>Ga0315338_1002179_pt1 | contig 20474 bp, 18 predicted proteins | sample ASW8metaG_FD_204518 | JGI IMG/M metagenome (GOLD analysis project Ga0315338, IMG submission 204518) | Ammonia-oxidizing marine archaeal communities from Monterey Bay, California, United States - ASW #8 | ecosystem: Environmental > Aquatic > Marine > Coastal | place: USA: California | collected... | reverse complement strand
GTTCATGATTAAAATGGTTGAGAATTGACGAATGGATTGAAGTAAATTTCTGCAATGTCTTTGCACTTCTGAATTTGATCATTGCTCGTTCCCGTCGTCGGAATGGTTGATGAGAGTTCTCGGCTCGATTGTTCAACCATCTTCCTGTCTCCTGACGAGCCTGGTTGCCTATTAGATTCATCGCAGCGCTGTAGGAGCGAAGTTTATCCGTCACTATCACTTTCGGACTGCAATATCGCTTCATGGCTTTTTTCAAGAACTTAAGTGCTGCCTTGCGATCCCGTCTCTTGGTGACAAAGGCCTCAAGAACTTCTCCTTCGTGATCAACGGCTCTCCAGAGATAGTAAGTTTCGCCGTTGATGCGGACGAAAACTTCATCCAGATGCCATCTCCACTGAGGTGAGTTATGGAAGGAAGCGGAGCGGGCTTTTCTGATTTCTGCCGCAAACACTGGCCCGAAACGATTCCACCATGCCCGGACTGTTTCATAGCTCACGTCTATACCCCGCTCATGCAGAAGGTCTTCCACTTGTCGCAATGACAACGGATATCGGACATACATCATAACGGCTAAGCGAATGATCTCAGGTGAAGTCTTGAAATAACGGAATGGGTTTTTCATGCGCTGACGGTAAATCCAGTTTCAATACGGCTCAAGTGATTTTCCTCTGACAACGCCATGACGAGAGCTGGGGATCCACTGGCGATGGCGGAAAGGGCAGTTGCTGCGATGGCACAGGAAGCGCGCGGCTCGAAGCCCGCCTTCGTCGGACGGTTCCTACAACTCGACACCGATCTAATTGGCCGAAACCCGGCCCGAGATCAGAAAATGTTCAATCTTGCTGCTGGTCGCGGGCTAACTTTGATCCGCCAAGACATTTGCTTCGAGTCGTTTCTCTTACGCCATTTCGAAGGTCATGAAGCGGATCGACCGGCAGACTCTGAGGACGCGCTAGATAGGTTGAGGGTAATTTGGCCGACGTATCGCAAGGGCGTACCTGCCCAAGAGTTGGCGCAGCATGTAAAACTTGAAGACGCACAAAAAGCTGCCCTAAACCCGCTAAACCCTGACTTTGCGGTTTTGTTTAGAACCCTTGGTTTGAACGTTTGACTCAAAGAAAGATATTGTCCTGTGTGGACGGCTCCGTTTTTGCAAGGGATAACTTGAGATAATTCTGATCGAAGCGGGTTGCGGTCATGTGTCCGGCCTGTTTGCGCGGTGCGAATGACCGCTGGCCCTGATGAAGTCCGCTCACCGGGTCCCTCTCAGAGGATCGGGCTAGATGCCCTGACAATGCCCTTTCTCTCCGTAATTTAAGGCCGGTTCTTGTTTTAAGAACCGACCTTAAAATTTTAGCCCAAGAACTTCTCTCTTGCTTTCAGGAAGGCGCCGTCGGCCAAAGCAGAATAAGGTGCAACGGTTGCTGTAAACTTTTTCATGCTTTCATGGATGCGCGTGCTCATTGGGCTTTTTGCCGCCTCATCAGAAATCACCTGCTTTGCCAGCCCTGCAAGTGCCCCAAGCGTATCATCATTGAGTTGCTTCACGGTAACATTATGATCGTTCTTCAGGATGTCCAGAGATTGCGCGTTGCGGGCAGTATACTCGCTCATGACAACTTCGTTCGCGAGCCCATTGGCACCGCGTACGATTTCCTTCAGTTCATCATCCAAGGAATTCCAGGATTCCGTATTGATAAAGCAATCCATGATACCACTTGGTTCCTGCCAGCCCGGCCAATAGTAGTTGCTGGCCGCCTGTTGTAGGCCAAAGGCTAAGTCGTTCAGCGGGCCAACAAACTCGGCAGCGTCGATTGTGCCGTTTTGAAGCGCGCCCAGAACTTCACCAAGCGGAATGCTGACAACTGTAGTTCCAGCTGCTGCGAGCACACGACCACCAAGACCACCGATACGCATTTTCAGGCCCTTATAGTCGTCGATTGAATTAATATCGCGATTGAACCAACCGTGGCCTTGGGCCATGACATTACCGCTGACAAAAAACTTCAGACCCAGTTCATTGTAAAGCTCTTCTGCCAGCTCATTTCCGCCACCATAACGGAACCATGCAAACTGTTCCTGTGGTGTCAGACCAAAGGGAACAGGCGCCAGAAAGTTCATCGCCGGATGCAAGCTGGACCAGTAGGATGGGTAGCCATGCCCCATTTCCACAGTTCCAGAAGCGACTGCATTCATTGTCTCAAACGCTGGAACGATTTCGCCTGACCCAAACAGTTCGACAGTAAGCCTGCCGCCTGAAGCTTTAGTAATATAGTCCGTAACTGTCTTCGCGCCAGTATAGAGACCGGGCGAACCTTTCCGCCAGGTGGTTACCATGCGCCACTTTTTAAGATTCTGCGATAACGCCGGCGTTGCAAACGCAGAAGCTGACCCGACCGCTAAAGCGCCCAGTCCGGCTTTTGACAAAAAACTTCTTCTTTTCATTGTTAGTTTCCTCTCCTGTTGAGTTAGTAGTTTTCTTGGTTGTTGTGAGAACGTCATTTTCCAAAGATGCTTGGAAGCCAGGTAATCACACCCGGCTCGAAAACTACAAAAATGATGAATAGAATCTGTAGGAAAATGAAGGGAATTACGCCACGATAGATTGTCAAAGTCGGCAACTGGGTCGTGGTTCCCAGAAGATAGAATATCGCAAACCCAAATGGCGGAGTGAGATAGGCGGCTTGCAATGTTAGCGCCATGGTGACGCCGACAACAACTGGGTCGGCCCCTAGCATAAACAGGACCGGTGCAAATATTGGCGTGGTGATGAAGATGATTTCAAAGGTATCCAAAAAGAAACCCAGAATGAACAGGATGCCCAGAACCACCAACATGGCCCCTGTCAGACCGCCGGGGACAAGACTCAGCATATCCTGCGCCAATTTTTCACCACCCAGCCCGCGGAAAACCAGAGAGAAAATCGTCGCACCGATGAGAATGACAAAAATCATCGTGCTGATTAACAATGTCGATTGGCTAATCTCGCGCAAAGTTTTGATGTCTAAACGTCTGTGCGCAGCGGCAAGGATAAGAGCTCCTATCGCACCGACAGAAGCGGATTCAGCCGCGGTTGCGAAACCACCAACTATCGATCCAAGGACAACAATGATCAAAAACAATGGTGGTATTATGCTTTTAGCAACCTGAAACAAAAGACTATACTCATGCTCGGAGAGCTTAACCGGCGGACAGGTTTTCGGCCGAAAAATCGCGAAGAGAATGACAATCCCTATATACCCCGCGGCAAGCAGCAAACCGGGCAACAACGCCCCGATGAATAGGTCGGCCGTTGAAACTGGAGTTGCCGCAAAATTCCCCATTGCCATGCTTGCCTCCATAAAAGAGCCTTGCAGTTGGTGCGCGAGCAATATCAACACAGTAGAGGGTGGAATAATCTGCGCCAGGGCGCCGGACGAGCAGATAATGCCCGCGGCAAGGCCTTTTTTATACCCTGCCTTGATCATTGTGGGCAGGCTGATCAGCCCCATCGTTACAACCGTTGCACCAACAATTCCTGTCGATGCAGCCAACAAAGTTCCCACGATGATAACAGAAATTCCGAGTCCACCGGGTCGTTTGCCAAAAAGATGACCCATCGTTTCAAGCAGTTCCCCTGCGATCCTGGATTTTTCCAGAGTTACTCCCATAAAGACAAATAGCGGGATAGCAATAAGAGTTTCACTTATCAGTATTCCGTAAATCCGGCTGGGGATGCTGGACATCAGTGGCCAGGTAAACGCATCGAAGAATGACGCCACCAGCGCAAAACCCACTGCAACACCACCAAGGGTATAGGCCACGGGAAAGCCCAAGAGAAGTGTCGCAAATGCGGCTAGCACCATTATTATCGCGAGCAATTCACCAAGGGAAATTTCACTCATCGCCCACCTCCTGAGCATCAGAAGGGGAGCGTTTGTTTTCAAAATTTCTAAGAACAGCATAGCTCTGCCAAAGCAGAGAAATACCGTGGAGAATTGAGACGGCACAAAAAACAAGAATAAAAGTTTTCAGTACATAAACATAGTCCATACCGGAAAGGCTTACAGACCGTTCGCCCAACCGCCAAGATGTCATGATCTGGGGGAAAGAAATATAAAACAGGGCGCCGCACATGACGAATAAAAGACCAACAACACTAACTATATTGATCCAGGCCTTTGCTCGTTCACTTGCCATCCCATAAAAAATATCAACTCGGACATGCTTGTCGCGCTGAAAAACATACCCAGCCGCAGAGAGAAACGCCGCACTGTGAGCCCAGATAAAAAGCTCTTGAAGCCATATGAAGCCGATACCAAAAACATACCTGAGAATGACCACTACAAAGCAGGTCAACACCACTGGTAGCATTAGACAGGCCGCTGCATCGCCTATGATGCAATTCAATTTGTCAATAGCGCGGATCAGAAGTGGCGGGTTTGAAAATTTGTCGGATGACATCATGTGATTGTTCGAAATTCCCGTTGGACTAAGTTCTTTTTACGACTTCGTCATTCAAAGCATGTTGATCGAAGGTCCTGTTTCATGGCTCAATTTAGTCATAAGATTATTACTTATGGTGGTTGTCAATAATTATTTTCTGAAATTTGGGTTGCCGACAGTGTGTTTAGGAGCTCGGTTTTCCATTTGATCTTTTAGTGCGCATCGTCTACATCTGAAGCGTAATATTGAGAAAGAATTTTTATGATCTTAAAAAAATATTATATAACAATAGTATAGGAGATATATATAGGAGCAAGTAAAGATCTAGAAAAATTTTCGAAGTTTTGAAGCCAGTCTTTTCGAAAGAAATTCGTGCTAAATTTTAAGAATCAAAAAAAATTATGATAAAAAAATTAAGTAATTATTTTATTACTAAATATACAAAAACGTTCGCTACTTTAGGAATCACTATTATGCCGCACACAAAACAATGGTTTGTTAAGGAAGTCGGTTTTATCACCAGCCCAGGCTACTGTCGGGGTGGTAGTTCCTAAAGAGCAGATTGCTGAAAACATGCAGTTCGCGCCAACATTCGCTAGTGAGTTGGAAATCAGCGATGTTCCAACAAATGAAGAGCTTGATATCCTGCGCAATATAGACCCCGATCGGATGTATCTTGGATAATCTGTTTGCGGGTTTCTTCTAGTCCAGAAGCATCAATTTCTGCCCGCAGGATAGCTTTGCCAACCCACCAATTATTACCGTGATTTCTTTACATTAAAGAGATTTTTCAGCATTGCTTTTATCATTATGATCAGGCTGTTACCTATTTCGAGCTCTGCCTGGGCAGGGGATGCCTGGCCGTTACTACTCCCCGATATCCAAAGCGTCACATTTCTGACAAACTGACTGGTAATGGCGGATACAAACTGATTGATGATCGCACCGCGTGCGAATTGACCTAATAAGCCCGAAAGCGCGTATCCGATTTTCACATCAACCTGGGTTGAATTGTCTTGATCAACGGACAAAAGCGAGTAGGTCATTGCACCCTTGGCAATCGACGCGCTGCGCTTGTCGCGACCGATCCCCTTGATTAGCCCTGTAAAGGTTGCAGGGGTCCATTCCTGTTCCGCAAGTCCTGCAAACTCGGCGCTTATCGGCCCCATCTTTGCTTTCAGGGCAATTTCGAAGCTACCATCCGGGCATTCTCTGATAAACCGAGCACCGGGAATGCATGAAACCATTCCCGGAATGTTCGAAAAGCTGTCGGCGACCTGATCAATGGGAAATGCCAGTGTGAAACTCTGGGACACTGAGGGCTCGATTACTGGCTCATCTCGCATTTTCGCCAGTAGTGGCTGCAAGACACTTGATTGGGTGGCATCGCCAGAAGGTTTTGGTTGATGGGGTGGGGCGGCATCCAAGGTGGATCGAGCGTTTCCGGAACCTGCAGGCCCAAGCCCTGGCTCCTTTGGTAGCGCATCGGTAGAGTACAAATCGCCACACTTGCGGCTCTCAAGAACCGACTGGATCGCTTCTACAATCCCAAGGTAACCAGTACAACGGCAGAGGTTGCCTGACATCTCCAAACGGATACAGTCTTTGTCAGCACCCGGCAGGCGCTGGATCAGATCCCGAGCCATAATCAACATTCCTGGCGTGCAAAATCCGCATTGCAGGGCGTGGTGGGTGGTAAATGCCGCCCTGAGATCGATCATCAGTGGGTCAATGTCAAATCCTTCAATGGTGACAACGTCCGAACCTTCCACCGTTGCCGCATTGCTGATGCAGGAGCGAACAGGCACACCGTCGACAAGCACTGTGCAAGCTCCGCAAGCACCTTGTTCACACCCCAGATGGGTGCCTGTCAGGTGCAGCCCTTCGCGCAGACCGTCCGCCAGACTTGTCCGTGGTTCTACATCCAATGCCACCGCATTGCCGTTTACAGTCAGTTTCAATTCGCTCATAATGCCACCTGCTGCATTGCACGACCAAAAGCTTTTGCGTGCATATTGTTTTGAATGGTTTCATCAGCAATATTCAGATCTTTGACCATCTGAACGGCTGTTTCGATGCTGATTCGGTTCACGGGCAGATATTCAGAAATATCATTCAGTACCAGAGGCCGACCACCTGTGGCGCCAATCGCAGCCACATAAAAGTCGTTGCCTTCGTCAACCACAACAGAAGCCATCGCTGTGGCGAATTCTCCACGTTTGCGGCAAAATTTAAAATATCCAAATCGCGCTTTGTCCGAGAGCTTTGGAATTTGAATGCCCGTTACAAACTCGTCATCTTCCAACGTCACGGAAAACGGCATGACCATAAAATCCGCCAGATTAACAGATCGCAGCCCATTGGCCCCCGCAATCACCGCCCTGCCACGCAGGGAATTCAACGTTGTGACCCAATCGGCAGAGGGGTCTGCATGCACAATGCTCCCTGCGATAGTGCCTCGGTTGCGAACGGCCCGATAGGCAATCCCGGCTGCAACACGAGACATAAAACCATGCGTCGGATCCAGAACCCGGCAGTCTTCAATGGCGGCATGTGTAATGCAGGCCCCGAATGTTACAGATTTGTCAGTCTCGATCACGTCAGTCAGTTCCGGTATTCCGGAAATGTCGATGATCGTCGAGGCTTGCGCCAGTCGAAGGTTCAGCATCGGCCCCAAAGACTGCCCGCCCGCCATGATTTTGGCCTCCCCTTCGGCGTCAGCCAGAAATTGTATCGCTTCCTCAACCGTGCGTGGGTGCTGGATCGAAAACTGGACGGGTTTCATATTCCCCCCTCCTGTTCAGAATCGAGATTTGCCCTGGTCTCTTCAATGGCCCGCAGCAGACGTTCCGGGGTCATTGGAGTTTCGCCAACTTCGGCGCCTAGTCCCTGCAATGCATCATTGATCGCATTACCCAGTGCCGCAGGTGGGGCAATCGCGCCGCCTTCGCCGATACCTTTGACACCATGTGCAGTATAAGGCGACAACGTCTCCATATGGAAAATCCGCACATCAGGTACTTCGCACGGGCCAGGAAGGATATAATCCAGAAAGGTCGAGGCCAAAGGCTGCCCGTCATCGCTATAGGGAGATTCCTCATATAAAGCAGTGCCAATTCCCTGAGCAACGCCCCCTAAGATCTGGCCATCAACTATCATCGGATTAACAAGCTTGCCGCCATCTTCGACCACTACATAATCAAGGATCTCGACAGACCCGAAATCGGGGTCGAGTGCAACCACAGCCGCATGGGTTGCATAGCTGAAGGTGCCGCTGTCAACCTTCGGTTTATACCCGGCTGTGACCTCAAGACCTTCATGCGCAACTTCAGCGCTCAGGGTTTCCGGCTGCTTGTACCAGGCCGTCGCAATGTCCACAAAGCTAACCTCAGCAAATCCATTTGTTATCGCCCCGTCCTTGATAACGACCTCCTCGTTGGAAATTTGCATAAGATGCGCGCCAATAGATTTGGCGCGTTCGGCAAGAATTTCACACGCGCGCGTCACCGCACCGCCCGCCATCACCATCGACCGTGACCCCCAGGTTCCGGTGGAGTAAGGTGTCAGCGCAGTATCGCCGTGAATAAGTTTGATCCGGTCGAAATCAATGCCGAGAACCTCATGCGCGACCTGCGCCATCGAAGTTTCCATACCCTGACCATGGGAATGTACCCCGATCCGCAACTCCAGCCCCCCATCAGGTGTGATGCGGGCCGTGGCCTGTTCAAACCCCGGCACCATCGGGATGCCCCATGCCGCATAAACCGAAGTGCCATGGGCCGCCTGTTCACAATATGTGGCAAAGCCCAGTCCGATTTTCCGGCCATCAGTTTCACCTGAAGTTTGACGTTGTCGCACTGCGTGCAGATCAATTGCCGCCTCTGCGCGGCGCACGCTTTCGGGGTAGTCGCCACTGTCAAAATGCTTGCCGGTGATATTGTCATATGGCATCTGGTCCGGCGTAACCAGATTGCGTTTTCGCACCTCTGACGGCTCAACCCTGATTTTGCGCGCAATAGCATCAATCATCAGTTCCATTGCAAAACAGACGCCTGTTCGCGCGACCCCCCGATAGGGCATGAATGGCGGCTTATTGGTTGCGACGGACCGTGTCCGGCAGCAATAATAGGGCACCACATAGGGGCCGGGCAGAATGCTAGCAATCTGAGCTGATTCAAGACAGGCCGAGAACGGCCAGACCGAATATGCACCCACATCAACGTGGACATCTGCCTCAAGTCCCAGAAGTTTGCCATTGCTGTCAGCATAGGCCGTAATTTGATAGTGATGTTCCCGCGTGTTGGCGGCAGCTATCAGATGTTCACGCCGGTCTTCTGTCCAGCGAAAAGCTTTGCGACGCGTCATCGCCAGCCAGGCAATGCAGACTTCTTCTGCCTGAAGCACAGATTTGAAACCGAAACCACCGCCGACATCAGGGGCAACCACATGGATGCTCCCTTCCTCCAGCCCCAAACATTCCGATAGTCCCGTTCGCATCATATGGGGAAGCTGGGTTGATGTATAAACCACCAACTGATCCAGCCGTGAATCCCACCACGCTACGGTACCTTTACCTTCAAGAGGCACCATACATTGGCGGTTCAGGCGGATTTCCCGTTCTACTTTGACGACGGCGTTGGCTTTGAAAGCAGGGTCGCCCTTCGTAATATTTGTTTCGAGATAGATGTTATCGTCCCAGTCTTCGTGAACCCTGATAGCGTCTTTAGTCTCGGCAGTCTGAAAGCTGGACAGAACGGAGAGCGGGCTGAATTCAGGCTCCAACATACCAGCAATGTCTTCGGCTTCGGCTCTGTTTTTGCCAAGGCAAATAGCAATAGGCTCTCCAACAAACCGCACTTTACCTGTCGCCAGAACCGGCTGTGCCGATGGTTTGAAACCAGGCAACCCTGAATTGGCCTTGATTGGCATGACAGTCGCCAGGTCAGCGGCCGTAAGGACCTGCTCACGAATTTCGCCTTGCACAGGAATGCTAACAATTTCGGCATGGGCAAGCGGGCTGCGCAGAAAGGCGACATCTGTGAGATCGGGAACCTTAATATCTCCGACAAACAGGCCCTTGCCGCGCATGAGACGGTCATCCTCTTTTCGCGGGACCCGAGCACCGATACCTTGTCCCGTTATCACAACCATTCTGTTTTCCTCACCATTTTGCGACTCGGTTATACTTTAAGTAATTATTTTATTACTTAATGATATCTGTCAAGCAACTTTTGGCGATAATTGGAATTTTATCTCACTCAGACCCACCAAAGGCATTGGAGGGCTTGCTCTAAAAAAGTGGAGAGCCGCCCTCTCGTTTAAGCGGTCATGTTTTCGTACCTTAGGTGCCGATGGGACCCGTCATCCTGGCTTCACTATCCAAGAGACAAGCGATCTGCTTTGGATGCTTTTGTCTATCCGTACCTGAGAGCATCTATGCTATGAATACGGGTGGTGACAGCAGGCATATTTTCGCCATCTGCAGACAATCACGAAAACTTATTTGTTTCACAGTGACTCTGCTTCACCAGCAGTGACATTCAACTTTCAGCCGGAACCACATAAATCTGATTGCGCGGTCGTTACTTCCACCCTATCGTTCACCATACGCTCCACAGCGCGTTCGCAGCATGCAGAAATTTCGGTATCTGCCGGAGAGGATATCTTGGCCTTTGTGACGCGACGAGATAATTGATGTGGCAGGGTGTAGCCAAATGGCATTGAGAATGACTGATAGTGGGATACGGTGTCGTTTGAAAGAAATTCTGTGCATTCCAAGATACAACTTAGAGGCAGCCCTCAAACACCAGTCAGTTAATGCACCAACACCGGCAAGGCATATTTACTGTTTGACATATTACCTATTTATGTAGTAAATACTTACTTACTTAGCGGCGCTCTCGGAGTAGGCGAGCTAAAGCAACAAACCAAACAGGGGTTAAACATGACAAAATTTTCTCTAAAAATATCAAGACTCATTCAGAAAGCGATGGTCATCTCATTTGCTTCTCTGAGTGTGTTTCTATTTTCAAGCGAACAGTCTCGTGCCGCAGAAATGGAAATCAAAATAGGCCATGATATGCCTGAATCGAGTCCTCATCACAAAGCGGTAGTTCGATGGAAAGAATTGGTTGAAGAGCGTTCAGGTGGCGATGTTAAAGTGATAATCTTTCCGTCCAGCGTATTGGGGTCGGCCACTCAGATGGTGGAGCAGGTCCAAGCAGGCGCTCTTGAGGCGGCAATGTTGCCTAACGCGCAGATTGCACCGATAGCACCGGAGCTAAGTGTGCTGGATTTGCCTTTCCTTTTCCCGAATAGGGAAGTTGCGCATGAGGTCGTTGACGGCCCTGTCGGGGAGGCACTTCTTAAAACGCTCGAAAAGGCAGGCATCGTTGGTGTCGCTCATTGGGAAAGTGGATTCAAGCAATTCACGGGCAACTTTCCAATTAGTACCCCTGGTGACTATGAAGGCCAAAAGATACGGACAATGCCTTCGCAGGTCGTCCAAGAGCAGTTTCGTGCCTTTGGCGCCGTCCCGACGCAGATTGCTTTTTCCGAATTGTACAGTGCGCTCCAACAGGGCGTTGTAGACGGGCAAGAAAACCCGATTGCCACGATCGGAGCTGCGAAACTATACGAGGTCCAGTCTCATATTACGCTGTCGGATCATGCATTCTTGGGTGAGGTATTTATGATCAGCAAATCGCTGTTCGACAGCCTGGATCCAGCAACTCGTGACATTCTTGTAAATGCGGCCAAGGAGGGGCGGGACTATCAGCGTCAATTGATTGCTGAGGGCGAGCAGAAGCAAATCGAGATGTTCAAAGGCGCAGGAGTGGAAATTATCGAGCTGGCACCAGAGGCTCGTGCGGCTTTCATAGAAGCTTCGCGCCCTGTATATGATTGGTATCGGAAGGATAGCGGGCCTGAGTATCTTGATCAGCTCATGGCCGAAATCAAGAAAACCTCGGGTCAGTAAAGGTGATTGGCGGGCCAGGAAAAGGGCAATTCGGACCAATCGATCGTTTCGTTTCGACTGTAGAGCGATGGATTGTCGGGGGCGCGATGGCCGCGGCTACCGGTATCCTTGGACTGAATGTGCTTATGCGATACATTTTCCTGGCTCCGATTGCCTGGGCCGAGGAATTGGCGATCCGGTTGATAATCTGGATGGTATTTGTGGGTTGCAGCATACTTGTGCGGGAGCGTGGTCACCTTGCGATTGACCTCCTCCCGCGAGCTCTGTCGACGCGCGGGAGGGCGCTGCTGAATGCGTTCGTATGGTGTATCTCTTGCGGGTTCTTCATATGGCTCTTCTTCTTGAGTGCAGAGCATACCTACCGTACCTACATTTCCGGCCAGATACTGCCGATGCTTCAAGCTCCGACTTGGCTTGCCTATCTCGCTATACCCGTTGGATCGGCATTGATGATATATAGGGTTGCGCAGCATATTGTGCATTTCATCCGTTATCGTGCTGATCCTTCCGAGCCAGACGACTTTGGTATTTCTGAATAGAGATTGTCGATGACTGCAATTCTTATTTTTTCTTGCCTGATGATCGGGCTATTCGTATCCGTACCGATCTTTATAGTGTTTGCAGGGACTGCCTTCGTGACACTGGGTTTGACATCTTCAATCCCTTTGTCAATCCTTCCACAAAGAATATTTGCGGGTTTGGAAAATTTCACGCTGCTTGCTATCCCGTTTTTCTTTTTCGCCGCGCAACTCATGAGCCGGGGTGGCTTGTCGGAGCGCATGATTAATTTCGTTCAGACCATGGTGGGGCACCTGCCTGGCGGGCTCGGTATGACGGTGGTTGTCACCTGCATGCTGTTCGGGTCGATTACCGGCTCAAGTGCGTCCACTATCGTGGCAATAGGAAGCATTCTAGTCCCCGCTCTCATTGCGGCCGGGTACTCAACCCAGTTCGCCATAGGTTCTGTGACCTGCTCCGCACTGATCGGAATGCTTATTCCGCCCAGCAATGCGATGATCGTCTATGGAGCCGTCGCTAATGTATCAATCGGCGCATTGTTCATGTCTGGGGTAGGTGCTGGACTTGTCTTTACCATCGCGTATTGTGCCTATTGCGTATGTTACGCCCAGGTGGCTGGCGTTCCTCGTTCATCTCGCGCCAATTTGTCACAGATCGCGAGTGCCCTGCGCGAAGTTCTTTGGGGGCTTGGACTGCCGATTGTTATTCTCGGGGGCATCTACGGTGGCATCTTCACCGCAACAGAAGCTGCTGTTGTTGCTGTATTATATGCCGCCGCCGTTGGTATGTTCGTTTACCGACAGATTAGTTTTTCTGATCTATGGGACATCTGCATCGAGTCTGGAATCGCATCGGCTCGAGTGCTCATATTGGTTGCGGCCGCAAGCCTGTTTTCATGGCTGATGACTGTCAGCGGAACCACCAGTTCTGCGGCGCAACCGCTGTCGAGTATTTCTGACAATCCGACCCTATTCATGCTGGCAGCCAATGCGCTTTTGCTTGTTGCCGGTATGTTCGTGGATGTTTATTCCAACATTCTTATCCTCATTCCAATCATGTTGGGGCCAGCAATGAGTGCAGGGATTAGTTCGATCCATCTAGGGATTATTGCAGCCGTCAACGTGGATATCGGGAACATCACGCCACCGTTTGGTCTAAATCTCTTCGTCGCTGCTGCGGCATTCGGCCAGTCGTATTTCACGATCGTCCGAGCCGTTTTGCCTTGGCTATTGATCGCTCTGATTTGCCTGCTAGTGGTAACTTATTTCCCATCCATTTCAATGTGGCTGCCCCAGCGACTGTATCCAGGACTCCAATGAACCTCGGGCATATTCGTCGAGGACCGCTAAACTCTTGTAGGTCGGTCGTTACCTTGGCGATCATGGACGAAGTCAATACTCAAGATGTGATTGGAATAATTCAAGCGTAGGCGGATATAGGGGAAGGACAGGCCGGCGGCGCAATAACCGAATAGAGAATTCCCATCAGCCCCTAAGATGGTGAGAATGGACAATGGCTGAGTCAGAAGTACTACGTCGCAGCAGAAATTCGTCCAAATACATTCTTCAGGGTACCGCCAATTCACTTTAAAGCGCTGTCTCCGCACCCGGCAGAATTTCAAACTCAATAGCATTGCAGTCTAAGCGGTTGGGCGCCACCTCGTGGCCTAAGAATTTGAGTGGCATCATCTTAGATAGAAGGCACATTTTGGTCTGACAACGCTTGCAATATCGTTTGATTTCTACTTATCGCCAAAAACCTCTTGACAGAATTTAATAAGTAAGTAAATTATTACTTACAAAAGAATTAACTGAAAAAGTGAGACGAAAAATGGAAACAGAGGAGCTTATTGAAGGTGCTGACCAGCTTCAAAAAGAAGATTTAGAGGGTCTCACTCCGAAGGAATTGCGTGAGCATATTCGTGCGGGTCAATGGACGGGCGGGACCGAAGGCCTGGCGCGTGGCTACGCGCAGGCCAATTTGGTAATTTTACCAAAAGAAGTGGCATTAGAGTTTTTGATATTTTGCGGGCGCAACCCAAAGCCTTGCCCGATTGTTGAGGTTACAGATCCGGGAAGTGCAATTGTTACACAATTTGCAAATGCGGATCTCAGAACGGATTTGCCACGCTACAGTGTCTATAAAGACGGAGAGCTCGTTGATCAGCCTTCGGATATCACGAAATACTGGCGCGATGATCTCGTTTGCTTTCTAATCGGTTGCAGCTATTCGTTCGAAGAGGCCCTTCTTAACGCTGGTATCCCACTGCGCCATCAGGACGAAAACAAGATAGTTTCTGTTTATACAACTGACGTCGACTGTGTTCCTTGTGGTCGCTTTTCGGGCCCGATGGTGGTTAGCATGCGACCGATCAAAAACGAACAGCTTGTGCGGGCCGTGCAGGTCACATCGCGGTTCCCGGCGACACACGGTGCGCCGGTTCAAATTGGCGATCCTTCAGCAATTGGTGTCGATATGGAAAAAACAGATTTTGACACTGGTGTGTTTGAAATCAACGAAAGCGAAACGCCTGTATTTTGGGGTTGTGGGGGCACACCTCAGGCTGTCGCACTTAACTCAAATATCGATTTTATGATTACTCACAAAATTGGACATCTCTTTGTTACTGATAAACTGTCTGAGGAAGTGGCAGCGCTATAGCCTTAGCGTTCAACAATAAGCCTCGGGCAAACCCAACTCTATACCCTGAAAGGAATACCTAAATGAAAGCCGCACTGTATCATGAATATGGCTCGCCTGATGTCCTAAAGTATGAAGATATTGATCCATTGCCCGTGGGACGCACGGACGTTTTGGTTAAAGTTCGCGCAACGTCGGTTAACTGGTTTGATATCATTGGCCGCAAAGGTGAATACCGTCCAAACCTTGGGTTTCCACACATCCCTGGTGGTGATATTGCTGGCGAAGTGGCGGAAATCGGATCTGAAGTTACCAATGTAAAGGTTGGCGACCGGGTTGTTGTCTACGCGACTGTTGGCTGTGGGACTTGTGAATCCTGTCGACGTGGAGAGCCGAATGTCTGTGTGAACTATAAATATTATGGCTCGGCACTCTGGGGAGGATACGCACAGTACTGCACCGTTCGTGCCGAAAACCTTTTGCCGCTTTATAAGGGGCTGGATTTTGCGGAATGCGCCGCGACCAACATCACTTTTCTGACGGCCTGGCATAAATTGGCACGCGCAAATATTCGAGCCGGTGAAGATATTCTGATCCAGGCGATCGGCTCCGGGATTGGACTTGCAGCGTTGCAGATCGCCAAATTGCATGGATTGCGTGTGATTGGGACTGCGGGGTCAGACGAGAAATGCTCGAAAGGGCTGGAGCTTGGTGCTGATCATATGATCAACTATAAGACGCAGAACTTTCGCGAAGAGACCCGCAAGTTTACCGATAAGCGGGGTGTTGATGTTGTATTTGAACATGTTGGCGCAGATGTTTGGGAAGACAGTATCCGAAGCCTGACTCGGTTTGGACGTCTCGTGACCTGTGGTGCATCATCTGGGTATGATGTAACGATGAATGTCGCTCATGTCTGGCATAAACAATTGTCGATCATTGGTTCAAACCACGGCACGATGAACGAGCTTTCTACAATCGTGAAGCTGCTGGAAGCAAAGAAGCTGAAACCGATCATTGGGGTAAAACTGCCGCTGAGCGAAGCCGCGGAAGCCCACCGTTTGGCGGAAGCACGCACCGTCTTTGGCAAGATTGTTATCGAACCGGAGCACTGAGTTTTTCGCTGATTACTGTGGACTATAATGGAGAATTCCATGCTGAGCACGGAACTAATGAAAGTTGATGGGAAGTATCAGGCTGAATTGTTGCTGAACACTCAGCCTGACGAAAAGCCTGCATCGCCGGTCTATTCGATTGAAATGGCTAACTTAGCCTATAATCGACTTTCTAAATGGCTTGACTATTCCGTCACACCGCTGCACCGGCTGACTGGCGCAGCGGATGAGTTGGGCATCGGTGCGCTTTTTTGCAAGGATGAAAGCCGCCGGTTGGGCTTGTCCAGTTTCAAGGCTGCGGGCGCTGTCTATGCCACAGTCGCTGAAATAGTCGACTTGCTGGAAGACCAGACAGGCCATGATATCGATGATCTTGATCTTCTTGCAGGCAAGTACAGCAAGGATCTTGAAGGGACTTATCTGACGTGCTGCACGGACGGGAACCATGGATTTTCGGTTGCTAGTGCAGCATATCGGATGGGGTGTCGCTGTGTCATTTATATTCCCGCCGGTGTCAGCAGTGCGCGCGAGCAGGCTCTGAAAGATTTGGATGCCGAAGTCATTCGGATCGACGGTACCTATGACGAGGCCTATGAGTTGGCTGCAGAGTCAGCCGCAGCTAATCCAGGCGCAGTGGTGATTTCTGATTCCGCGACATCAGATTATGTGCGTGTCCCTGCAATAGTTATGTCCGGTTACTCGGTTATGATACGGGAAATTGTTGAACAGCTGGCAGGCGAAAAACTTACGCATGTAATGCTTCCGGCAGGGTGTGGGGGCATGGCTGCCGCTGTAATTGCAGCATTTGACCAATTGTATGGTGAAAACGCGCCTAAGGCTATTATTGTTGAACCTTTAACGGCGGATTGCGTATTCGCTAGCGCTTTAGCTGGTCACGAAACAGTTGTCGAAGGTGATCTGGAAACCATTATGGGCGGTTTGTCCTGTGCGGCGGTTTCCCATATCGCCTGGCCTACGCTGAAAAGCAGCGCTGCGGCATTTTTAAAAATAAATGATGATGCAGCAAGCGAAGCGGTGCGTTTTTTGGCTAACCCGAAGTGTACGGACGTTCCTGTTGTAGCTGGCGAAACCGGCGGTGCGGGCATGGCAGGAATTCTGGCATTGCGGAACGATCATATGGCCATGCAGCGGCTGGGCCTGGATGCGCAAGCCAAGGTTTTGATCATTAACTGCGAAGGCGCGACTGACCCGGAAATGTATCGCAAAATAGTTGGTGCACCTCGGGCTCTTGAATTAGGTATTGTAGAATAACCTACTGCACAAAATTGCCAGGCGCACTAGGGGAAAACAGGATGGTTGTGATAACGGGGCAAGGTATCGGTGTTCGGGTCCCGCGAAAAGAGGATGACCGTCTCATGCGCGGCAGGGGCCTGTTTGTCGGAGATATTAAGGTTCTCGATCTCACAAATATTACCTTTCTGTGCAGCGCACTTGCCCATGCCGAAATTGTTAGTATTTCTGCGCCAGCCGAGGACGCCGTCAAATGGTATTAGATCTTGGTGATCGTTGGATATGCGTTGGCAGGAATTCTGGGACAGAATGCGCGAGGGTGATCGTTAATCAGCTTGTATCAGTTATTACAGGCCAGCTTACCAGCGATGTGACATGCCGGATGTTTGTTGATGAAAATAATTAAGAAATCCATACAAACACAGAACTTCGAATAAGTAACAGCCTGAGTATTATGTTGAGGTCAATGCTGATGAGTTTTTTTCCATAGAAAGAGGCGACAGTAGCGCCGACGACGGGAGTACTTAGGAAATCGACTTGAGGTGGTAACGCATTTTTTCTTGCTTCTTTGAGTGAATAATTCATTTCGCTATTTTGAGATTTCACTTAATATTATCCTCTTAGCTGTCGCAATGTTTGCCCGTTTTTCGCTATCATTAGGGCGAATGGAAGAACTTCCCTGTAAGCAGGGCGTTGACATCAGCTAAGAGATAGTTGTCCTGGGAGAAGGGCATATACCTGCAGCACAATGAGCCAACCTGCTATCCCTTGCCCACGGCAGTACAGATGTTACAACTACCCAAATTGGACCGTAAACGATATGATAAATCTAAAACAAAAAAAAGCAAATTTCGTGCCACTTACACCGGTTTCGTTTCTACGCCGATCAGCAATCGCATTTCCCAGAAAATTAGCAGTCAAAGATGATTCGGTCTCGCTAACCTATTCAGAATTGTACGAGCGTTGCCTGCGTTTGTCTTCAGCACTTAGCCAAGTTGGTATTGGCAACGGTGATACAGTTGCAGCGCTGATGCCGAATACGCATCAGATGCTGGAGGCGCACAATGGAATACCAATGTGCGGCGCTGTGCTGAATGCGCTTAATATTCGACTGGAGGTATCTTCGATCGCATATATTTTGGATCATAGCAGGGCAAAATTATTGATTGCGGATGCACAATTTATGAGTATTGCAGAAGAAGCGATTTCGCTTGCCAATTATGATGTCCGTCTTCTAGTTACTCCGTCCGATTCATCTGCTGACCACAGTCAGCTGAGCTACGAAGCCTTTCTAGCATCCGGGTACCCTGATCCAACGGCGCCGAAAATCGAGAACGAAATGTCGCCAATAAGTCTTGGATATACGTCTGGTACTACTGGTCGCCCAAAAGGCGTTTTGTGTCATCACCGCGGGGCCTACCTAAACACATTAGGGAATGTTGTCGCCGCAAATTTGAATCAGCACTCCCGCTACCTTTGGACCTTGCCGATGTTCCATTGTAACGGGTGGAGCCATACCTGGGGCGTGTCTGCTGTTGGCGGAACGCATTATTGTCTGCCGCGCATAGATCCCGAGCGTATAATGGAAACAATTGTAAAAGAAGGCATAACCCATATGTGCGCAGCGCCCGTGGTTATGAATATGTTGCTGGAATGGACAGAAGGAAAGGATTTCCATCTGCCTAGCCCAGTTCGAATTCTTACCGGAGGTTCTGCGCCACCCACCAAGGTCATTTTGGCTATGGAAGAGCTGGGCTTTGAAGTCATACAAATATTTGGCCAGACAGAAACAACTGGCCCAAGCCTGATTCGAGAATGGCCTGAGGATTGGGGGACTCTCGAGCCTGAGTACCGTGCTAAAATGAAAACACGACAAGGCTTTCAATTAATTACTATGGACGAAGCAATTGTTGGGAAACCCGAGACAGGGGAAGAAGTAGTTAGGAACGGTAAGGAAATCGGGGAACTAATGTTTCGTGGAAATACTGTTATGATAGGCTATCTGAACAACCAAGAAGAAACAGATAAAGCGATGCTCAATGGTTGGTTTCATTCGGGTGATTTGGCTGTCCGACACCCCGATGGAAGTATCGAGCTTAAAGACCGTGCTAAGGATATTATCATCTCGGGCGGTGAGAATATCTCTTGTATTGAGATTGAAGAGGTTCTCTACTCGCACCCATTGGTTCGCAATGTTGCTGTTGTTGCAAGAGCGGATGAGAAATGGGGCGAGCATCCTTGCGCTTTCATTGAGATTTCTCGCAATGCGGGAAAAATTAACGAAAAGGACTTGATTGAGTATTGTAGGCAGCATCTTGCTGGGTTTAAAATACCCAAATCTTTTATTTTCGGGGACCTTCCAATGACCGAAACAGGAAAGATTCAGAAGTTTCAATTGCGCGAAAGACTGCAGCAAGAAAACAATTTTGGTGATTTGGAAAAGGAAATTTAGTGACTTTACCTGAAAAAGAGGAAACTTCGAAAACGAGGAAAATTCCGGCAAAAAGCCGTAATTCTGCTCGAACAAAAGAGGACATCATCCAGGTAGCAATTCAAGAATTCAGTGAAAAGGGTTTTTTAGGCGCCCGTGTTGAGAGTATCGCGAAGTTAGCGAATGTTAATATGCGAATGATTTATCATTACTACGAGAGCAAGGAAAAACTCTATATTTCGACTCTCGAACGTGTCTATCGTGATGTTAGAGAATCCGAGCTCAACTTACAAATTGAAGATATGAGGCCAGAACTGGCAATCAGAACTCTTATACGCTTCACTTTCGATCACTTTCAGAAACATCCAGAACTGATAAACCTCGTTATGGGTGAAAATCTTTTACGTGCTAAGTACGTAAAGCAATCGGATCTTGTACCGACAATGAGTGAAAGGCTTCAGGGCCTAATCGGAATGATATTAGATAGAGGGAAAGAAAGCGGTAATTTTCGTAAAGACATAGATGCAGGTCAATTTTGGTTCACGTTATTTTCGCTCTGCTGGGTACCAGTTTCCAACATGCACACAATGTCATGGTCACTTCAATGTGATTTGTCCAACAACGAGTGGAAAGAGAAACGGAAAATCCACATTGAAGATATGCTGCTACACTATCTCTCCGTATTTTAAAAACGGTTCTTGTTTTAAGAACCGATCTTAAATTTTAGCTCAAGAATTTTTCTCTTGCTTTCAGGAGCGCGCCGACGGCCAAAGTAGAATAAGGTGCAACGGTTGCTGTAAATTTTTTCCATGCTTTCATGGTTGCACGGCTCATCGAGCTTTTGCCACCCCATCAGCAATCACCTGCTTTTTCATTGTTAGTTTCCTCTCCCGTATCATAATCACATTTAGTCATAGAATTATTACTTATGGTGTTTGCCAAAAGCTATTTTCTGTTTCTTACGCAAGAACATCGCGGATCTAGCTTTATTTTCTCCATATGTCTTTGTTCTGTTTTGACTATTCCTGTAGGCGAGGCGTGAGTATGATTTTTGACGACTTGAATATATACTTTTGACTTCAATTGTAGGCAAATAGCAGAAATTGCAATGAAA
>Ga0315338_1002178_pt1 | contig 20475 bp, 20 predicted proteins | sample ASW8metaG_FD_204518 | JGI IMG/M metagenome (GOLD analysis project Ga0315338, IMG submission 204518) | Ammonia-oxidizing marine archaeal communities from Monterey Bay, California, United States - ASW #8 | ecosystem: Environmental > Aquatic > Marine > Coastal | place: USA: California | collected... | reverse complement strand
AATGAATTTTTCTCTAAGAGTTAACATCGTCCAAACCTCATTTTTTCAAACCATCTTCGTATGGCAAATTTTCTTACCAATGCAATTGCTGTGAATATTGCACTTATCTGCAAAAATCCCATCATCTCATAGTTTGCAATTTGCTCTGCAAACATTGGAAGTACCAGAAAGTTCACAGGTAGATACATGACAAATCCGATAACAATGTCTGCAGTACTCTCTAGTAGTGACTTTTTCTTCGAATCGCCTATAACATGCAACTCTGCTATGTCTCGGTTTTTGCAATTTGGACAAACTGCTTTGTCAGTTAAAACACTCATTTCTTTTCTCCTCCTTTGAGAATTGTAGCTACTTCCCTTTTTTCGTTGTACAAGAAAAATACGGAAATCTCCGCTGTACGTCCGAGTAGAAAGTCGCTTACGGCGTTAAGGTCGCCACCCAGTTGTGTTTTGGTTGTTTTCTTCATACTACTATTACCAGGCATGAAATCTAACCTGGTTCTGGAGTTTAACCAGAAATTGTGGTGAAAAATGGTAATTAGGCGTGAGTGTTGTGATAAACTAACTCTTTATTGAAAACGTAAATTACTTTCTCTTTTTTGTTTTCTTTCCGGGGTTGTACTCGTTACGATATTTTTTAGTAATTTCCTCAAACTGTTTTCTAAAATTACCAGGATGTTGGATATTATTACCTTTGATTAAATCTTTAATTTCTTGGCTTTCTAATTTATCCTCGAATATTCCTAAATTAAGTAGTGTGTAAAAATAGCATTCAATAGGAAAATTTCCAAAGGCTTTGATCTCTTTTTGTAATTGCCCAATTGTAATCTCTGGTTCATGCAAATTATGGATTATATCGTTTCTAAGTTGATAAATCTCATTGAAGTGATTCCATATTTTTTCATGTTTGGAATCTTTTTTGAAAATAGATTTTATCTCCGCATACCATGGAAAAAAATCTACGCTGTTAACGTTTGACATTGTATCTCTAATTCTACTAGGATTTACTCTATCAAGAAATACAGTTAGTATATTACCTTTAGAAAATTGTTCAGCGTGTATATTATCTAAAACGTCAGGTCTTATTGGAATGAACCAATCATCTACTAGAATTCGTTGAGCTTTTATTTCTAACTCATCAATTAGATAAGCGATAACACCTTTCAAATGATATTCAACTGTACTGATCAAGCGTATTATAACGAGATTCTTCATTAATTGCTGATTCCTTTCATCCATGCCTTTCATGGCATTACAAAATTTCTGTAATTCAGCTGTTTGTTCAGATAGTTTTATCTCGTCAAATTCTGGCATTACAGCAATTTTTTCTTTGTCAACTGGATGTTTCACAGTGTAAAAAACAAAAATTAGTATTAAAGTGATCATTCATCGAAAATGCTATATCTCTCACTACAAAACTAGATCACCCATGAAGCCCAATGATATGTGTGACTGTGAACATGTTTTTTCAAGACATTCTAAAGATATTCCTGGCACTGTGGTTTCTACGTCATCTGCTTGTAGCGTCTCTGATTGCACTTGTAAGTTATTTAGAATTAAAAAAGTGCCAGATGAAAATATCATAAAAGAAACTGAAGCCACAGATTCTATGACTGCAGGGGAACTTAATCCTCACCATCTTAGCGCCTTTAGAAAAAGCAGAGGGAAACAACGCGAACCAGAATCTACAGAAAAATCAAAAGCTGAAACCTGGGATATTTTAGAAAATGCTCGTGATGATATTAAAAAAATAAAAAGAATGGCGTATCGTGGAGCAGAAGAAGATGTTATAGAAAAAGCAAAAGAAATTCTCAGAAAAAAGCCTGATGATATAGATGCATTTTGTGATATGGCATCAGCACTACGTAGACGTGGTAAACTGGAAGAAGCAAAAGCCACATGTAAGCATGCTTTGATTTTTAATGAAAAAAATACTCGTGTCTTGCGTCTTTTAGGAGGAATATTAAATGATTTGGGGGATACTAAGCAGTCGATTGAGTGTTACAAAAAAATTTTTGAAGAAGACGATGATTTGTTTGCACTTGACATGCTTGGATACTTACATACTGAAATCGAGCAAAATAATGAAGCAATAAAGTATTTTGATATTGCAATTGAGAGAGACGAGAAAACTAAATTCGGTTATATCAATAAGGCTAACGCGTTATATGAATTAGAAAAATTTGATGAAGCACTAAAAATTGCAAAAATTGCTATTGACGTTGAACCAAATGGTGAAACACCTCATAATCTTATGGGGTTAATACTTGCTAAACAAGAACAGTTTGAACGTGCTATTGAATCGTTTGAAAGGGCGATTGAGATTACTCACGAGAATTGGATGGCGCCTCTGCGTTCCAAAGGAAATGCACTTTATGATCTTCGTCGGTATGATGAGGCGTTGTTGTGTTTTACCAAAGTTTTTGCAAACCCAACACATCAAGATGATTCTACGTTGCTTTTTAAAATTGCATATTGCTTTGCCGCTGCAGAAAAATATGAGATTAGCCTAGTTTACTACCAGAGAGCAAGGATTGTTGGTGGAGAGACAGAAGCACAGTTTAATAACATTGCACAAATATTTGGAAAACTAGGACGCAGTGATGAGGAATCTGATTACTATAAAAAAGCACTTAAGTTAGATCCAGATTATACTATACCCCTTCGTAATTTATTGCAGATTCACTGGGACAACAATGAATACGAAGAGATGTTTTACTATGCTGAAAAACTCGTATCTTTGGATTCAAAAACTTCTGCTGATTTGCAGAAACTAGGAACTGCCAATTACCACTTGAAAAAATATGAAGATGCGATTGAATGTTTTGATGAGGTCCTTGAAAAGGAGACTGATGGAGAATACAATGTTTCCTCTACTCTTAATATGAAAGGTCTCTCGTTAGGTAAGTTGAAAAAATATGAAGATGCGATTAAATGTTTTGAGAAAGGAATCAAGTTTTTAGAATTAAATGGAGAAGATTATCAAAAAGAGGAACTCTATAAAATAATGATTCAAAATATTGGATTTCAATATCAAGAGATGGAAGATTATGAAACTGCAATTAAATATCATTCTAGATCATCTGTAATAGATCCCAATTATGATGAACCACTGATTGAGATGGGTTTCTGCTATAATTGCCTGGACAGGTTTGATGATGCAATTGAGGTTTTAGATTCAGCACTTCAAATAGATAACACAGATGATAGAATTTTCAGACGTAAAGCAAGTGCGTATTATGGATTAAAGAAGTCGAAAGAATACGTGGATTGTGTGCGAAAAGTGGTAGAACTAGTTCCAGATGATGCTTATTCTTGGAAAAAATTGGCTGATATCTCTTATGATGACGAAAAGTGGTCTGAGGCCATTCTATTTTATCAGAAGGCAATAAGAGTTGGCTTTGATAATGATGATGAAAATTGGGAGGACGTGTGTTTTTGTTTGGGTGCATCGTATTTCTGGATTAAAGATTACAAAAATGCAGAACATTATCTAGAGAAAAATTTGCATGCAGAAAATATGCTGGCAAGTGATTCGACCTGTATGATTGGTAGATGCCAACGTAAGTTGAAAAATTACACTCGCTCAATAGAGTATTACGATTCTGCTTTAGAAAGGTTTGAACAAGATAGATCAGCGAAGAGGTGGAGAGAACCTAGAATAAAAGAAGCAAGGCTCTATGTTGGTAAAGGGGTTTCACTAGAGTTTAATAATGAAATTTCAAAGGCGATTGAGTGTTGTGATAAGGCGATTGAGATAGAACCAGATTATTGGCAAGCCTGGTGCAATAAAAGCATCTTATTAGAAAAAAACAAAGACTTTCCAGAAGCACTTTCTTGTTGTGAAAAATGTCTCCAAATTGAGCCAAATGATGTGAAAATGTATAATCAAATAATTGCTATATGTGAAAGAATGGATGACGCTGCAAAAGTTAAAGAATATAGATCTAAACGAGATGCACTGAAAGATTTGAAATAAATCATCCACCTGCCTATATTCTTAAATCATATAACATCCTACTAGGATCTCCACTGTAGGGTTGGATCTACCATTTCATATGGAAAAGGATTAAGATCTGGCTCTACAATGGGTTGGTTTTTGTTCCAAGTATGATCAGATTCGTAAAAACTAATTTTTTAAGCACTTGCAAGTATTGATTATATCCATGAGCTTTGGTAATCTAAAACCTGATCCTTATGCTGATCGGGGTGCTATTACAGAGGAATATGGAGAAGATGTTCCGCAAGAAACACCAGTCGAAGCAGAATGTATTTTTTGCAAGAAGACAACACCACATGTCGATAATGGAGTTAGTTTATGGTGTAGAAAATGTGGCTGTTCTTCAAAAAGAAATGAAGAACAGCAAATATTTAATGCAAACATTGACAAAGCAATCAGAGATCAAACTGCAGTTACTTCTAGTGGCCCACGAACAAGAGTAGGCGATGCACAAGAACTAAGGAAATTATGGGAAGCAGATCCAATTAGAAAATATAAAGCAAAATTAGTAGAGAGGATAGCAAAATTACAGGCAAAATTAAAACTTAAAACTTCACGCCCACAAAAAGACCAAGATAAAAAAGAAATCGCTGTGATTAAAAAAAAGATAGATGAATATCAAAAGATAGTAGATCAAGAGGACATAACCCCTAATATCCAAAGACAATCTAAACTGCAAGAAAGACTACAGACTGACACTGAGAAGCAAGAACAGCTTAACGGAAGACGCGTTGAAGATATCTTAAGTGTACTTTGTGGAACTCTACGAGGAACACGAAAGAAAACCGTCTTAGAAGAAGCTGCATTGGCCATATGGCGAAGAACACTACAATACAAACTTCAAACAGGACGTAATGTTATAGTTAACACAGTAGCATGTTTTAATATTGCATCAAAATACCAAAAGAAAAAACCTGCAGATACATCGCAATATCACTCGCTCATCGAAGAATTTTTTCCAGATCCAAAAAATATTACAGAAAGGGAATTAAAAAAATACATCTGGCATGCTGAGAGTCTTATTTTCCAAAAAATGCGTCCATCTGGTAAGCGGAAACAACCATGCAACATAAACAAAGAAACAGGTGAGTTGGATGTCAGGCTTTTTGCTTCGAAAGCTGATTGGTTAAAGAATGGTTGCCCAAGATCTGATTGGGATTTACCACCCAATGATCTTCAGGAAGAAATTGAGAAAACTGTTGGAAGATTAGTTCAACAAAACACGATTAAATTTCCAGTTGATACAATTCTTGAGAGTGCAAAATCAATATTTCGTGATGCTGATGAAAAAGGACTTCTAAGTGGTAAGAAATCTAAAACAATTATTGTATCGATTATTTATCTTGCATTTATTGCAAAAAATATACAACCTAGCAATTGGGTCGATTTCATATACAATGAAGTATTTGGTATCTCCTCGGAAAGAGGCATAAAAGAAATATGTAATGCTGTAAATGATCGACTAAAACTAGGTCTAACTCTCCAATTCTAAGAACGTAGTCATGTTTATAATTTAAAAACAGTTTTTGAAGGTATGAGTGAACATGATGGTGATGATCTAGGTAATTTCAGATACTATACCCATATTATGCTAATTGGCCAAAGAACAGAGAATGTTGTTTATGCTAGTAGTGATGTAGAACTTAGCCCAAAAAGACGTATTTACCTGATACATAGTCCTAATCAAAAAAAAGCATCTGATGTTCCAAAACCATTACCATTAAAAAAATATGCGCAGGAAACAAAAAAGAAAATTGAAGCAGGTCATCCTGAAACGACAGTAATTTTGAAGGAGCTTAGTAAGAATGGTGCGTTTAATGAAGAAACAATAAGTATAATCAAAAACATTGTTGATGCGGAAAAAAGAATGGGTGATTGGATAAGTGAAAAACAAATTTGTATTAATATTACAGGTGGAACAAACATGATGGCAGCATGTGCGTCGTTAGCTGCAATGTTTAACAACACACAAGCATATTATGTGAAAGATAGGAATTTTGCTCAGAATGCAGAAGAACGAACACTTATCTCTAAAATTGGGCTTGCGGAATTAGAAAACAAGAATGATTTAACAGAAGAAGAAAAAGAAATCTTATACCAAATTAAAAATAATACTTTTCATTGGGATAAACCAGAAGAAACTGCTACAGCTGATCAAGGTTCAAATATAATTACAAAATATACTATCTCCGAATCAATTAAAAACTCGATATGGTCTGTAGAACAAAACATGCCAGAAATGATAGAACATAAAAAATTAAAATCAATGTTTGCCGAAATACCAGCTACTACATTCACTAGTAAGCTCAAAGCTCTAGAAAAAAGAGGAGTGATAATAATCAGAAAAGGAATCCCTACTATAACAAATCCAAAAAGAGTTAACAAATATTTTTATAGAGAGTATGTAATTTCTGGTACAACATTTCCCAAATCACTCATCAATTTAACGGAAAAAGGAAGATCCGAAATCAATACATACAAGACATAATTTTCACCACAATTTCTGGTTAAACTCCAGAACCAGGTTAGATTTCATGCCTGGTAATATGAGTATGAAAACAAAGAAAAAATCAGCTTGCATTGATTTCAGAACCAATCTGGAAACAAGCCTTAATGGGCATATCCAATTGGTAGACTCCAATGAACGCTTGATTTCTTTTAATTATCGATTTTCACGAGGAGAGTTTCCTATTTTTCACCACAATTTCTGGTTAAACTCCAGAACCAGGTTAGATTTCATGCCTGGTAATAGTAGTATGTATCATATAACAAATACACGAATGGGTGGCGAACCTACCGCTGATGAATCAACAAGTTTGTTTGAATTCATGAATGCTGCAGACAAATGCCTGTACTTTTTTGCAAATGGGCTAGAATGCGCAATCATCTTGAAAGGACATCCTTCCAAGAAGGAGAAGATCTAAAATGACTCTCCAAATTAATCCATGGGTTAACACCTATGAAGAACAACTTTCAGTCGAAGAGAAAATTCGTGAAAAACGAATTTTCTTAGAACTTTTACGAAAACAACAGCCACGCGTAGAGTTCAACAAAGAGACTGGAGAGAGCGAGTTAGTAACTGGCCCACATGAGGTGGAATCTTACAACAAAGCCACAGGTCCTGCAGATGAAGAAGACATGATGTATTTTACAGATTGTCCTTTATGTGGTAAAGATGGTCTATTAAGAATAGATTTTCCAGTTTGCCTGCCTTGTGAAGAACAAGTTCGACCATACAGGATGAACTTTGATGACAAGTCATGGCATGCAAAAGTAAGACCAATCAAGGACACCAAAATAAAATGCGATGGAATAAAATATGCTGTACTGCATACAATGTCAATTACAGACGAATTAGGATTTCGTCGTGTAGTTGGAAAACAATCACAGATAACGCATTTTGTGACACAAGAGGAAAAGAAACTTGCAGACATTCTTGACAATCAATGTACAGAGTGCTTCACCAAGATTTGGAAAGAGAACACATGTCATCTGTGTTTGAAAGAATTAAGTCAAACAAATCATGACTTGTGCAAAGCATGCCAAAAAGAAAATCCAAGATATGATGTAAGAGAATCACTCATGGATCAAAAACTTGAGTCAGAAGTTGGTAAAGATGAAGCAAAGAAATCTCTTCAGAAACGAAAAGATTACTATGCAAAAACAGATGCACAAGAACAAGAATATCTGAAATTAGAGCGAAGGAAGAATGCTACAAAACCAGGAACAAAACTTCCAAAGAAGAAAAAATCCAGGGAGGCTAAAAAATGATGGATTTAGTCTCAACTTCTTGTACAGAAAAAACAAGATTTGACGAAAATAAGATCAATGGGATATTAGCAGAAATCATAGCTGTAGAAGATTATAGATCTTATGGTTATCAAATTAAAAGAACAGGAATTGGAAGTGACTTTATTGCGTTTAAAGAAATTAATGGTAAAGTAGAGCAAATATACGTCGAAGTAAAGTATGGTAATGCATCATTATCTACGTTACAAAAAAGGCAGAAATTTCTTGCAAAAAAACATAGCATTGGATTTGATGAATATAGAGTCACTAAGGTATTTTTGGAAAATTACAAAAAAGAGCATAACATAAATACAAAAAATCTTAATGCAGACGAGTTACGAGAATCATTTTACCAAGTATGTAGTAGAACAGCACCCAAAAGATTGTTCAGAATTGAATTACCATGGATTTGTCCACATTGTAGACAAACTATTGCAGAGTCAGAAGATGAATTGGTTGAAGAATTTGGTATGAGAAAAATGTCGAATGGAACAATTCGAAACCAATCATGGTGTAGGAGATGCCGATAAAATGAATCGAAAAAATAACAAAAATCCACGCCTAATTACCATTTTTCACCACAATTTCTGGTTAAACTCCAGAACCAGGTTAGATTTCATGCCTGGTAATATGAGTATGAAAACAAAGAAAAAATCAGCTTGCATTGATTTCAGAACCAATCTGGAAACAAGCCTTAATGGGCATATCCAATTGGTAGACTCCAATGAACGCTTGATTTCTTTTCATTATCAATTATCACATATTCCTGTAGAACCTCTTTACAAAAAATATCATGGAGGTAATCAACAATGAGTATACCATTTGGCGAAAAAGATATGGAGTTTGATGGTGAACACATACTAGAAGATTTTAGAGACATGTATGATGACGTAGATCTTATCGTTATTTTTGAAGTAATATCAAATTCAATTGATGTTAATGCAACCAAAGTTGAATTGATGTTAAGTCAAACTAAATTCGAACAGTATGAATTGTCATTTCTAGATAATGGTCCAGGAATGAATGAAAAAAAATTCGCAGATTTCCAAGTTGCTGGCAGATCTGATAAAACTAAAGGAAGTGGAATTGGTTTTGCAGGAATTGGTGCAAAATTACCTGGTATCAATAGCAAAATTTCAGTTGAAACTTTTGACGGAAAAAATACCTACGCATGTGATTTCTATATAAAAAACAAAAAAATGAAGGTAAAAAATAGAAAACCAACAGAATACTTTACAAAACCTGGTACGTTTTACAAACTTACATTTAGTGATAAAAATTACTATAACTTTCTTGAAAAATCCTTAGAACCAGAAATAATTCAAACTTTTAACAATGCAATGCTAAATGGACTGGATGTTATAATTAACAGGAAAAAAATAAAACCATGGATTCCATCATTTACTGAAAAACAATCAGGTATTGTAAATCACAAAGGAAGAAAACTTCCTTTTACTTTTTATTTATTAAAAGAAGATCAACACAAAATAGATGGAAAAATTTCTAATATTGAATTTCATATAACTGGAAAAACCATTGTTCGAAAACAATTACAGATTTATCATGAGATAAAACCAGAATTCCAAAATAAAATTTATGTTGTAGTTGATTCCCTAGGAATTTCAGATTTCTTAAAACCAGATAAAGTAAGTTTTAAACCTGGATATAGGCAATACAAAAAAGCTCTAAATATCAAAATTAAGGAAATTTGTGAAAAATTAAATTTGGTTGGGACTGCAAGTATCTCAACAATTGTTCATAACACTCTAACTAGAGCATTAGCAGATTTGTTCAAAAATCCAGAGTTTTCATGGCTAAATCCACATTCATTAGCTGGATTTGGTATTGGTGCTGGACCTGGTACAGGAGGTAAAGGTACTAAAAGCAGTAAAAGTAACAGTGGCAAAAGCAGCAGTGGCAAAAGCAGTAGTGGTAGTAGAGGTAGTGGTTTTTCACTAAAGTTAATAGATGCACCAGAAGATCCACGACCTGCATATTTAGATATAAAACAAAATTTTGTTGCGCTTAATATTGCACATCCACTTTACTTGAAATCAGAAAATTCATCTAAAGCATTACAAGTACACATAGCATATACTGTTGTTGAAGTAATAGTAAATGCACGTGCTGCGATTAAATCACTAACAATTCAAGAAGCTTCAGAATTACGAACCAAAATTTTAACGGAGATAAAAGATAAACTATGGCTCTAAAACAAGAATCTCAGAAAATCAGAGTGAAGATAGCTAAATCTGATAATAAATTTTCAAAATCAAAAATTGATATAATCATGGATGTTTCTAATGTGATAACACTTGGTTCAGAAATACGTTCAAAGACAAGAAAATTCAAAAAAGAATATCTAAAATTAATTGCAGATGCAAAGAAAATAGCATCAACAAAAAATAAAAAATTCAAAAAGAAAAAGAAATTTTCATCACTGGATTGGTGGAATCTAGGAAAATTATTAGATGACTTTAATACAAAAATAGAAAATGAATTTGTAATTAAAAATTACACACAAGCAATTTCTAGAGACCTGGAAGGATTTGAATTATCAGATACGGAAGTTGGTGTAATTCGTCAATTTGCAAGATATTTCACAAAAGATGAAGTTTTAGAAGAAATTTCAATTGCACATTACAGAGATTTTACATGGAAAAGAAATCAACTTCTTGAGCATGGAATACTTGATCAAGAAAAAAACCGATTAGTAAAAATGGGTAAGGAGAAAAAACTTCCAGATCATAAAAAATATAGAAAAGAATTACAACTTTTGGTAATTAGGCGTGGAGGATCAAAATAATGGCCAGTAATTGGTATCTTTACATTGGAGTTTTTCTCATTTGTACAGGATTTGGAACTGTAATAGGAATACTCTTGTTAGTTTTTTATTTCTGGGATGATCTTGGAAAGAAATTAAAATTTTCACAATACAATGACAATACCTACAATATCAACAATCTAAATGTCAATTCTGATTCTAGTGGAGGATCAAATGGTAAGGATGACTTTGATACACCAATGGAGAGCATGTCAAAAGAATCCAGGGAGGAAATGAGATGACCCGTTACGAACAAGATATTTGCTCAAGATGTAAGAAAAGATGTGATCCTAAGGAACTCGTTAGTTTAGTGACCGGTCGGGCGGCCCACCCTGGATCACCAAAATATACTACCATCATATTGATTTGTGGAAATTGTACGAAGTCATTTTTCAAGTGGTTAATTCCATTGCCTGTAAGAGACGATGCAAAGGAGGAGATGAGATGAAAGTTTGTCCAAAGTGTAAGAGTAAGGACATAACAGAAACCATCTATGGCCTAATTCGTGAACCAGATAAAGAACTCGAAAAGGCATTGAATGATGGAAAAGCTAGGCTTGGTGGATGTTGCATCGATGAAAATTCAAAACGATTCTGGTGTAACAATTGTACTTTCAAGTGGGGGAGACCATAATGGTATCATTCAACATACAAAAATGTCAATCATGTGAAGGAGATCTTGTCACAGATAACACAACAAAGGAAGTATTTTGTAAAAAATGTGGTTTCGTAATTAACCAAACTAACATATCATTAGAACCTGAACATTTTTCAAGCCAGAGTGAGCCTTCCAAAAGCAGAACCGGTGGTATAATTTCAAACAAATACCATGATAATGGACTCTCAACTACAATTAGCAACTCAAAGCGAGATGCTATGGGTAACTCTATCTCAAAAATTAATCAGCAGAACATGAATAGATTACGTAAATGGGATAATAGATACAAAATTACTAAATCGAGAGATAGATGTTTGCGTAATGCATTATTCCTTTTGAATGATTTGGAAGAAAGGTTACTTCTTCCAGTACATGTTGTAGAAGAGGCATCAAGTCTCTATCGCAAGGTACTAGATGGTAAACTAGTTGCTGGTAGGACCGTTATGGCAATGATATCCGCCTGTGTATATGCATCATGTAGAATCAATTCAATGCCTATAACTATAAGGGAAATTGCAAAGGCCTTTTCCATAAGACGTAGAGATGTTGCAATATGCTATAGAACAATTTGTAAAGAACTTGGTATTCAATCTGAAATAGTAGATCCAGTAAAAAGTATTCCAAAGATTGCAAGTAAACTACATCTGGATCAATTTACAGTTAGTGTAGCATCAAGTTTCATAAGAATGGCTCAGAAAACAGGTAATGCTTCTGGAAAAAATCCAATTGCAATAGTAGCAGCTGCAATTTACCTTGCTAGTATACTTAACAAAAAACCACGAACACAAAAGGAAATTGCAACGGCATCAGGTATTACTGAAGCTACAATTCGCAGTAGGTGCAAGGATCTCAAGAAAATTACCAACAAACACAAAAAATCAAAGGGAGGTATGATATGAAACAAGTAGAAGAATATCAAAAGACGATCCCAGCGGTGACAATACACTTTGATCAGTATGATCCAAAAAACATTGACGTTTGGGATACATACATTCCTATTGCTGATGAAAAACAAAGGGCCTTAGATGCTATTCTTAGTGGAAAAACTCCTTATCTGATTGAATCAGAAAAAGGACAGGGAAAGACACTACTCATTTACACAATTTGTAAAGAAAACAATATAGCTCTAATTGAAGAACAGGTTGGGCGAGGAACAAGAATCACTGATCTGTTTGGTAATAAGGAAATTAATCGCGATGGAACATTATTCAATCTTGGAATTTTTCCAAAAGCCATTGAAGTAGCAAACCACTTTGGTCACGCATGTTTATATTGTGATGAAGGAAATACTCAAGACCCTGAGGTACAAAAATTATGGAATCGTATTTGTGATGGAAGAAAATCCGTTTTTGCGAATGGTAAAAATTACAAACTAAATCAAAATTGTAAATTATCTATTGTGTGGACAACTAATCCTGTCACATACGCTGGAATTAATTCAATGCCAGAAGATCTCAGATCCAGGTTCATTGGAGATGTCTGGGATTATCCATCTAATGAGCAAATTAAGAAGGTGATTAATTTATCAAGACGTATTCCACAAACGAGAACTCTAGCACAAGGCGATGGATTTGCAATGGTTGAGAAAGTTAATTCAATGGCCAATTCAACAGCCGATTCATCATCCATTAAAAATTTTGATGAGTATTTGCTAACGTTCGTACAGGATATTCACGCATTAAGAATGAAAGGTGATGTAGAATATTCATTATCAATTAGAGATATCAAACAATTTTATGATCACCTACAAGAATTGATTCGTACTAATGGGAGTTTCAAGAATAAATTATTAGAGAAAGCAATCAAGCAGGTTATACTTTTCAAATTTGAAGATCCTGGTGAACGAGAACTTGTTAAGATAAGAGCAAATGATACATTCGGTGTGAAGTTATAAGATGCCAAGAAATAGGCAATATCTTTCAGAACAAGAATTATTTGTTAAAACAACAAATATGATTGAATATGTTGTAGATGCACAGATAAGACTAGTGTTTGCACGTGGAGGTAATTTCTGTAATTTTAATGGATACCAAACCAGACATGAATCCAAAGATGGTGCTCTTAATAGCTATACCCAAAATAAAAAAATTAAATTTTTTTCCATCAATATTGCAACACCGCCTGAAAGGCACATACCACAATACACAGCTCTCCTTCACGAACTTGCGCACATACTATATGAATCACCATTTACACCCATGAAACAATTATTAGAAAACTGGAATGCACCTAGACTCTACTATGATATCTTTAACATATTAGAGGATCAAAGAATAGAATCGCATCTAGCTAGATCCTATATTGGATACAAAAATCGTTTTGATAAAGTAACAAATGATCTAGGTAAAGCCATGAAAACATTAGCGACTAATGATCCTAGCTTTATTTTATTAGCAATACGATTTCATCGTGATGACCTTGTAAGGAATTCTAAAAATTACAAAATTTACAAAAAAGCGCTAGAAGATGTGATAAGAACAGACAAATTTGGAGGTTTGAGGATCTTGATTTCAATTAAAAAATACATTGAAGAGTTTATTTCAGAACAAGAAGGCGATAGATATTCCAGTAATATGGATGATGGAAAAACTAAGAATAGAGGCCAAAGTAGTCGTAAATCAGGAAACATCTCAAATAATCGTCAGCCCCACCCCAAAAAGTTCAGCGAGTCTCTGAATACTGAAAATCCTAGTTCCAAAGAGTCTAAGATTCCGGATCAGTTACTTGGAACAGATTACACTCAAAATAAGATTGATGACATTATTGAGGAAGGAAAACTTGAAGGAGAAAAACAATTCCAAAACATTCGTGAAAAGCTTTTATCAGGATATAGACAAGATAATTCTCCATCACATATAAAAAAAATTGATAGGTTGCGAGCCGGATATAAGGTGGATAAAGTAGTTTCAAAAGGATTAAAAAAAATTTTTAAATTATTAAAATTACGCGATAGACCATTTATTGATTATACGGGTTATGAGGTTGATGTAAATACATATATCGAAAATTTCATCAAGGGAACAAATCTTAACAGATCCTACCAAGACAGTAAAAGAGATCGTGGTGCATCAATTGTAATCTCTATCGATGCTTCAGGTTCAATGTATAGCCAGGATAAAATTGGTATTGCAAGAAAATTAGTGGCAACACTTTTCGATTCAATTAAAGGAATTCCCAATGTTGAAATTTGTGGAAATGTGTGGGCTAGTAACTCGTCTGGAGATATTGGAATTACTGAGATTAAAAATATTCAAGATGTACAGAAGATATCGTTACACATGAATTATGTGCTTACGCCAACACATATGGGATTAGAATATTCTATGCAAATGTTGAAGAGAATGAGAGGTTATAATAAATTAATAATTCTGATAACTGATGGGTATCCAAACTATCAAAAAAATAATAAAAACGTGCCAACACAGCATTATCTTAAAACATGTAGAAGATCACTACAAAAAGTATTAAAAGTAACACCTAATGTTTTGTGTGTTAATGTGGAATCTGGTCAAATAGCAAAAACGCTGAATCAAAGATTATTTGGAAAAAAGAGAGTGATTACAGTTTACGATATGCAAGATGCATCTGGAAAAATTATCAAAGAATTTAGAAAATTTATAGTAAAAAATGTGGAAAATCCGTTCTAAATTCACGCCTGATTTGCCACTTTTCACCACAATTTCTGGTTAAACTCCAGAACCGGGTTAGATTTCATGCCTGGTAATACTGGTATGAAACAAAAAGAAAAAGAAACACTAAACGAGTTCCAAGTTGAGGCAATAACTTCACAGTTCACCTCGCCTCTCCTTGTAGTTGCTGGTCCTGGCACTGGTAAGACCAGGGTCATAGTTGAACGAATAAAACACATGGTAAAGAATGGAATAAAGCCATCAGAAATCCTATGTCTAACGTTTAGCGATAAAGCAGCATTAGAAATGCTCGAAAGATTAGAGAAAGAGTTCGATGTTTCAGAAATGAAGGTTAGTACATATCATTCATTTGCATATGAAATTCTGGATGAGAGTATTTTAGAATCTGGAATTGGAATAAGTGGTGGTATAATGTCGCGCTCAAATGAATTAATTTGGGCAATAAATAATATTGATAAATTTGATTTTAAATATATAGAACTTGGAAATGATCCCTACAAAATTCTAGAAGCCATGATAAATGGCATTGATACATTCAAAAATGAATTAGTCAGTCCTGAAGAATTAAGGAAATTTCTTGAAAATAAATTAAAAGATAAAGAATTACAAAACAATCCATCAGAACTATCAGAGATTTACCAGCTGCAAGACTTTCATAAATTGTATTACAATCTACAGGAATTTCTTAAAGAAAATAGATTGATTGATCTTGATGATATGGTAATGCATGCTGTACAACTACTAAAAGAAAAGAAGATAGTGCTATCAAAATATCACAAACAATTCAAATATGTACTAGTTGATGAATTCCAAGACACAAATTTTGCACAATTAGAATTAGCAAAATTATTAACACCAACTGGTCATATAACAGCAGTTGGAGACGAAGATCAAAGCATTTACAGATTTCAAGGTGCTTACAGTTCTATTTTCGATGATTTTCGTAAGCATTACAAAAATCCAAAAGAAATCATCCTCACAGAAAATTATAGAAGCACAAAAAATATCATCGATTTAGGCTCAAATTTACTTGAAAATTCAATAAATCGAACAGCCAAAAAAATTACAACTGAAAATGAAACTGGGCCAAAAACTATAGTTGCATGTTGTACACATAATATGGCTGAAGTTGAATGGGTAAAGCAGAAAATTAAATCACTAATTGGAACAAAATTACAACGAAGAGATCAAACAACATCAGTAATAACTCCAAAAGACATTACAATTCTGACAAGAACTAAAAGAGACGGAAAGAAATTTGCAATTTCATTAAACTCACATGGAATACCAGCATCATTTGTAGGTGATGCAGAACTTTTCTCAAGTTCAATTGGTAGAGATTTGATTTCGTATCTACAAATAGCAGATAACCCATCTAATGCAGGTGTAGCAATTAATAGAATTTTGAAAATTCATGGAATTACTGATTTAAACATATCAAAAATTAATCATTTTGCAAAACAATTAGCAAAATCTTGTTCATATTCTGATTATATTTTTGAGGCTATAACAAATGAGAATGATATCAAAATTGATCAAAAAGATGAATTAAATGAAATTGGAAGAATGTTGAAGTCTTTGGCAAAGTTGCAGCATAACAATACAATCAGCCAAACTGTTCATGAAATTTTGATGAATGTAACAGATCTGTACCAAAATTTGACAAGAGATGATTCACATGAAACTAGAAAGAAAAGGAAAATTCTATCAGAATTACAGCATCTAGCATCTGATTTTGAGACGCAAAATAAGGATGGAAAATTAACAGAATTGATACAATATTTACAATTACTAAGGAGTTTTGATGTCGAAATTGAAGAGGGATTTGAAATTCCTGATGCAGTTCGAGTGTCTACCATTCATCAAAGTAAAGGTAGAGAATTTCCAATTGTTTTCATTGCTGATGTGGCACAAAGAATATTCCCAGGTGATTATAGACCAAAAAAATTCTATGTGCCAGATGAATTAGCAAAAGGTTTTGGAATATCGTCTGAGAAAAGAGAATTTTACTTGGAAGAAGAAAAGAGGTTATTTTATGTGGCAATTAGTAGAGCACAAAATCATGTTTTTATCAGCTATGCATTGAAAAATCTTGGAAAATCACGCCTGTACAAGCCATCACAGTTTCTTCAAAATGATCTACATTTTGAAAATAATCCACTAATTGATGTTATACAAGTAGATTCTAATCATACTGAGTCGGCAAAAGCATTCTACTCAAAGAATGAAGTAATAAGAAAAGACTTGCAAGATTTAGTTTTAAAAAACATAGAACAATCACAGTTCAAAAGTGCGATAAAAAATATTTTAAATCTAAGTAAAGTTGAATATTTCGAGAAAAATAAAACAATTGATGGTCACGATTCTAACGAATTATTAAAAATTGAGTCCTTAAGTGCTATCGAAGATAAACTAACGGATCTAAAAATCCCTCTGATCAATAAAAATTCAATGCATCTATCTGCAACACAATTTAGAAATTATATGGAATGCCCAAAAAAATATAAATTTAATTATGTACTAAAAGTTCCTCAACCATCACAGACATTTTTCGCTTTAGGAAATGTTGTACATAAAATATTTGAAAAACTTTCATTTTTAGAAAAAGATGGAAAAGAGATATCTAAAAAGATTGGATATGATTTACTCGAAAAGTATTGGAATTCCACTACTTATAGTTCTGATTTTAAAGAACAACAAGATAAAATTAAAGCAAAACAAATGATTTCAAATTTTGTACAATGGGCGAAAAAGAACACAAATAAAGTAATTGGTGTTGAATTACCATTCCAGTTAGAACTATGTGGAATACCAATCCGTGGAAAAATTGATAGACTGGAAAAAGATCCAAATGGAAATTATCATGTAGTAGATTACAAAACTGGTGGATGTTATGAGTCAGAAAATTCTATTTCTGAAAACATTCAAATGAATTTGTATGCATTAGCTATTGAAGATAAATTCAAAAAACTTCCACTATCAGCATCATTGTATTATGTAAACGATGATAAAATGATAAAATATGTTATTTCTGATAGAAGATCTGTAGACGATTTTAAACTAAAACTAGAGAGAATAATTGCCTCAATCTTAAATGAAGACTTTGAAGCCAATCCTTCACAAGGAGCATGGACTTGCAGATGGTGCCCTTACAAAAATATCTGTGATGAGGCACAAAAATGATCAAGAATCCACGCCTAATTTTGACTTTTCACCACAATTTCTGGTTAAACTCCAGAACCGGGTTAGATTTCATGCCTGGTAATTATGGTATGAAGAACAAGAAAAAATCAGCTTGCATTGATTTCAGAACCAATCTGGAAACAAGCCTTAATGGGCATATCCAATTGGTAGACTCCAATGAACGCTTGATTTATCTTCAGTGTAATCTATGTAAAATAGAATTTTCAAATTCTGATAAATTAATTGAGATAAGAAAGAAAAGACATGAAGACTGGCATGATGGAAACCAATCTAGTAAATATGCATCACAAAATAAGATTTGGGGAAAAGTAATTTGGAAAAAACTACTTGTTACTACAAATAAGAAAAAATCTGGAGTGCAACAATGAATCCAGATGAGAGTGTAATAGATGAACGTGAAAAACTAAATAAAGTTGGATGTGAATTTATTGATTCAAAACTATTTGACTATGCGATAGAATGCTTTGATAAAATTCTGGAAAAAGATCCAAATGATTTTGTTGCATTATACAATAAAGGATTTGCATTAGACGGAAAAGGAAATTTCAAAGAGGCAAATCAATATTATACCTTAACACTAGAAAATACAGACTATAAAGATACAGATGCATTGTTGAACAAGGGAATAACCCATGGGCAATTAAATGAATTAGATCAGGCTATGGAATGTTTTGATAAATTAATAGAATTAGAGCCTGATAATATTATTGCATGGCATAACAAAGGTGTTGCATATCAAGAAATGAAAGAAGCTAAAAAAGCTAAAAAATGCTTTAGAAAAGAAAAACGACTAGAAAAATTAAAAAACATAGAAAAATCAGAAGAAGCAAAGCCAAAACGAATTAAAACCATGTTTGGTGAAATTGAAGATAAAAAAGAAAACCGTGAAGCTGCATATCTTGAAACATGTCTTACAGATGATGCTAAAATCAGAAATGCAGAAAGAGCATTGCATTCAAGGCTAGACACAACTCAGAGAGAGAAAGCATGGAAATGGTCTGCATATTATCAAAGTCTAGTCAACGGTGAAGATGTGTGAGATGAGCAGACTTGGGAGCGATATTTCTGTTTGCCTTCTTCATACTCATAATAATTGCTGTAATTGTTTACACGATAATCATGTTAGCAATAACATATTGGCCAATCACTCTGACAATATTTGGATTATTAATTCTTAAATGGAAATGGGGTTGGATAAAAAGCAAACGAGCTGAAAAACGTAGAAGAAGAGAACACCAAAAAAGAATTAATGCCATCAAGGCTGGAGAAGAGAAAGCTAAACGTCAGCAAGCGGAGAGAGAAAGGAAATGGTGGGAAGACTTTTGGGATAATTATGACAATTTCTTCATACAAAAAATAGCATTGCCTGATAAGACAAAGAAGCGTTCAAAAGGCAAAAAGGAGTGGAATAATTTCCAAGATGCTGGAGCATACAATAACAAAAGAAAACACACGAAAAAAGAAAAAGCGTGGGATGAATTCCAAGAGGCGTGGGAAGAGTTCCAGAGGATCTTTGGAGAGACTGCAACAGAATCAATTGAAAAATACTACAAAATACTTGAACTAACCCCAAAAGCAACAGTAGACCAGGTAAAATCAAAATTCCGAGAACTTGCCAAAAAATATCATCCAGACAAAAATAGAAACAAAAAAGATGCTGCTGAAAAATTCAAACAGATATTCGAGGCTCGGCAAAAAATTCTACAAGTGATTGAGATAGCCATATAATAGGAAAAAGATCAGACTAATTTCGATTTATCTTCATCACTGCATAACAATTTGTTCCATTTTGTAACAGATCATAAGTTTGGATAAATTTATGATTTTATGTCAGATGAGATTTTTAGACTTGCTAAAATTCGGCAATAAACTAAAGCAAATTCTTCGATTTCAAAAATTCCAAGACTTCTGCGGCACTATCATCAAGTGACTTGTTTTCGGTATCCAATACCAAATCGGCATTGTCTGGTGCCTCGTATGGGTCATCTATGCCTGTAAATCCCTTAATCTCGCCTGAGCGTGCCTTTGCATACATGCCTTTAACATCACGCTTCTCACACTCTGCCAGAGAGGCATTCACATAAACTTCAAAGAACTTGGTATCGTCACCAATAATCTCTTTTGCATTTGCACGGTTTTCTTTGTATGGACTGATCAAACTAACACCCATTGGGACATTGTGTTTTAACAAAAGTTTTGCCAAGTGAGCAACTCTTCGGTTGTGTTCGTCTCTTGCTTCTTTTGAAAAGTCCTTTGGTGAAAACCACTCCCTTAGTTCGTCGCCATCTAGGATAGCTAGATTTGGAATTGATTCAGCTAGTTTTCGGACAATCGTGGTTTTACCAGAACAAG
>Ga0315338_1002177_pt1 | contig 20507 bp, 16 predicted proteins | sample ASW8metaG_FD_204518 | JGI IMG/M metagenome (GOLD analysis project Ga0315338, IMG submission 204518) | Ammonia-oxidizing marine archaeal communities from Monterey Bay, California, United States - ASW #8 | ecosystem: Environmental > Aquatic > Marine > Coastal | place: USA: California | collected... | reverse complement strand
CAATAGTCGCGGGGATTCACCCGGGCCTGGACACGCAGAGGCAGCCCCTGGAGCCGCAAAAAGCCTGCGGCATCATCCTGATTGTAGGAACCGCCACCCTCCATACTGGCAATCGCCTCGTCATAAAGACTGTTGGGGCTTTCGCGGCCCTCGATCAGGATGTTTCCCTTGTAGAGTTTGAGCCGGACTTCACCACTCACTGGCTGCTGGGCCTCTTCAATGAACTTCATCAAGGCGTCCATCTTGCGGCAGTACCAGAAACCGTAGTAGACCATCTCCGCGACCTCAGGCGAGAGCCGATCCCGAAGATGAGCGAGATCGCGATCGAGCGTGAGTTGTTCGAGTTGGCGGTGGGCCTCGTACAGCAATGTCATCCCGGGAGCCTCATAGACGCCTCGGCTTTTCATACCTACAAAGCGGTTCTCGACGATGTCGATCCGCCCCACACCATGCTGACCCCCTATTTGATTTAACTGCTGGACCACTTCTAAGGAGGAACACCGCTTACCGTTGACGGCGACCGGCACCCCCGCTTCAAATCCGATGGAGAGTGGCTCCGGCTCATCGGGAGCCGCCAGCGGCGAAACGGTCATCCCAAAATCGACAACATCGAGACCACACGTTGCCGGGTCCTCCAAACAACCCGCCTCGTAACTGATGTGCAAACAATTCTCGTCGCTGCTGTAGGGCTTCTCCACCGATGCCTTGACCGGGATGTTCTTCGCCTGGCAATAATCAATCATCTCTGTGCGGCCTGGAAATTGGCTGCGAAACTCTGCCATGCGCCACGGTGCAATCAATTCGATGTCCGGATCGAGTGCTTCTGCCGCCAACTGGAAGCGGCACTGGTCATTGCCTTTGCCTGTCGCGCCATGTGCAAAGGCCCGTGCACCCACTTCCCGCGCCACCTGTAGGCAGACTTTGGAAATTAGCGGCCGGGCAATCGAGGTCCCCAACAGATACATCCCTTCATATCGGGCCTGCCACTTGAGCACAGGAAACGCAAAGTCGCGACAAACCTCTTCGCGAACATCGACCAAACGCGAAGAGGCCGCCCCATGAACGCGCGCTTTTTCAAGAATCGCTTCCCGATCTTCGCAAGGCTGCCCGAGGTCCACATAGACACAATGGACTTCATACCCCTTGTCAATCAACCAGCCGAGGATCACAGAGGTATCAAGCCCTCCCGAATATGCCAACACACAGCTTGCCATCGCAATCCATCTCCTCTACGAACAAAAGAATCTTACCGACAACGTGCAACTATTATTTTCCCTTGCCCAGATGGCAAGGCACTTCAAAGCCATCGCTTCTTTACAATCTCGTCAATACCCACACAACCGGATGCCACCGAACAATATCTAAAGATGTTCCGTCCATCCCTTCTCCTCGATCAATTGAACCAGTTTGCGAATCGATTCCTCATCGTTGCGATTGGCGACCAGTGTCGCATCCGGTGTATGCACTACGATACAGTCGGACAGGCCCAAAGTCACCAGCAGGTGGTCGCCACTGCCTCGCACAATTGAACCGGTCGTATTGAGACCAAGGTGGCGGGCATCAATCGTATTTCCCTCCTCATCTTTCCCCTGCAAACGGCTCAGCGCGGTCCAGTTTCCGACATCATCCCAATCAAAGGGGGCCTCAAGCACAACAATATCCGTGGCATGCTCCATCACCGCGTAATCGATCGAGACACCATTAATGGCTGAAAATTCTTGTTTGAAGACCTCCTCAAAATCTGCAGACTCCCAGTGCTCCGTAATCGTACGAAGATGGCCGAGCATCTCCGGCTCGCGCTCTGCAAGTTCCTTGAGTATGGTGGCGGCTTTCCAGACAAAAATTCCCGAATTCCAATAAAAAGTCCCTGCATCGAGATACGACTGGGCCACATCCGCCTTTGGCTTTTCGCGAAATTGTTTGACCCGGTACGCGCAAAGGTCATCCGCCTCCTCCAACGGCCCTAGCGGCTCATCGCGCTCGATGTAACCGAACGTTTCTGCCGGATAGGTCGGTCGGATACCAAACGTCACAATCCGTCCGGGCATCGCGTCGACGAGTGCAGCCGCCTGTGCCACAGCCTTCCCAAAGGCTGCGGTTTGCTTGATGACATGATCGGCCGGCATGACAACCATCGTGGCATCCGGATCGGCCCGACTGCAAAGGAGTGCCGCCAATCCAATACAGGGCGCTGTGTCTCGTCGACAGGGTTCACCAATGATCGCTGTTCTCGACAATTCCGGAAGCTGCTCTTCTATTTTTCCAACCAATCGCTCACCTGTTACGATCATAATCTGTTCTGGGGACACTAACCCTTCAAGGCGATCAACTGTTGCCTGGATCATCGATCGGGTTCCCGCAATGGTGATCAACTGTTTGGGGAAATCTGCGCGACTTTCAGGCCAGAACCGCGTGCCGGCGCCACCGGCCATAATGACTGCGTGAATCATGAAATCATCCGAACTGGAGGGTGTTTACTATTAGCAAGAGCTACATCTATACAAAACCGCATCCCTGATACCAACGCGTTTTATCTGAAATACGTTTCCTCAACAATCGATGTACCCGGAGTGATTTTTTCTCTGAGTTGGTCAACGGTCATTGCAAAGAGGGGGCTGATTTCAACGCGACACCCATCCTCCACCTGCACCCCTGCCTCGCGAAGCATGCTGCGGTACAAATCCATCATCTGATGGTGGACATGCTCGACGGTATCGGCAGTCGCACCAGGCGCATTTTTCAGCGGTGCAAAGGCAACCGCCGGATCCACTTCAACCGACAGCGAACATTTCGCGTGCGGCAGAAGATCAAAGATAAAGCGTTCGTACTTGATTGCATTTGGTTCCTTGGGATCGACATGCTGACCCGACGGATCCACAAATGGCACCTTCTTCCGCGCACAGTGGATGGGCAAGGCATTGTGCAATTTTGTCATCCGAGACAAAAAACCGACATCCAACACATGGACGGCGATGCTACCGGCCCAAAATTTGAGAGAGCCATCACTGTTGCGCACTTTTGCAATATCTTCAGGCAGATCGCTGTACTCGATAATCCGTGTCACTCCATCGACCTGGACAACGTTTCCCACTCTCTCTTCTGGATCCTGTTTGGCAATCACCTGCAATGTATATTCACTGTTTGCCAAAATATGACAACCGATCATTTGTGCATCACAGACTGTCGCAATCGGATTGTCCACCTGAAAATAAAACAAATGCTCAATCCCTCTCTGTTGCATGTCCGCAAGAGCACCAGAGCGGTCGAGTGCCGCCAGCATTCCTCCATGGCCATCGGGACTGAGAAAGAGTGAATCGCGGTCACTCAACAACAGCTTGCCCGTAGAGGCATCGACCGCCGGCAATGTCCCCTGACAAAAAACGGTCACATCTTCCTCAGCAAGACCAAACCATCGATTTGTCTTGAGATAGTCCACCGTCTCCGCATGGGTAGCCGGACTGGTCATTAAATAGATCGGGATAGTGGCGCCGGATCGCAAACCGGTTGTCTGGATTTTAGCAAACAGAATTTCAAATAAGCTTGCATCCGAGATGGGACCAATGGGATACATCCCTTTGGGATGAGCGAATCCCAACCGGGACCCCTGCCCTCCAGCGACCAGTGCAACACCAACCTTTCCTTCAGCAAGCGCTCGTTCACCGAGCGGGCGAGCGTGCTCATCCGTGTAAAGTGGCTCGTTGCTATCGATGCGAACGGCCAAAGGAGGCATCGCCCGCTGAGCCAGTTCTCTCAGATTCTCTTGGGCTTTGCTTCGTTCGAACATTGCCTCCATCTCTTGGAGGTCAATCTCCTGAATCTCCGCTGCCAAATTCGCTTGCTGGACATCGCTGAGTTTGTCCCAAAAGGCAAGCAGATGTTCCTGAGAAAAAGCTCCCAGTCGCAAGAGCAATTCGTCCCTCATGGCCAAACCCCCGGACGCGGACAATGCTTCACCCACCTCGAACAAAAAGAATAGCGAGATAGCACAACAGCGGGAACAACAGAAACATTGTCAAGTACGTAAACAATGTTGTCCACTTCTTTCGGGGCCAACGAGCCATGATTTCGATTGAGGGAAGAGGCAGTAAATAATCAGCAGAAGTGGACCATTATCACGTGCTGTTGGCCAGATGCAATAGCGTGGGGCAATCTGTGGATCCGATGTCAATTCGAAATGGCCGAAAATTCAACCATTGTCTGCACCGGTTGGGGGTAGGTTTTGGAAAGACGGATTTCCAAACGGGCACCATAGGGCAATATCTGCATGGTCTTGAGAGTCGCATCAGGACCGTCGATTTGCTCGGCGTGCAACTGCGGAGTTACCGCAAATGGAGGACAGAACGCCAGATGGATCGACTCCGTCCGCTGCCCCAATTGAAAGTGTGATCGGACCTGCCCACGGCAAATATCCTGGTCCTGCTCATCACATGTCCGCTCGATCCGATGGCGCACTCCCTCAGGAAGCGATGACGATTCGAGGCTGGCGGAGGGCTCCCTCTTTATCGCAATCTGCTTGCGACCTGCATGGAGCGGATGGCACGATTTTTGTCCTTTGCCTCGGTTTTGTCGAACAACCCGCCTCAACCAGTATCCTTCTTCCAGAGTAAGAAGTCCCACCATAGCCCAAATGCCATACAAGGAACTACCCGGCAAAGCAACCGCTATTGCCGAGGCAACCAGACCAACAAGCGGGAACAACTGAAATATCCAGATCCAAACCGACTTGCCCCGCCAACGCACCATCGCTCCGCGATGCACCAGGGCGGCGAGAAACGCCAACAAGGCCCCAACTCCAACCAACTCGACAGGGGTTAACGGGATTTTCAGACCACCATCGAACCGTCTTACGAGCAAAAGCAACGCAAATGCAAGCAGCAGAAAACCACTGCACAAGCTCAACACGATCAACCACGTCCGAGCAAACCGAGCCATCTCCAAGGGTCGCGAGTTGTGACCCTCTTCGATCGTGACCGCCGTGGCCACAGCACGTGCATCCATGCCCGTCTCCGAAATTCTACGTAAGCACTTAGTTGATCGTTGCCAGAGCGACAGGACTTAGTTGGTCGTCGCTCCCACCACCCCCGCTGCTTCGGCGAGTTCTGCCGCACGGTCGGTCCGCTCCCAGGTCAGTTCCGGTTCCGAGCGCCCAAAATGTCCCCCGGCAGTCGTCTGACGATAAATGGGCCGCCGCAAATCAAGGTACTCAATAATCCCTCGAGGCGTCAGTTCAAAATGTTCCCGGATCAATTCGCAAAGCCGAGCATCATCGACCCGGCCCGTTCCCTGGGTGTCAACATGCACGCTGACCGGTTCGGCAACACCGATCGCATAGGCAAGTTGTACCTCACAGCGGTCTGCCAGTCTTGCTGCGACAATATTCTTCGCTACGTGGCGCGCCATGTAGGCGGCACTGCGATCGACCTTCGTAGGATCTTTTCCACTAAAGGCTCCACCCCCGTGGCGTCCCCAACCGCCGTAGGTGTCCACAATAATCTTGCGCCCCGTCAGACCACAATCGCCATGCGGGCCACCGATCACAAAACGCCCTGTCGGATTAATGTGGTAGGTGATATCGCCTTTATCCAAATCGGCAGGCAATGTTGGCTTGATAATCTTTTTGATCACAAAGTCGTGGATTTCTTCATTGCTCACTTTGTCAGAATGCTGGGTCGAAACGACAATCGTATCGAGCCTTTTGGGTGTGTTTCCCTCATACTCGACAGTGACCTGACTTTTACTGTCGGGACGCAGCCAATCAACTTCACCTTTCTGACGGGCTTGAGTCAGTCGGTCGAGTATCCGGTGCGAGAGCGCAATCGGCAGGGGCATCAGTTCAGGGGTATCATCGCAGGCAAAACCAAACATCAGCCCCTGATCGCCAGCGCCAACGTCTTTGTTGGCATCGGAATCCGCATCAACACCCTGTGCGATATCCGCACTTTGCGCGTCGATCTTCTTAACAAACTGACAGGTATCGGCGTTAAAACCAAGTTCCTCGTCGGTATAGCCAACTTCCCGAATGACATTACGAACAACTTCTTCGTAATCAATATCAGCTTTGGTTGTAATCTCACCAGCAATGGCTACAAATCCAGTCGTCACCATCGTTTCACACGCCACCCGTGAATGGGGATCCTGTTCAAACAGGGCATCAAGAATGCCGTCCGAAATACGATCTGCCAATTTATCGGGGTGCCCCATACTGACCGACTCACTGGTAAATAGGTATTTTCCCTCTGCCATCCTGAATCCTCCCGTACGACTTGTTGGCTACCTGTTCGATTTTGATTCCGTGTGCAAATTGTAACCAAATTGTAACACAGGGCGTGCCGAAACGACAACGCCGCCGCGCGGAAGAGTTTGCCGATCCACAGGGCCGATTCCGGGAGCCGGAAAACAGACCCTGCAGGCGGTTGCTAGCAGACTGAGGTCGATTTTGTGACTAAGTCGACAAAATCGGAGGCCTATATGTGTTATTCCATCGGCACGTTCCTGCTGACAAAACCGACCACGATCGGCCCCAAAAGAATGGAACAATGTTTGCCAAAGCGCAGGTGATCGTAAAGGTGCAACCGGTGTCGAGTTTCCCGCCTTCTCGAGCAGCACGGCAAAACCTGGATTGGTGCTCCGCCCACCGACACACAAGCCAATGTTACAATAGGATTGCGGATCGGGAGGCTGTAAAACTAGGAGAAGGAAAAGACGACGATCTGCAGAATCAGGGTGACCGCCGCACCAAGCAGCAAAAGAGCCATTCCATTTTTCTCGATGCTCGTGAACGCCGGTGGAGTTGCAGAGACAGCGCATCCGATGAGGATACCAACAGGCACAAGAGAAACTATTTTTCACATCAAAACCTCCCTCATCCGTCGCCTCGAAGGCGTTTGCTCTGCCGAGCGGACAAATTCGCCGGGCCAGAAATAGAGCCCGCGGAAATGGGGGGTATTTTTCTGGATATTATTATCTGATTTCATCTTCCCTAGTTAACGGGCCTATGACAATCGGCGCGCGGATTGTTCCTGTTTGCTCCACTTGGGCAAGGATTCCAATGCATTGGCCGCCTCGACAACCCTAAACCACCCCCCTATGCTCATTCTGTTGGGCCTCGGGTGGCCTTTTGAAATTACTTTCCTGCTATCGGTGGACCCAAAAGAATGGCGCGGCCCAGATTGCAAGCATCCTGCCACGTCCCAGATCCTGCCGGTCGCTATGGAGAATTCGGGGGTCGCTACGTTCCAGAAACGCTGATCGCGGCACTTGACCAACTGACGGACGAGTACGAGCAGGCGCGGAAGGATTCGGATTTTCACGATCAACTTTCCGACCTACTCAAACACTATGTGGGCAGACCCTCACCTCTGTACCACGCTTCGCGGCTGACAAAACTTTGTGGCGGAGCGCAGATTTATCTCAAACGAGAGGACCTGAACCACACCGGCGCCCACAAAATCAACAACACACTCGGACAGGCCTTGCTGACCTTACGGATGAGGAAAACCCGGGTCATTGCGGAAACGGGAGCAGGCCAGCATGGTGTGGCGGCGGCGACTGCTTGTGCACGATTCGGTCTTCCGTGCGTCGTCTATATGGGCGAAGAGGACATTCGCCGTCAGGCCCCCAACGTCTTCAGCATGAAACTACTCGGCGCAGAGGTGCGATCTGTTACGAGCGGATCGCGCACACTCCGGGATGCCATTAATGAAGCGATGCGAGACTGGATGGCCTCCGTTGAAAATACCCACTATATCTTAGGTTCCGTTGTTGGTCCCCACCCATTCCCCAGGATCGTACGCGATTTCCAATCGGTCATTGGCCAAGAAACCCTCGCCCAATGCAACGACCAGATCGGCCAGCTTCCGGAGGTGGTTGTTGCCTGTGTAGGGGGTGGCAGCAATGCCGCCGGGATGTTCTACCCGTTCATCGAACACGATACAGTTGAGTTGGTTGGCGTGGAAGCAGGCGGGCGTTCTTCAGCGGCTGGAGAACACGCATCGCCACTGACGTACGGATCGCCGGGAGTGCTCCATGGAAGTTACAGCTATGTGATGCAGGATCAAGATGGACAGACCTCTGATGTCCATTCCATTTCCGCCGGGCTGGACTATCCGGGTGTGGGACCTGAGCACAGTTATTGGAAGGCGACGGGACGGGTAAATTATGAAAGCTGCAGAGATGATGACGCGCTAAGAGCATTTGAGACATTGGCTAAGAATGAAGGAATTCTGGCAGCTGTTGAGAGTTCGCATGCCATTTCGACAGCCATGCGAATCGCGGGAGAGCGATCTGCCGATCAAGTTGTTGTTGTCTGTCTCTCTGGACGAGGAGACAAGGACTCCGCAGAAGTTGCCCGTCTCCGCGGTGAAGACGATTCGTAGTGGACAGCATTGTGACACAGTGAGAGGAAAGGAACGTTCTTTTAATGTCGGCTGTGGATCAATTATTTGAGGAGCTCAAAAAGCAGGGCCAAAAGGCCTTTATGCCTTTCATCACCGCTGGGGATCCCAATCTGGCATTTACTTCCACCCTACTCAAAAGCCTCTTTCGGCATGGCAGCCACATCTGCGAGGTGGGCATCCCCTACAGCGACCCCATCGCAGATGGGCCGGTCATCCAGGCATCCTACACACGTGCACTGGCACAGGGCATCACACTGAGCAACATCTTTGAGATGTTCAGGCAAACCACCCCGGAGTTGGGCGCACCGATTGTTACCATGGTCAGCTACGCTATCGTCTATCGCGCCGGCCTGCAAGATTATGTAAAGACTGCAAAACAGTCCGGCGTTGCAGGCCTGATTGTTCCTGACCTGCCCGTTGAAGAATCACAGCCGCTTCAGAAAATCTGTCAAGCGGAAGACCTTAGCCTGATCCAGCTCATAACCCCCAACACCCCCCGAGATCGAGCTTTGCGTATTGCGGCCTCATCGACCGGCTTCATCTACTACGTGTCGGTAGTGGGAATTACCGGCGAACGAAAACAAGTTCCCCAATCGGTAAGAGACAATGTCGGCTGGCTCCGTGAACAGACCGATTTGCCCATCTGCATCGGTTTTGGGATCAGCAGCCCGGAACACATCCGTATCTTGGCGCCGATGGCCGATGGGCTGATCGTTGGCAGCGCCATTGTTCGTAGGATAGCGGCACTCGGCGAACAATCGCAGGTGGAAGTCCTGCAGGACGTAGAAGATTACGTCAAGACTCTTGTGGCAGCGATCTCGGGTTGCTAGCACATCTCATAAGACAGCAGTCATAAGACAGCAGTGACCGACTTCTGTGGAGTGCTGCCATAGAACCAAGCAAAAATTGTTCTCCAGCTACAGAAAAATATAGCCACAACATTCGACTCCCCTGCTCCTCTGCGCATTGTACGTAAGTGCTTGTTTTTCGGTCAGTTGTCATGATTTTTTTCGCACGAAGTTCGATTTCCTTGACCCTATCTAACAAACAACGTTACATTAAAAATTAAAGGTTTTTGGACCGCACATGCCGATACTCATTGGTGGACCCTGGCGTTTATGGGAGCTTGCATTCGCATGAAACCCACATCGCGACATACACTTTGCCATTTTTTCACAGGGGTTACAGAGTACGCCTTTGTAGCCCGCCTTGGCATTGCAGACCCACCGCTCGTGGACTATGTCTCTGCGCTGCTGCTACGGTTCGTCCACAGTGACGTGCTTTACCGTCTGCGCGATTTGGCAGGCCGTCGACTCGAGGAGGTCGCTGGCATGATGACTGAAGGCCAGGAACGCGTTGGGGAAGCGCGTCGCGACATCCACCAGCATGTTGGGGACTTTACGCTTTTCTGGACTGGATTGTATCCCGAATCGTTACGCCAACTTCAGAGTAAAGATCGTAAGGATTTCTTTCTGGATTACTGCCAACAGGGAAAGCGAGCGTATTATATTGCCAGCACAATCCCCGGGAAACAAACGGACGGTGAGAACGATGTGTTGCGCCGAATGAGCGAGGAGTTTGAAATGTGTGTCTACGGCCTCGGGGAAGTCCGCCGAGAATGGGAACGACGAGACGATTTTCCCGGATTCAAGTCGATCAACAACTAGCTTGCGACACCCTCCATCGCAGCAGACACCTTAGTCCCCCAAAAACCTTGGCGATGGCATCGCTGCGCGCATGAAGATAGGAGGTCCCCCCTGGGGCCAGGATAGCGGGCTATGGTACAACCTCCTTTCTGCGACTGACAACTCTCCATCATCCCGTTGCAAAGCCCTGCATCATGAATCCATCCCGGCCAAACATCGATATTGAAAAAAACGTTCGCACACGATATTCCAGTGCTGCATTAGAGACCCAAACAGCCCTTTGCTGCCCAGTTGAATACGATGACCAATACCTCGAAATCTTACCTAAGGAATTGATTGAGCGGGATTACGGCTGTGGGGATCCTTCCAAATACGTTCGTCCGGGAGAAACAGTCCTCGATCTTGGCAGTGGGGGCGGAAAAATCTGTTATATCGCCTCGCAGATTGTCGGACCCGAGGGGCGCGTTGTTGGTGTTGACCAAAATGATGAGATGCTCTCCCTAGCCCGGCGTTTCCAAAATGAAGTCGGTGAGCGAATCGGTTGGCACAACACTGAATTTTACAAAGGACATATTCAAGATCTGGCACTCGATCTTGAACGCTTTGAAGCCTATCTGGCAGACAGCCCTGTTCTCAACAGTAGTGACTGGGCCCGTGCTGAAAGCTGGGCTCATGAGCAACGTCAAACCAATGCGATGATTGGCAATCATTCCATCGATGTTGTTGTGTCCAACTGCGTCCTGAATCTCGTTCGTCCCGAAAGTCGTCGGCAACTCTTTGCAGAACTCTTTCGCGTCCTCAAATGTGGCGGTCGCGCCGTAATCAGCGATATCGTGAGTGATGAACCGGTTCCAGACCATCTGCAAAATGACCCGAATCTCTGGAGCGGTTGTATTAGTGGTGCCTTCATCGAACACGACTTTCTCCGGGCCTTCGAAGATGCCGGATTTTGTGGTTTGGAAATCGTAGGTCGACAGTCAGAGGCCTGGGCAAAGATTGAAGGCATTGAATTCCGCAGCATGACGGTACAGGCATTTAAAATCGAGGAGGGACCTTGCCTCGACTTGCACCAGGCCGTCATCTACAACGGACCCTGGAAAAGCGTGGCCAACGATGATGGCTGCACTTTACGACGGGGTGAGCGAACAAGCGTCTGCGGAAAGACCTTTGACGCCTACAGCCAAAATCCCTATCGGGAACAACTCACGCTCGTACCGCCCATCCATTCGGTTTCCGAAGAGGAGGCCGAGGTGTTTGACTGCCAGGATCACCAAGTTCGCGATCCACGTGTCACCAAAGGCAATGCGTCATCGCTAAATATCTTGCCCGAGGATGGCTGCGGCGGCGCCGATGGCAATTGCTGCTAGGGCAGCTTGTGTCCCACGAAATCCAAGGGGCTGACATCTTTACTTATCTCGGCCGAAGCATACCAGACACATGTCATCACTCTGCGGTTGATCGGCAACGTGCCGCTTGACATCTTCGAGGATGTGCTGGCCTAAATCCGCAGCGTTGGTTCGTGGATCAGCAAAGCGGGCTTCTAACTGTTTCATTCCATAAAGCTCGCCATCTGCATTCATTGCTTCACTAAAACCATCCGTAAACGCTGCCATGCTGTCACCCGGATCAAGCCGCATCGTGTACGATTCGTACTGGTAGTCTTCAGCGATTCCGATCGGCAGGCCCGCTTTCTCTGCCCCGGGCATCTCAACCACGAGGTTGCTCAAACGAAGTAGCGGAGGCATGTGCCCTGCGTTCACAATCGTGATATCTCCAGTGGCTGGATCGAGGACCAGAAGAACCATTGTGACAAAGCGATCTTCCCAGCCGCCGAGACAAAACACCTCATTTAATTTGGTTATTGCCACGGCCGGGTCCGGTGCGGTTGCCAGGCAAAATCGCATTTCGGCAGAGAGTTTTGCCGTTATCAGGGCTGCCGAAATTCCCTTTCCTGAAACATCCGCCACCATGATTGCCAGCTGACCATTAGGCAACTTGACATAATCGTGGTAATCCCCTCCAACTTCGTACGCGGAATCATAAAAGTCAAAAAAGTGATAGCCGGGAATCTCCGGAGGTGCCGAGGGCAAAAATCCAAGTTGGACACGATGGGCCATCTGCAGATCTCGCTGCAAGGCCTGCTGGTGTAATTGATCTTCGTGAAGTTGAGCATTTTCAATCGCTAGGCCTGCCTGCGATGTCACGCCCACCAACACTTCCAGATCATCATCTCGAAAGCGGGCACTCTGATTGAGAGTATCGATTTGAATGACCCCCTGAGCATTGCCTTCGCTATCAAGAAGAGGCGCACACATCATCGATCGGATACGAAAATCAGCAATACTCTGACTCATCTGAAATCGAGTATCGGTCGCCGCATCCGCCGAAAGAATTGCCTCCTTGCTGGACATCACTTCGTCGACCACCATACGGCTGATCCGGATTGCATCGTCTTCACCTGGCCGACGAAATTTCACAGCTTTGGGAATCAATCGGTCCCCTCCACTTTCGCGGAGAACGACAAAGCCACGATCCGCCTGTAAAAAAATCGTAAACAGGCTATCGAGAACTTTTGGTAAAACATCATCAATCGAGAGTGATTTACTCAGGTTATGGGTGATTTCCAGAACCGCCTTGAGTTTGGTAATCGGATTCACCTCGAGTCGCATTCGCGAAGTGTCGGACACCTCCAGTTTCGACATCACGTTTGAGCCACTCGGCATATTACGATCATCTTCGATCAAGATCGATTGCGATGATTCTGATTCGATTGCAAAACCGGTGTCCCCAATTTTATCTGCCTGCTTCTTCAGGAAGTCAATGTCATCGAAACGAAAACCCAAATCACATATCCGCAAACTATCAGCGTGACGCAGCAGGCGGCGCCCTGCAATTTTCTGATCGTTAACAAACGTACCGTTCCGGCTTTGCAGATCTTCAACATAGAATTTATCCCCATCGAGAATGATGTGGGCATGCTGTCGGCTGACCGCACCAGCATCAATTACGATCTCGCACCCAGGATGCCTACCCATGACCATCCTGGGTTTGTCGAGCTCGTACTTTTGGCCCATCACGGGACCAACGACCATTACCAAACGCCCAGTAGCCATTGTAAATTAGTGCTCGAAATGAAAGGAATAAGGAATCACAGCGGAATGGAACCCTATATTCTATGACAGGTTTTGCATGCTGAAAAGCACGGGTGACGAAGCTCGCGCAGACCAACTTGCAGGCCGACCCTTGACGCTCCCGTGTTGCCTGCATAGGTTAAATGAGTGTCGTCGGTTGCTCTTGGGGCATGCCGCAGGGGTTTGCTGCATGTTTTGAGGCAGCCCCTGGATTCTAAATTCCCATCCTGGGGAATAGTGTAACGGTAGCACGAGTGACTCTGAATCACTTAGTCTAGGTTCAAATCCTAGTTCCCCAGCTATGAGTACCGATCTTATGGACAAGCTCGTCGCGGCCGAGGCCTGGACACGAGCCGATCTGCTGGGCCTAGAGCATCTTTCTGCGGAAGAAATCACGGTCATTCTGGATACTGCCGAACGATTAAAAACAATGACCGGGGGTTGCGCTGGGAAACTCGATTTGCTCCGTGGTACAACGATTGCAAACCTTTTCTTTGAAAATTCGACCCGCACCAGAACCAGTTTTTCGCTGGCAGCACGCCGACTCGGGGCAGACACGATCGATTTTTCGTCTTCCGGTAGTAGCTTGTCTAAGGGTGAGACATTTATCGATACCGCTAAAAATATCGAGGCCATGAATGTCGATGCCATCGTTGTAAGACATCGTACGCCTGGAACACCACACCTTTTGGCTCAGAATGTCGAATGCTGTGTTGTCAATGCAGGTGATGGTGCCCATGAACATCCTACCCAGGGTTTGCTCGACATCATGACCATCCGCGAAAAACGTGGCCAGATTGAAGGCATGACAGTCGCTCTCGTGGGCGATATTGCCCATAGCCGTACGGCTCGGTCCAATATCTGGGGGCTGCAAAAACTCGGCGCACACGTCATCGTTTGTGGGCCTTCCACTCTTGTTTCCCGACATTGGGAAAAATTGGGCGTTGAAGTGGCCTACAGCCTCGATGCGATTCTACCGCGTTGTGATGTTTTGAACCTGCTCCGAATACAGTTTGAACGACAGTTGATGCGCCCCTTCCCTTCGGTTCGCGAGTATGCACTGCTCTATGCAATGACGGGCGAACGAATGGCACGGGCAAAGAAGAATATCTTGATTATGGCTCCTGGTCCCATTAACCGCGGAGCGGAAATCACACCAGAGGTTGCTGACGGTCCCCACTCGGTCATCCTCCATCAAGTCACCAATGGTCTGGCGATCCGCATGGCCGTGCTCTGGTTAACCCATAGTGCGGCCAACCAGGGAGCTCCCTAGTAAAATCAACTTCCCCCTTTTTTATGTTCCAGTAGATAATCCAGATCATGTCAAGCATCCTGATCAAAAACGGCAGAGTCATTGACCCGTCTCAGGGGATGGACCGCGTGACCAATATGCTGATCGAGGATGGTCGCATCACCGCGTATGATGTCAAAGTTGAAGAAAAGCCCATCAACGGTTCAATGCACCTGATTGATGCCACAGGAAAGATCGTTGCGCCAGGTTTGATTGACATGCACGTACACCTTCGGGAACCAGGTCGCGAAGAAGACGAGACCATACGCAGCGGTACGGCGGCAGCATTAGCAGGCGGGTTTACTTCGATTGTCTGTACACCGAACACCAACCCACCCATGGATTCTCAGGGAACAGTCCAATTTGTTCAGCAACAGGCAGCCGAAGCAGACAACTGCAACGTTTATCCGATGGCATGCATCAGCAAAAATCGTGCTGGCAAAGAACTCGCTGAAATGGGAACACTCGTGGAGGCTGGGGCTGTGGCTTTCAGCGATGAAAGTTCTCCCGTTGCAAATTCCGAATTGATGCGACGGGCATTGGAATATCTTTTGATGTTTGACAAGCCAGTGCTTAATCACCCACAAGTTGCCGAACTTACCGCTGATGGAGTGATGCATGAAGGACTGGTTTCTATGGTCTTGGCCCTGCCCGGCATGCCTGCTGAAGCGGAAGATGTGATGACAGGGCGCGACCTTTCGCTCGCGGAATCGACTGGTGGAAAAATCCACATGATGCACATTTCAACAGCGGGCAGCATCGATATGATACGGCGTGCAAAAACCCGGGGTGTTCGGGTCACCGCTGAAGTTTGTCCACATCACTTTAGTCTCACGGACGAAGCACTTCGATCCTTCGATTCTAATTTCAAGATGAATCCGCCCCTCCGAGACAGTAACCATCTGGATGCGTGTATTGCTGGGCTCACCGATGGAACCATCGACGTGATCGCTTCGGATCATGCACCCCATGCTGTGGAAAAAAAGATGCAGGAACTTGATCAAGCTCCCTTTGGTGCAATATCTCTTGAAACATCGCTCGCATTGGTTATTACCAATCTGATTCAACCAGGACATCTTGACTGGATGACTGCCTTGGAAAAGATGACGATTAATCCGGCACAAATCCTTGGTATCGCAAAAGGGACACTCCAAATCGGCTCCGATGCGGATGTCACCATTATTGATCCCGAGGATACCTGGACGGTCGACCCAGAAACATTTTATTCTAAGAGCCGTAATTCTCCCTTTGTCGGAAAAAGTCTCACAGGACGGGCAGACACCGTAATTGTCGCTGGCCGCGTCAAATTCGAACGAGGTAGTTAAACTTGCAATCAGCGTTTCGTAATGGCACCTGATGGCTCTCATCATTGACGGCTACAACCTGCTTAATGCGGTCGGCATCCTTTCCGGAGCCAGTGGTTCTGGAAATCTGCAGCGGGCGCGGGGAGCACTTTTAAACTTTCTTGCCGAATCTCTTTCGCTGGAGCAGCGCGAACGAACGGCCGTTATCTTCGATGCGGGTCCGGAGGCACCCCGTGGCCTGCCCCGCATGGTGTCGGACCGGGCCATGACAATCCACTTTGCTTCGGAATACGACGACGCCGATGCATTGATCGAGGAATTGATCCTTGCAGACTCAGCGCCTCGTAGTCTGACTGTTGTTTCGAGTGACCACCGCATCCAACGGGCAGCGAAACGGCGACGGGCCCGGAGCATTGATAGCGATCGCTGGTATGTTGAAATACTCCACAGTCGCCAGAATCAGGCCAACAGGGACTCTTTGCCGGACAAGCCCCAGTTGCCTCTTACCGCTGCAGATGTCGATTACTGGCTTTCCAAATTTCAGGATGAGGTGCCGAACGATGATGGCAGAGAGTTATATAACAGTCCGTTTCCACCAGGATACGCAGATGATTTGTTGGATGAAAAGTGCGAAGAAGAAGATTGATTTCCATTGAGACAAGAAACCAAACCTGCCGCCATCGCCGAATCGACCATTGATGTCCCTTCCCTTTTTTATGAGAAAAACGATATGCAACACCGAGCATTTAGTTTCGCCAAAACAGTTCTTTGGGTCGGTCTTTATTTCATCACCCCCTTGCCGGATGCAACGGCTGAAGGCAAGGTCTTCTTATTGGAAACAACGGAGCATGGAAAGGTGCTGAAGACCGCTGATGGTCGGACCGTCTTTCAGTATATGGTTATCAAACCCGCTGGCACCAATCTTTCTGCAAACAGCACTTGCTGTTTGTTCCCAGTAAACACGCCGAAGGGAACACGTATTGTTGATTTTGCACCGGGCGATCATCGGCACCATCGAGGAGTCTTCCTGGCGTGGCACGCCATGGAGTTTTCTGAGCGTGCAGACTTTTGGGGTTGGGGAGAAATGGCACCGACGGATGGCTGCAAAATCGTCAATCAAGGAGTTGACTTAATTGGTAGTGACGAGTCCATGGCACAGCTTGCGATAAAGAACCAATGGCGAATAAGGCAACAGACCGTCATGGAAGAGAGGCTCTCCATTGATGTCCGGCAACTGCAAGCCGTGTTTGTGATTGATATGCACTTCCAACTGACACCGTCGGTTGATCTGACAATCGACCAGACGGCCTTCGGTGGTTTTTGTGTAAAAAGTCGCCAAGATGGAAAAAGAGTATTTTTTAACCCGCAGGGGGAAGTAAAACTCCCACCACCCCACCATTTAAAACCGGAAACCGACTGGCCCTCAAGCCCTTGGTACGATTACACCATTGCCCTTGATGACGGCAAAACTGCCGGTATAGCAGTCATGAATCATCCGGCGAATCCTCCTACAAAGTGGCATAACTTGATCTCGATTGCGATGATCAACCCGTGCATCGTCGCGAATGGTCCGCAAAGAGTCAAAAAAGGGGAAACGCTCTCACTCCGGTATCGGCTCGTCGTCCACGACGGTCGCACACCAGAGAAACTACTACAGACCCTTTGGACCGCTTGGCGGGGAACTTAGGGAAAGGGACCGACGGATATAGGGCCCGATGGTCAAACCCTGTACGACGATCGAGAAGACAACTACAACGTACGTCATCACCAAAATCAGATCCCGAACAGAAACCCCACCGAGGCCCATTCCTTCCTGTAGATTTGCTGGTATTGAAAGGGCAAGCGCTACTGAGATTCCACCTCGCAAACCACCCCAGGTAAGGATTCGCACCACCTTTGGGCTAAAAGTGCGAAATCTGCGCAACATCCCGACAGCCATTCCGATTGTAATGAAGCGGGCAAGCAGGACCGTCGGGATCATCAAGAGTCCCGCAATCAAAAACTGGGACTGCCAGGAAAGGATCAGTACCTCAAGACCAAGCAAAACGAAAAGCATCGCATTGAGGATCTCATCGATAAGCTCCCATAGTGCGTCGACACGCTCGCGAACTTTATCCCCCATGGCATAATGTCGGCCGTGATTCCCAATGAGCAGACCGGCGACGACCATGGCAATCGGGCCGGAAATATGCAGTGCCAAAGCAAGGGGATAGCCACCCGCGACAACTGCCAACGAAACGAGAATTTCCACATGCTCATTTTCTACCGTGTTATGGAAATAATAGGCAAGCAGGCCTAAAAGAAGACCGAGGACAAAACCACCAAACACTTCTTTGAAGAACAACATCCCGAGTTGGCCAACTGTAAATTCACCCGAGCCGCTCACCACGGAAAGAATTCCCAAAAACACAACAACCCCGACGCCATCGTTAAAAAGCGATTCCCCCGACATCTTTGTCACCAAGCTTTTGGGGGCACCAATATTTCTCATGATGCCAAGTACCGAAATGGGATCCGTGGGTGAGATCAGAGCTCCGAATAACAGACAAGAGATCCACGATATCTGTACTCCGAGCCCTGTCAAAATACACCAAGCAATCCCACCAACGATCAGCGTCGAGCCGATTACCCCGATGGTCGCTGTAACCGTCACCACCCACTTTTGATCCGCCAAGTCACCGAGTTTGACATGCAGCGCACCGGCAAAAAGCAAAAATCCCAACATGCCATGCATCAGCATCTCATTAAAATCGACCTGACGGATAAAGGTTTTGGCAAAATCCATCACCTGGGGATACGCTAATCCTCCAAGGACCAACAGTAGTGAAAAAACTAGCGACATCACCATCAGTCCAATCGTTTCTGGAAGTTTCAGCCACCGCTGGTTGCAGTAGGCAAACAGCGCGGAGAGCGTGATCACAATTCCTATGGCACCAACCAGGCTAAGATCTATCATGACTCTCTCCAAAAAGAACTCCCGCACAAATCAAACTTTTCTAAGAAAACTCCCCCGGCGCAAATAGGTCAAGATCATTGCTAGAAGCCGCAGACAAATCGCCACTTGTCATATGGGCTGCCAATCTGTCATCATTGGCCCGATCAGCAAATATTGAGCGATTCCGGTACACCCCGATCAGAGTCGGTTCTTTACAACGTGAAGGGAAAAGAAGCGATGCAAATTGCCGTTACCGGTGCCACGGGATTTCTGGGCCGCTATATCGTCAATAGGCTCTTAGCAGCAGGTCATCAATGCCGATGCTGGTACCGTGCGGGGAGCGATCGCGGCGGGTTCGAAACGAGCGCACAGCAACTGGAGTGGATACCGGGTGATCTGAGCAAGGCGGCGAGTTGCGCAAATCTTGTTGCCGATTGCGATGCGGTGGTACACGCCGCTCTCTATCGCGTGGGTGCTGATTTCAGAGGCGGTGAAGGAGATTTGACCCTGTTTCTCGAACAGAATCTAATCGGCACCATCAAACTGGTTGAAGCGGCCCGTGTGCAAGATGTTTCCCGATTCGTGTTCATATCGAGTTGCGCGGTTCACGAACAGATACTCGACGACCGGCCCCTCGATGAAACGCATCCCGTTTCTCCCAAATCACACTATGGTGCCCACAAGGCCGCGATCGAACAATTTATCCATAGTTTCGGCTGGGGAATGGACTACGACATCTGCGCACTTCGGCCAACGGGAATCTATGGATTGGCGCGACCCGCCGAGCGGAGTAAATGGTTTGACTTGATCCAGCGTGTCCTCCGGGGAGAACCGGTCACATGCCGTTCTGGAGGCAAGGAGGTTCATGCTTCAGACGTTGCACAAGCCGTAGAGATTTTACTGACGGCAGAGGGAGTTTCCGGAGAAGTCTATAACTGCTACGACCGCTATGTGTCTGAGTACGATGTTGCAACCCTTGCCCAACGCCTCACCCAGAGCGAGAGCCGAATTGACGGGCAGCCCAAACAACCGGTGCACAATATTGAAACCGGGAAGCTGCAAAATCTAGGGATGCAGTTTGGTGGAGGGTCCTTGCTTGAGAAAACGGTTAGAGAACTGATTGAAAGGATGTAATCCGTGCAAGACAAAGCCGTAATCTTTGATATCGACGGGGTATTGATCGACTCCTATGCCGCGCATCTACATAGTTGGCAAGCAGTCGCGGGGAGTCATGGCCACTGTATGACGGAGTCTGATTTCGCAACGACCTTCGGCCAGACGAGTCGGGAAATCATCCAAACCATCTGGAGTGAGGCCTCACTCAGCGATTCACAGATTGCAGATTTTGATGCCGAAAAGGAAGCTGCTTTTCGTAAAATTGTCGCCGCAGATTACCCCTGGATGCCCGGAGCAAAACCGTTGCTCGAAGCACTGCACCTTGCCGGTTTTCAATTGGCGCTTGGTTCCTCCGGCCCCCCTGAAAATGTTGAACTTGCCCTTGAGCAACTCAACAAACCCGATTGGATCGGAGCGGCGGTGACCGGGGCCGATGTTTTGCGAGGAAAGCCAGATCCCGAAGTTTTTCAGCTTGCTGCCCAAACTCTAGCGGTTGCTCCTGCGGACTGTGTGGTGATTGAAGATGCACGGGCAGGTATTCAGGCAGCAAATGCGGCTGGTATGTTCAGCGTGGCGCTGGTGAGTACCGGTCATACCCGCGGCGAATATGCCGAAGCAAACTGGATCATCGAGCGACTGGATGACATTTCACCCAAGATGATCTCCACGTGGCTTAAAACTGAAAACT
>Ga0315338_1002176_pt1 | contig 20517 bp, 32 predicted proteins | sample ASW8metaG_FD_204518 | JGI IMG/M metagenome (GOLD analysis project Ga0315338, IMG submission 204518) | Ammonia-oxidizing marine archaeal communities from Monterey Bay, California, United States - ASW #8 | ecosystem: Environmental > Aquatic > Marine > Coastal | place: USA: California | collected... | reverse complement strand
TAGCAGATGATATTAAATCTGGTAAAACAAGTAGCACAGAAGGAGATAAAAATGGCTAAGCAAAATATACGAATTAGATTAAAAGCATATGATCATAAATTATTGGACCAATCAACTGTGGAAATTGTTAATACAGCACAAAAAACTGGGGCAAAAATTCTTGGCCCGATACCATTACCAACAAAAAAAAATAAGTTTACTGTTCTAAGGTCTCCACATGTAGATAAAAAATCAAGAGAACAATTTGAAATGAGAACACATAAGCGTTTGATAGATATTGTTAACCCAACGCCGCAAACTGTTGATGCATTAATGAATTTAGATATAGCATCAGGAGTTGATGTGGAAATAAAAACTTAAAATGAGATAAATTATGAGAGTAGGATTAATTGCAAAAAAATTAGGTATGACAAGATTCTTTAGAGAAGATGGATCAAATATTCCTGTTACTTTACTTGGTTTGGAAAAAAACTATATAACTAAAGTTAAGGAAACAGCTTCAAAAAAATTAAAACATATTCAGATAGCTTCTGGAAATATAAAGATAAAAAAAATAAAAAAACCTTTAAGAAGCTATTTTTCAAAATTAAAAATAGAGCCAAAAAAAAAAATCCTAGAATTTAAAATACCAAATGATCAAAATATTAATGTGGGCGATATATTAGATGCAAGTTTTTTTAAAACAGGTCAATACGTTGATGTCATTGGAAAATCAAACGGCAAAGGGTTTGCTGGTCCTATGAAAAGACATAATTTTTCTGGTTTAAGAGCAACGCACGGTGTTTCAATTTCACATAGAAGCCATGGTTCTACAGGGCAATGCCAAGATCCTGGGCGAACATTTAAAGGAAAAAAAATGGCAGGCCAAATGGGCAATAAAAAAGTAACGATACATAATTTAGAAGTTGTAGAGATTGATAATGAAGGTGGAACAATTTTGATTAAAGGCGCGGTACCTGGTTCAAAAGGAGCAATATTAATTATTCGAGACGCTGTTAAACCTAAATCGTTAATGGCTAAAGTTAAAAAAGAAGAAACTGTAGAAGAATCTACAAAAAAAGAAAAAAAAGTTGAATCAAAAGAAGAAAGTCAAGAAAAGCCAAACGAACAAAAAGTAAAAGAGGATAAAAAATAAATATGAAACATGACGTAATAAATTTAGATTCAAAAAAAGTAGGAACTGTAGAATTAAATAAGGATGTTTTTTCAGTTCCGATTAGAAAAGATATTTTAAAAGATGTTGTAAATTGGCAGTTGTCAAATAGAAGAAAAGGAACGCATAAAGTTAAACAACGTTCAGAAATTATAGGGACAACTGCTAAAGCATTTAAGCAGAAAGGTACTGGAAGAGCGCGTAGAGGAAATCTAAAAACAAATATTTTAAGAGGCGGAGGGGTAACTCATGGTCCTGTTTTAAGAGATCATAAAAAGAAACTTCCAAAAAAAATAAGAAAACTTGGTTTAAAAACTGCATTATCAGTTAAAGAAAAAGAAAAAAAAATTATTGTAGTTGATAACCTATCAATTGGTAAAATTTCTACTAAAGAAATTTCAAAGAAATTAAAAAAACTTAAAATTAAATCAGCTTTAATAATTGATAGTAGCTCTAACAAAAATGAAAAAAGTTTTAGACAATCAATTTTAAATATAAGTAATATAAATTTTATGCCAGTAGTAGGAATAAACGTTTATGATATTTTAAAATTTAACAATCTAATCATTTCTAAAGATGCATTAGCTGAGGTTGAAAAAAAATTAATATGATTTTTAAAAAAAAAGAAATAAAAAAAGATAATAAGATATCAACAAAATTTTATGATTTAATAAAAAAACCTGTAATTACAGAAAAAGCAACTTTTTTATCAAATAATTCACAAATAGTTTTTTCAGTTCCTATGGATGCTGATAAAAATATTATTAAACAAGCAGTTGAAAAACTTTTTGGAGTAAATGTTAAAAAAATTAACATAATTGTGTCAAAAGGAAAAACAAAAAGATTTAAAGGTAAAATGGGTAAGAGGAAAAATGAGAAAAAAGCAATAATTTCATTAGAAAAAGGACAGAAAATTGATATAACAACTGGGATTTAAAAAAAAATGAAAAATTTTAAACCATATACCTCTACAAGAAGACATGCTGTTCTATTAAACAAGGAACACTTATGGAAAGGATCATCTGAAAAATCTTTAACAAAAAAATATGTAGCAAAAGCTGGTAGAAATAATGCCGGAAGGATTACTTCAAGACATAGAGGTGGGGGACATAAAAAAAAATATAGAATTATAGATTTTAAAAGAAAAAAATTTGATATTCCAGCTTCAGTAATTCATATTGAATATGATCCAATTAGAACAGCACACATCGCGTTAATTGAATATGAGGATAAAACCAAATCATACATTCTCGCACCAGATAAATTGAAAGTTGGTGACACAGTTCTATCCGGAGAAAAAATTGATATTAGAATTGGGAATTCAATGCCTTTAAAGAATATTCCAATTGGCACAGTGTTACATAATATTGAAATGAAACCTGGGAAAGGCGGCCAAATTGCAAGATCAGCAGGAGCATCTGTTAATTTATTAGCAATTGACTCAGGTAAAGCAATAATAAAATTAAATTCTGGTGAAATAAAAAATGTAAATGAAAATTGTTTTGCAACAGTAGGTACGGTTTCAAATCTTGAAAATAAAAACATTAAAATTGGAAGTGCTGGAAGAAAAAGGTGGTTGGGATTTAGGCCAAAAGTAAGAGGAGTTGCAATGAATCCAGTAGATCACCCACATGGCGGTGGTGAAGGTAGAACTTCAGGAGGTAGACATCCATCTACACCATGGGGCAAACCAACAAAAGGCTATAAAACGAGAAGAAATAAAAAAACAGATAAATCAATCGTAAGATCAAGGAGAAATAAATAAACATGACTAGATCCACATGGAAAGGGCCGTTCTATGAAGACTATCTTTTAAAAAAGGCAGATGATGTTCGAAAATCTGGTAAAACTAATCAAGTAATAAAAATATGGACAAGAAAATCTACAATTTTACCTGAATTTGTAGGATTAACATTTGGTGTTTACAATGGAAATAAATTTATACCAGTAAGTATTAATGAGAATATGGTCGGACATAAATTTGGAGAATTTTCACCAACAAGAACATTTAATTCTCATTCTGCTGTAAGTAAATCAGAAGTAAAAACTACTTCAACAGTGCATACAGCTCCTCCAGGTACAGTTTCAGATAAAGCAACACCAGAAAAACCAGCAGGTGAAGAAACAAAGGAACAAAAATCAAAAGAAGAAAACAAGGAGGAAAAAAAATAGATGGCTGAGGAAAATAAAATAAATGAAGAAACTAATAAAAAAAATAAAAAAAAAAATATTGCTAATGAGGTAATAAAAAAAGCAAATGATTTTGCTAAAGTTTATCTGAAATCTATTAAAGTGAGTCCAAAGAAATTAAATATCATAATTTCTCCAATAAGAGGCTTGAATGTAGAAAAAGCGTTAAATTATCTTTCATTTTCTCAAAAACGTATTTCTAATCAAATAAAAAAAGCTCTTCAGTCTGCAATTGCAAATGCAGAAAATAATCATCAATTAGATGTGGATAAATTGTATGTACACGAGGCTTCTGTAGGTAAAGGTTTGGTAATGAAAAGATTTAAAGCTAGAGCAAAAGGAAGAGGTGTAAGAATATTAAAGCCATTTAGTAATTTAACTATTAAATTAAAAGAACAAGTTGAAATGAAAATTGAGAAAAAAAACAAAATTGTTAAAAAAAATAAAAAAAATAAGATTAATGAGGAAAAAAAATAATGGGACAAAAAGTTAATCCATCAGGTTTAAGATTAGGAATTAATAGAACTTGGGATTCCAGGTGGTATTCTGATAATAAATATGGCGAATTTTTAGAAAATGATATAAAAATTAGAAAATATATAGAATCAAATTTAAAAAAAGCTGGATTATCAAAGATAGTTATTGAGAGATCTTCAAAAAAAATTATTATTGCAATCCATGCATCAAGGCCTGGGATTATTATAGGAAAAAAAGGATCGGATATAGAAAAATTAAAAAAAGAATTATCCAAATTAAGCGCTTCAGAAATAAATTTAAACATTGTTGAAACAAAGAAACCAGAATTAGATGCAAAAGTTGTTGCAGATAACATAGCAATTCAACTAGAAAATCGCGCCGCAACTAAAAGAGTAATTAAAAGAGCGATACAATCAGCATTGAAACTAGGAGCTCAAGGTATAAGAGTAAGTGTTGGTGGAAGAATTGGTGGTGCTGAAATTGCACGTGTTGAATGGTTCAAAGAAGGTAGGATTCCTTTACATACACTTCGAGCACACATTGACTATGCAGTTTCTACAGCAAAAACAACATATGGTACCTGCGGTGTAAAAGTTTGGTTATATAAAGGAGAAAAAACTTTAGAAGAAAATAAAAATAATGATGATAATTTTAAAAATAGAAATAATCAATAAAAGGAAGAAAAATGTTACAACCACAAAAACCAAAATTTAGAAAACAACATAAAGGAAGAATCCATGGAAAGGCACAATCAGGGGCAACTTTGAATTTTGGTAGTTACGGTTTAAAAGCACGTACCCCTGGTAGAATTACTGCTAGACAAATTGAAGCAGCTAGAAGAGCAATTACAAGAGAAATGCAAAGAGAAGGAAGAGTATGGATTAGAATATTTCCCGATGTTCCAGTTAGTAAAAAACCAGCAGAAGTTAGAATGGGCAAAGGGAAAGGAAGTGTGGAATACTGGGTTAGTAGAATACATCCTGGAAGAATTATTTTTGAAGTTGATGGTATAAATGAAGATGTTGCAAAAAATGCATTACTACTTGGAGCTGCAAAGCTTCCGATTAAATCTTTATTTGTAAAAAGAATGGGAATATAAATGAAATATAATGAAATAAAAAGAAAAACTAAAGATGAACTAATAGAATTATTAAAAAATCTAAAAAAAGAAAATTATAATTTGAGATTTCAAAAAAAAAATGGCCAATTAGAAAAAACAGGAAGAATTGATCAGGTTAAAAAAGATATTGCTAGAATAAAAACAAAATTAAATGAAGAATTATTAGGAGATAATAATGCCAAAAAGAATATTGAAGGGTAAAGTTCTAAGAAATAAAAATGAAAAAACTATTATTGTTGATGTTGAATCAACATATATGCATAAAAAATATAAAAAATTTTTAAAAAAGAATAAAAAGTTTGCTGTTCATGATGAAAATAATGTAAGTAAAATAGGAGATATAGTCCAAATTATTGAGTCTAAACCTATTTCAAAGACTAAAAAATTTATTTTATTTGATGAAAAAAAAATAGAAAAGGTAAAAAAATGATTATTGCAGAAACAAAATTAAACGTTGCTGATAACTCTGGAGCAAAATTAATTCAGTGTATAAAAGTACTAGGAGGTTCAAAAAGAAGAAGTGCAAGTTTAGGCGATTTAATAGTTGTTTCAGTAAAGGAGGCAATTCCTAATGGAAAAGTAAAAGTAGGAGAGATTACCAGAGCAGTAGTTGTTAGGACAAAAAAAGGAGTTTCCAGAGAAGATGGTACTATAATAAGATTTGATAAAAATTCAGCAGTATTATTAACAAAAGAAGGAGAGCCAATTGGAACAAGGATATTTGGTCCTGTAACTAGAGAATTAAGATTAAAAAGATTTACTAAAATTATTTCATTAGCTCCAGAGGTTTTATAATAAATGAATCAAATAAAAACAAAATTAAAAAAAGGTGATAATGTTTTAGTTTTATCTGGAAAAGATAAAGGTAAATCCGGGTCAATATTATCGATTTTTCTAAAAAAAAATAGAGCAATAGTTAAAGGTATTAATATGGTAAAAAAACATCAAAAACCATCTAAACAAGGTGGAGGAGGAATTATTGAAAAAGAATTACCAGTGCATCTTTCAAATTTAGTATTTATTTCTATAAAAGATGGAAAAAAAACAAAAATTGGTTATAAGTTTGAAGGAAATAAAAAGATAAGATTTGAAAAAAAAACAGGAGAAATAATAAAAAATGGCTAGATTACAAGAAGAATATATTAAAAAAATTAAACCAAATTTAATGAAGGAACTAGGTTTAAAGAATATTTTTTCCGTTCCAGAATTAAAAAAAGTTGTTATAAATATGGGTTTAGGAATAGAAGCAAGTGACAAAAAAAAATTAGAAGCTGCTATTGAAGATTTAAAAAAAATATCAGGTCAAATGCCTATTATTACTAAAACAAAAAAGGCTATTGCTAATTTTAAAACAAAAGAAGGTATGCCAATAGGATGTAAAGTAACTTTAAGAAAAAAAAGAATGTATGAATTTATTGATAGATTAATTAATATCGCTTTACCAAGAACTAAAGATTTTTCTGGTTTATCAGAAAAAAATTTTGATGGACTTGGAAATTATACTTTTGGTATTAAGGAACAAATTATTTTTCCTGAGATTGATTATGATAAAATAGATAAAGTAAAAGGTATGGACGTAACTATAGTAACATCAACAAAGAAAAATAATGAAGCAAAATCTTTATTAAAAGCATTTAATTTTCCTTTAAATAAATAATGATATGGCAAGATTAAGTTTAATAGAACGTAATTTAAAAAGAGAAAGATTAGTAAAAAAATATAGTAAAAAAAGACTTTCCTTAAAAAAAATAGTTATGAATAAAAAAACAAATCCTGAAGATAGAATTGATGCTATAAACAAATTGTCAAAATTACCTAAAAACAGTTTTCCATGTCGTTTAAGAAATAGATGTATTATCACAGGAAGAGCAAGAGGAAATTATAGAAAATTTAAATTATCAAGAATTGCTTTTAGAGAATTGGCTAGTGATGGCAAATTACCTGGAATAACTAAATCAAGTTGGTAAAAAAATATGATAGTTACAGATACAATAGCAGATATGTTAACGACAATTAGAAATGGACTTTTATTATCAAAAGAATTTGTTCGCACCCCATCATCAAACTTAAAATTAAATATTTTAAAAATCTTGCAAGAAGAAGGTTTTATAAAATCGTTTAAAGAAGATGAAATAAAAAAAGGAATAAAAGAGATAAAAATTATATTATCTTATGTTAATGGTGAGCCTTCAATAAAATTAATTTCTAGAATTTCTAAACCAGGCCGTCGAGTTTATTCAAAAATAAAAGATTTACCATCTTATTTTAAAGGATATGGCGTAACAATTGTTTCAACTTCAAAAGGAATAATGACTGATAAGAAGGCAAGAATTTCAAATCTCAGTGGAGAAATTTTATGCCAAGTTTTTTAAATTTTATTTATATTTTTTTTTATGTCTAGAACAGGAAATACACCAATAGAAATACCAGATGGTATTGATGTTACTTTAAGTGAAACAAACATTACTGTAAAAGATAATTCTGGAGAGAAACAATTTAAATTTTCTAAAGATCTTATTATTTCAATTGAAAATAAACAAATATTAATAAAACCAAAGGAATTAAATAAAAAAACAAAAATGATTTGGGGAACAACTAGAAGTTTATTAAATAATATTATTTTAGGATGTACAAATGAATTTAAAAAAACATTAAAACTTGTTGGAACAGGTTACAAAGCTGTTCTACAAGGAAAAATTTTAAAAATAAGCGTTGGTTATAGTCATGATATAGATTACCAAGTTCCAGAAGGAATAAACATCAAGTGTCAAGATCCAAACACTATTGAAATATCAGGTGGAAATAAAGCTCATGTAGGACAAGTTGCTGCAGATATAAGGTCTTATAGAAAACCTGAACCTTATAAAGGAAAAGGAATAAAATATGATAATGAGTATATATTCAGAAAAGAAGGAAAGAAGAAATAATAAATGAATACAAATAATAAAAATTTAATAAGACAAACAAGAATAAGAAAAAAAATGAAAAGAGCTGCTAATGGACGTTATAGACTATCTATATTTAGGTCTTCAAATAATATATATGCTCAAATAATTGATGATAATAAAGGTACAACGTTGCTTTCATCATCAACATTAGATAAAAGTATTAAATCTAAATTTAAGAATACAGGAAACAAAGAAGCAGCAAGTGAAATTGGAAAAATTTTAGCAGAAAAAGCAAAGCAAAAAGGTATCAAAAAAGTTATTTTTGATAGAGGTAGATATCTTTATCATGGAAGAATAAAAGTTTTAGCAGATAGTGCAAGAAAAGCAGGATTGGATTTTTAAATATGGAGATTAATTTTAAAAAAAATCAAAGAAATAACAGAAATAACGACGATAATTTAATTGAGAAGGTAGTATATGTAAATAGAGTTTCTAAAGTTGTGAAAGGTGGACGTAGATTTGGTACAGCAGCCTTAGTTGTAGTTGGAAATGGAAAGGGAAAGGTAGGTTTTGGGAACGGTAAAGCAAAAGAATTTCCTGAATCGATAAAAAAAGCAACTGAAAAAGCTAGAAAAACTATGAAATATTTTCCTCTAAAAAAAAATAGAACTTTTTATTATGACGTATGGGGAACACATGGATCAGGGAAAGTTTTGCTTAGATCAGCACCTCCAGGAACAGGTATTATAGCAGGTGGTCCTATAAGATCAGTTTTTGAAGCACTTGGCGTGCATGACGTTGTTGCTAAATCAATTGGAACAACTAATCCACATAATATGGTACGAGCAACTTTTGATGCATTAGGACAATTAGATGATATTAAAAAAATTGCTGAGAGACGCGGTAAAAAAGTAACTGATTTATATTTTAAAAAGAAATCAAATGAAGAAAAAAACAACAAACAATAAAACTATTAACATTACTCAAATTAAAAGCTCTATTGGAAGAAATAAAATTCAAAAAAAAAATTTAATTTCTTTGGGGTTAAAGAAAATTGGAAATTCAAAATCAATTATTGTTAATAAATCTACTGAAGGATTAATAAAAAAAATTAATCATTTAATAAAAATTGAAAAAGGTTGATCAAATGCTTAATACATTGACAAATTTGAAAAAAAAAAAAATATCAAAAAAAAGATTGGGTAGAGGTACAGGTTCCGGAACTGGTAAAACTTCAGGTAGAGGACATAAAGGACAAAAGTCAAGATCTGGAGTATCTCTTAAAGGTTTTGAAGGTGGTCAAATGCCTTTATATAGAAGGTTGCCAAAAAGAGGTTTTAAAAATATTTTTAAAAAGAAATTTAATTCTATTAACTTAATACAGTTACAGAATTTAATTGATAAAAAAAAAATATTATCCAAAGAAGAAATTACAGGTGAACTTTTAATAAAGAAAAAAATTATAAAAAAAAGATTAAATGGTATAAAAATTCTAGGAAAAGGTGATATAAAATCTAAAATTATTATCCAAGCACAAAAGGCAAGTAAAAATGCAGTAAAAAAAATAGAAAAAATTGGTGGTAAAATAAATATTATTAAAATTACGAATAAAAATTTAAAAAAAGATAATAATTTAGAAAAAGCTCCTATTAATAAAAAAATAAATAAAGAAAAAATAAAAAAATAATGTCTTCTTCAGATTATACGAATGCCCAGGCAAATATGGGTGCTTTTAGCAAAGCTAAAGATCTTCAAAAAAAAATTTTATTTGTTCTATTTGCTTTGATAGTTTACAGACTTGGGACTTTTATTCCAATTCCAGGAATTAATTCTGAAATATTTCAAGAAATTTTTGATCAAAACTCAAGGGGTTTGTTAGGTATGTTCGATATGTTTGTGGGCGGTGCTGTTCAAAGAATGAGTATATTTGCACTTGGTGTTATGCCGTATATCTCTGCTTCCATCATAATGTCGTTATTAACTCATGTTAATCCCACGCTTTCTCAATTAAAAAAAGATGGAGGCGAATTAGGAAGACAAAAAATCAATCAATATACAAGATACGGCACTGTTTTATTAGCAACTTTTCAGGGTTATGGCCTTTCAGTTGGACTTGAAAATATGGGAGGCGCAACAGGATCAGCAGTTATAGATCCTGGTCTTTTTTTTAGACTTAGTACTGTTATTACTATAATAGGCGGAACAATATTTTTACTTTGGTTAGGTGAGCAAATAACACAACGAGGTATTGGAAACGGAATATCTTTAATTATATTTGCTGGAATAGTAGCAAATTTACCTTCAGCTATTGCTGGTACATTTGAATTAGTTAGAACTGGAGCATTGTCACCTTTTTTCATAATAGCATTAATTTTTTTTATAGCTTTGATTTTTGTATTTATAGTTTTTATGGAAAGAGCTCAGAGAAGAATTTTTGTTCAATACCCAAAAAGACAAATCGGCAATAAAATGTATGGAGGCGAAGGTAGTCATATGCCATTAAAGTTAAACATGTCTGGTGTTATACCAGCTATCTTTGCATCTTCTGTACTACTTTTACCATTAACATTAAGCGGATTAACCGGTGGTAAAGGTCCTGGTTTTATAAACTTTTTAAGCACCTACCTTGCTCACGGCAAACCTTTATATTTAATTCTATATCTTTCATTAATAATGTTTTTCTGTTTTTTTTATACTTCTATAGTTTTTAATCCAAAAGAAACTGCGGATAATTTAAAAAAAAATGGCGGGTTTGTTCCTGGGATAAGGCCAGGAGAAAATACAGCACAATATTTTGATTATGTTTTAACAAGATTAACTCTTGTTGGTGCAATTTACTTAGGTACTGTTTGTATAATACCTGAATTATTAATATCTAAATTTTCCGTACCTTTTTATTTTGGTGGAACAAGTTTACTTATAGTTGTTGTTGTTATGATGGACACCATAGGTCAGATTCAGTCGCATTTGTTTGCACATCAGTATCAAGATTTATTAAAAAAAACTGATTTCAAAGGTGGCTTGTAAAAAAAATGATGATAATTCTATTAGGTCCGCCTGGAGCTGGCAAAGGAACACAAGCAAAAATAATATGTCAAGCTAAAGAATTATTCCATTTCTCAACTGGTGATATTTTAAGAAATGAAGTAAAGAAAAAATCAAATATAGGTAAAAAAATAGAGTCTATAATAAATTCAGGAAAATTAGTAAGTGACGATGTAATATTAGATATAGTTGAAAAAATTATTATTGACGAATCTTCAAGAAACAAAGGAATACTATTCGATGGATTTCCAAGAAATATAGATCAAGCAAACTCATTTGAAAAATTACTAAAAAAAAAAGAAAAAAAAATTGATCTTGTACTACATCTTATAATTGAAAATGATGAAATAATAAAAAGAATTCAAAAAAGACAATCAGAAGAAAGTAGGGAGGATGATAGCATTGAAGTTTTAAAATCAAGAATTGATGTTTATTTGCAAGAAACAACTCCGTTAATAGAATTATACAAAAAACAAGATTTATTAAAGAAACTAAATGGAATGCAATCCATTGAAAATGTAAATAATGATGTGAATAAATTTTTGGACGAGATAAATTAATTAAATTTATGAAAATGTTAGTTTTTATTGACTTAAAATTATTACTTAGTATAATTCGTTTTATTTTTTAAGGTATTCAATTGGCGAGAATTTCTGGTGTAAATTTACCAACTAATAAACGTGTTAAAGTGGCTCTAACATATATATATGGGATAGGACCTACGACAGCTAATGAAATATGTAAAATTGTAGGTATATCTGACGATAAAAGGGTTAGTAAATTAACAGATGAAGAAGTTTTAAAAATAAGAGAATATATAGAAGATAAATATAAAGTAGAAGGTGATTTAAGGAGTGAAGTCTCACTTAATATAAAAAGATTAAATGATTTAGGGACATATAGAGGGCTTAGGCATAGAAAAAAATTACCTGTAAGAGGACAAAGAACGCATACCAATGCTAGAACTCGTAAAGGAAAAGGAGTAGCAATTGCTAATAAAAAGAAAGTAACTGCATAATTAAATAATTAATATGATTGAAGAAAAAAAAGAGAAATTAAATACTGAAAAAAAGAATGTGAAAACGGATGATCAGCAAGATGAGAAATCAAAATTAAAGCCAAAAAAAAGATTTCTTAAAAAAAAAGTTAGAAAAAATGTTCCTAATGCGATTGCACATGTAAATGCTACTTTTAATAATACAGTGATCAATATTACTGATAACAAAGGCAATACACTATCTTGGTCTTCATCTGGCGTAAAAGGTTTTAAAGGTTCTAGAAAATCAACTCCTTATGCTGCTCAAATCGCTGCTTCAGATGCCGGTGAAAAAGCTAAATACCATGGCGTAAAATCTTTAGAGATATATATTAAGGGACCAGGAGGTGGAAGAGAATCTGCGTTAAGAGCGCTTCAAGCAGTTGGATTTACAATAACTTCTATAAAAGATGTTACACCTTTACCTCATAATGGTTGTCGACCGCCAAAAAGAAGAAGAGTTTAATTTTAATATAAATGAAAGGATAAATATGATTAAAAAAGAAGAAAATAAAGAAGAAAATAATAATAACTTAAAAAAACCTGAGCCGTTTGCGCATAAAAATTGGACAGAACTAATAAAACCAACAAAAATTGATGTAGATAAAGAAGATAAAAAAACTTTTGGTTCAGTTTCTATAGAACCTTTAGAAAGAGGTTTTGGTTTAACTATTGGAAATGCTCTAAGAAGAATTTTGTTATCTTCTCTTCAAGGAGCCGCGGTTACATCAATACAAATAGATGGTATTTTACATGAATTTTCATCAATACCAGGAATGACAGAAGATGTTACCGAATTTATTTTAAATATTAAATCATTAGCGTTAAAATTAAATAGTGATCAACCAAAAAAAATGGTATTAAAAGCATCCGGCCCTGGTGAGGTTAAAGCTTCACAAATTGAATCTGGAAGTGAAATTGAAATTATTAATCCAGATTTAATATTATGTAATCTTGATAAATCAGCAAAAATAAATCTCGAATTTACTGTTCAAAACGGAAAGGGTTATGTCCCGGCAGAACAACAAAAAAAAGAAGATAAACAAATAGGGCTTATTCTTGTTGACTCTATGTTTTCTCCAGTAAAAAAAGTATCTTATAAAATTGAAAATTCTAGAGTTGGACAAGTAACTGATTACGACAAACTTACTCTTAATGTTGAAACCAATGGCGCTATGGAACCAGACGACGCGGTTGCCATGGCAGCAAGAATTTTACAGGAACATTTGCAATATTTTATTAATTTCGAAGAGCCAGAGATTGATGAAAAAACTAAAGAAGAAGAGTCAGAAATTAAATTTAATAGAAATTTACTTCGTAAAGTTGATGAATTAGAATTATCTGTTAGATCTGCTAATTGTTTACGAAATGATAATATTGTATACATCGGAGACTTAGTACAAAAATCTGAAAACGATATGTTAAGAACACCAAATTTCGGAAGAAAATCATTAAACGAAATAAGAGAAGTGCTAATGCAAATGGGTTTAAATCTTGGTATGGATATTGCAGAGTGGCCACCAGAGAATATAGAGGAATTATCTAAAAATTTAGACGATAATTTGTAAAATAATGAGACATCGAGTTTTAAAATATAAACTTAATAGAACTACTTCGCATAGAAAAGCGTTGCTTAATAATATGGCTTTAGCTCTGATTAAACATGAGCAAATTAGTACAACGTTAGTTAAAGCAAAAAATTTACGACCATTTGTAGAGAAAATAATTACTCTTGCAAAAAAAGGGAGCTTGGCATCAAGAAAAAAAGCACTTTCAATTCTAAAAAATAAAAAAATTATTGAAAAACTTTTTACAAATATTGCAAAAAGATATGAAACAAGAAAAGGAGGATACATTAGAATACTTAAAAATGGTTTTAGGTATGGTGATATGGCACCTTTGGCCGTAATTGAATTAGTAGATAGGGATGAAAAAGTAAAAGGGTTAGATTCAGGCCCAGTACAAAAAAAGAAACAAGAAGATGAAATTAAACCTGACGAAAATGCTGTTGGTAGTGAAGATAAAAAACAAGATCAATCTGTTGATCAAAAAGTTACAGAAAATGAATTAAAAGAAAATCAAGAAATTGCAAAAAAATTAGATAAAAAAATTGAAAAACCAAGAAATTTTTAAAAAATTAGAAAAAAAAAAGGATAACTAAATGGCAAAAACATTTGAAGTTAAAAGATTGTTAAGTACAGCTGGCACAGGTTACTCTTATATTGTTAAAAGAGGAACAAAAGGAGAAAAAAAAGTTAAATTAGAAGTTAAAAAATTTGATCCAATAGCAAAAAAACACGTTTTGTTTAAAGAGTCCAAATTACCAAATCCAAAAAAAGCATAAATTGAAATTCCAAATTAATTTATAAGTTATTTATAAATAAATTTGATACTCCAAATATATAAAAAGATGCAAAAAATTGAAAAATTAGTAGAATTATTTCAAAACATACTTAAGTAAACTCTTTATTTTTTTATGAAAGATATAATCAAATTATTAGAAGAAAAAAGAAAAAAAGCCCAAGATGGCGGTGGTAAGAAACGTATAGATGCCCAACATTCAAAAGGCAAATTAACTGCAAGAGAAAGAATTAATCTATTATTAGATAAAGACTCATTTGAAGAGTGGGATATGTTCGTAGAACACAGGTCCACTGATTTTGGAATGGCAAAAAATAAAGTACCAGGTGATGGAGTTGTTACTGGTCATGGTAAAATTAACGGGAGACAGGTTTTTGTTTTTAGTCAAGATTTTACAGTTTTTGGCGGTTCTTTATCTGAAGCACATGCTAATAAAATTGTAAAAATTATGGAAAAAGCAATGCAAGTTGGCGCTCCTGTAATTGGATTAAATGATTCAGGTGGCGCAAGAATTCAAGAAGGCGTTGATTCACTTGCAGCGTATGCAAAAGTTTTTGAACAAAATGTTTTAGCATCAGGAGTAATTCCGCAAATATCTGTAATTATGGGTCCTTGTGCAGGAGGAGCTGTATATTCCCCAGCTATGACTGATTTTATTTTTATGGTAAATAAAACTTCTTACATGTTCGTAACTGGTCCAGATGTTGTTAAAACTGTTACACATGAAAATGTAACACATGAAGAATTAGGAGGAGCTTCTACTCATACAACAAAATCAAGTGTTGCCGATGGTTCTTTTAAGAATGATATTGTTGCATTAAAAGAGATTAGAAGATTATTTGATTTTATTCCTTTATCTTTTAGAGAAAAACCTCCTGTAATTAAAACAAATGATAAAGATAATCGAAGTGAAAATTCTTTAAATACAATAGTACCTAAGAATCCAAACAAACCTTACGATATGAAAGAAGTAATTAATAAAATTGTTGATAATGAAGATTTTTTTGAAATTCAAGAAAATTATGCAAAAAATATAATTACTGGCTTTGCACGTATGGATGGACAACCAATAGGTGTAGTTGCCAATCAACCATTAGTGTTAGCAGGTTGTTTAGACATTGACTCTTCAAGAAAAGCAGCAAGGTTTGTTAGATTTTGCGATTGTTTCAATATTCCAATAATTACTTTTGTAGATGTGCCGGGTTTTTTACCAGGTACAAAACAAGAGTATGGAGGAATTATCAAGCACGGTTCTAAATTACTATTTGCATATACAGAAGCTACCGTTCCTAAAATAACTATAATTACAAGAAAAGCTTATGGTGGGGCATATGACGTTATGAGTTCCAAGCATTTAAGAGGAGATGTGAATTACGCCTGGCCTACTGCCGAAATTGCAGTTATGGGACCAAAAGGAGCAGTTGAAATAATTTTTCGTGATGATTTAAAAAATAAGAAAAAAATTGAAGAAAGAACTGAAGAATATAGAGAAAAATTTGCAAACCCTTTTATAGCTGGATCCAGAGGTTTCATAGATGATATTATTCGTCCTGCTGGAACAAGAGCTCGCATTTGTAAAGCACTAAAAATGCTAAAAAATAAGTTTTTGAAAAACCCACCTAAAAAACATAATAACATTCCTCTTTAAAATATAATGATTAAAAAGGTACTCATTGCAAACAGGGGAGAAATTGCATGTAGAGTAATTAAAACTGCTAAAAAGATGGGGATTACAACAGTTGTTGTTTATTCTGAAGCTGATGAATTTTCTAGACATGTATTAGAAGCAGATGAATCAATATTCATTGGCCCAGCTACTGCCTCTGAAAGTTATTTATCAATTGAAAAAATCATTGATGCAGCGAAAAAAACTAACTGTGATTCTATACATCCGGGATATGGATTTTTATCTGAAAATTCAGAATTTGTTCAAAAACTATCAAAAACAGAAATAAAATTTATTGGCCCTAATATTGAAGCTATCAAAATTATGGGTGATAAGATTCAATCTAAAAATCTAGCTATTAAAGCTAAAGTAAATACTATCCCTGGTTTTAACGAAGTGATTAAAGATGCTAGTCAAGCATTAAATATTGCAAAAGATATTGGATTTCCGTTAATGATTAAAGCATCTGCTGGGGGTGGCGGAAAAGGAATGAGAATTGTAAAAAATACAAAAGAAATAAAAGATGCGTATCAATCAGCATCAAGAGAAGCGAAAACAAGCTTTGGGGACGGTAGAGTATTTATAGAAAAATATATTGAAAAACCAAGACACATTGAAATACAAGTTTTAGCAGATCAATTTGGTAATGTTATACATTTAGGTGAAAGAGAATGCTCTATACAAAGGAGACATCAAAAAATAATTGAAGAGGCACCTAGTTCAATTGTTTCTACGAAATTAAGAAATGAAATGGGAGAACAAGCAAAAGCTTTGGCAAAGGAAGTTGGATATCAATCTGCTGGAACAGTTGAATTCATAGTTGATCAAAAAAATAATTTTTATTTTTTAGAAATGAATACAAGATTACAGGTAGAACATCCTGTAACGGAAGAAATTACAGGAATTGATTTGGTCGAACAAATGATAAAAATTACTGATGGAAAAGAATTAAAAATTAGACAAGAAGATGTAAAAATAAATGGTTGGTCAATGGAAGCAAGAATTTATGCAGAAGATCCAATTAGAAAATTTTTACCATCAGTAGGAAGAGTAAAAAAATATATAGAGCCTAAAGCTGAAAACAATGTACGCTTAGACTCAGGTATTATTGACGGTTCAGAAGTTAGCATTAATTACGATCCTATGCTTGCTAAACTAATTGTTAAGGGAAGAAATAGAAAAGAATGTATTGATACTATTATTAAATCTTTAAATTCTTATTATTTAAGAGGTTTTAATAATAATATTAAATTTTTAATCTCTATTTTTAAATCTGAAAAATTTTTTAAAGGCGATATTCACACAGGTCTTCTTGATGAAGAATACAAAGATGGTTATAGAAATTCTATTCCATCCAATGAATTATTAAAAACAATATTTATCCCTATTGCTTCATATATTGGATATAAGTTGTTACAAAAAGAAATTCTCAATATGATCGATGAAAAAAAGAAATCTTATGTTTTAGTATTAAACAAAAAAAAATATTTTATTCAAATTAAAGATACGGAAAAAGATTTAATTCAAATTAACTATAAAAATTCCATATTTAAAATAAAAAGTTTTTGGAAAGGAAGTGATGGTTTAGTTGAAGTTTATATAAATAAAATAAAGTATTTATTTCAATTTGATAAATTTAAAAACCATTTTTCTATAACATACTTAGATTATTCAGTTGATTTTAGTTTTTATGATAAGGCTATTGAAAAATTTGAGAAATATATGTTAGAAGAAGAAGTTGTAGATCTTTCAAAATATTTATTAGCCCCAATGCCTGGAAAAATTGTTTCTATAAATGTTAAGAATGGGCAAAAAATAAAATCAGGCGATAATTTATTAATACTTGAGGCAATGAAAATGGAAAACTTAATAACAGCTACTAAAGATACAAAAATAAAAAAAATAAATGTTAAAGTTAATGACGCTGTAGAGGTTGATCAAATATTAATTGAATTTGATGAATAATAAAAACCCTATTAAAGTTGTTCATATTTTTATAACTGGTAGAGTTCAAGGCGTATCGTACCGATGGTGGTTTCAGAATGAAGGTGAAAAAAGAAAATTAAAGGGATGGGTTAGAAATAGAACTAGTAATAGAGTTGAAGCAGAAATTATAGGTGAAAAAAGTAATATAGATGAAATGATAGAAAAATGTAAAATAGGCCCGCCATTAGCTGATGTTGATGAAGTTATTATAAATTTAATAGATGATTTAACATTAGTTAATAAGAATATAAATAGAATAAAAATTCTTGAAACAATATAGATTTATCTTTATCTTCTAAACAATTTTAAAAATTTCGTTAATTTTTTTTTTAATAAATTGCGGCCGTGGCGGAATCGGTAGACGCGCAGCGTTGAGGGCGCTGTGGGAGTAATCCTGTGGAAGTTCAAGTCTTCTCGGCCGCACCAAATTTTTTTATTGAAAAAGAATAATTTAAAAACAATATCTATGAATAATTTTATAATTTTTTAAAAATGCTAAAATCTATAAAAAAAATATTTAATAAAAGAACTGATTACAGCAAATTAAAGAAAGTAATCACACCAGTTCCTTCCAAATTTATCCATGCTTTAATGGATTCAATAAATTTGGGATTAATTGACAAAGCCCAAGGTTTGTTATCTGATATAAGTTCTGGTGAGCTTGCCAATATTATTGAACAGCTTGATGCAAGTGGCAGAAAAAAATTAATATTTTTTTTAGGTTCCTCGATTGAACCTCAAATAATTTTAGAACTAGATAAAGATATAAGAAAAGAGATAATTTCAGTTGTTGGTGAAAATACATTCCTAGATGTTGTTTCAAAATTAGATACGGATGATTTAATTGTTGTTTTAGAGGAATTAGATGATGATATTAGAGGACAATATTTAAAATTACTTCCAAAAAAAAGTCAAAGAGAACTTGTAAAAAAAGGATTAAAGTTTCCAGAAGATACAGCTGGTCGTATTATGTCTACAAACGTTGTTTCTATTTCTGCATCTTGGACAATAGGTAAAACTTTAAAGTTTTTACGTAAAAAAAAAGAATTACTTCCTGATGATATATACGAAGTTTATATTTTAGATAGTAAAAGAAAACCTATCGGTACTTTAAATTTAAATACAATAGTTAGATCAAGTAGCAGCACTACAGTTAAGGATATTATGAACACGCAATTTAAAACTATTCCTATAGATACTGATCAAGAAGAAATTGCTCTTGGGTTTAAACAAAACAATTTAATTGCAGCACCAGTTGTAGATAAATCCGGTAAAATAGTGGGTCAAATAAATCATGATGATATTATTGATATTATTGAAGAAGAAGCAGAAGAGGATTTATTAAGATTAAGCGGTGTTCAATCTGGTGATACATATAGTGCTGTTCTTCAAACAATAAAATCTAGGTTTAGCTGGTTACTAATTAACTTATTAACTGCTATTGCCGCCTCATTTGTAATTGCAATTTTTGAATCATCTTTAAAACAAGTTGTAGCACTAGCTATATTAATGCCTATTGTCGCATCTATGGGTGGAAATGCTGGAACCCAAACTCTTACAGTTGCTGTTAGGTCATTAGCACTAAGAGAAATTACTAGAGCTAATGCGTTACGTGTTATTGGAAAAGAGTTTGCCGTTGGTGCTATTAATGGAATAATATTTGCTGCAATAATTGGAACAGTAGCATCATATTGGTTTAATTTACCTTTACTTGGATTTGTTATTGCAGCTGCAATGATAATAAATTTAATTATCGCGTGTTTATCTGGAATTTTAATACCATTAATTTTAGATAAAACTGGAATTGATCCAGCTATAGCATCAACTGTTGTACTTACAACTATAACTGATATATTTGGTTTTTTTACTTTTTTAGGACTAGGTTCTATATACTTATTATAAATTTTTTTTTTATGATATTAAGTTCAAATTTAGGGTACCCAAGAATTGGAGCAAATAGAGAATTAAAATGGCTTCTTGAATCTTTCTGGAAAAAAAAGATAAATGAGAGTGATCTCTTACAAAATATATCAAATATAAAAAAGAATAACTGGATAAAGCAAAGAAAAGCTGGCATACATTTTGTACCTTCAAATGATTTTTCATTATATGACCATGTGCTAGATATGTGTTTAACTGTAGATGCTGTACCTGATAGATTTAAAAGATTAAAGAATAAAAAAAACAAACTAGATCTTTATTTTGCAATGGCAAGAGGTTATCAAAATGGAAGAATAGATATTAAAGCTATGGAAATGACTAAATGGTTTGACACAAACTATCATTACATAGTTCCTGAATTTAAACCAAACCAAAAATTTAAATTAACTTTTTTCAAAATTATAGATGAATTTTTAGAAGCTAAAAGTTTCGGAATTAAAACAAGACCTGTAATATTAGGTCCATTGTCTTTTTTATATTTAGGTAAATCTATTTCTAAAAAATTTAATAAACTAAATTTACTAAGTAAATTATTGCCGATATATAAGCAAATTTTTAAATCACTTAAGGATTTCGGTGCAGAATGGATACAGGTTGATGAGCCTATATTGTCATTGGATCTAGCAAACAATCTTAAAAATAAATTTATTTCAA
>Ga0315338_1002175_pt1 | contig 20518 bp, 18 predicted proteins | sample ASW8metaG_FD_204518 | JGI IMG/M metagenome (GOLD analysis project Ga0315338, IMG submission 204518) | Ammonia-oxidizing marine archaeal communities from Monterey Bay, California, United States - ASW #8 | ecosystem: Environmental > Aquatic > Marine > Coastal | place: USA: California | collected... | reverse complement strand
GCAACGAAGCGGAGTCGGATTCTTGAAGACCCTGCGCATCGCCACGCGCGGCAGCGATCTCGCCTTGACGCAGGCTCGGCATATCGCGAGCCGCCTCGAGAAGGAGCTCGGCTGCGAAACCGAGCTGGTCGTATTGCGAACCACGGGCGACCGCATCGTGGATCGTCCGCTCGCGAAGATCGGCGGCAAGGGACTCTTCGTGAAGGAGATCGAGGAGGCCCTCGTCGACGGGCGCGCCGACGTCGCCGTGCACAGCGCGAAGGATGTGCCCGCCGGCATCGCGCCCGGGTGTGTCCTGGCCGCCTACCCCGAGCGTGTCGATCCGCGCGATGCGCTGATCGCGCGAGAAGAGGGTGCGAGTCTCGTCGGTCTACCGCCCGGGTCGAGGGTCGGGACGGGCAGCACGCGGCGCGTGGCCCTGCTGCGCGCGATGCGGCCAGACCTCGAGGTCGTGCCGTTGCGTGGCAACGTGCCGACACGCCTGGCGCGTGTCTCCGAAGATGATCTCGATGCGGTGATCCTCGCGTGCGCGGGACTCGACCGACTCGGGCTCGCCGCCGAGATCGACGAACGCATTTCCACGGACACGATGTTGCCGGCGATCGGGCAGGGGCGTCTGGCGCTGGAGACCCGTGCCGACGACGAATGGTTCGCTCGCATCGGCGAGCTCGAGAGTCCCGAGGTCGGCCACGTGGCGCGTGCCGAACGCGCATTCCAGCTCGCGCTCGGGGGGGACTGCAGCATCCCGATCGCGGGATTCGCCGAATGGCTGGACTCCGATCGACTGCGGATTCGGGGATTGGTCGCGAGTCTCGACGGCGAGACGATCGCGCGGGCCGAACGGTTCGGGACGACGGATCTCGCCGAGGAACTCGGCGAGACGCTGGCGCATGAAGTCCTCGAAGCCGGGGGTCGCGAGATCCTCGACGAGATCGCGGACGCGAGCGCGGACGAAGTCGGTGGCTGAGACCGGCCGCGTCTTTCTGGTCGGGGCCGGGCCCGGAGATCCCGACCTGATCACCGTTCGCGGCGCCAAGCTCATGGCCCGTGCCGACGTCGTCCTCTACGACGAGCTGGCGACGGAGGAACTCCTCGACCTCGCCCCCGATCGGGCAGAGCTCATCAATGTGGGCAAGCGTGGACACGACGTGCCGACGCGCGGCCAGGACGAGATCAACTCACTCATCGTCGAGCAGGCGCGAGCCGGTCGCACGGTCGTCCGACTGAAGGGGGGCGACCCGCTCGTGTTCGGTCGAGGCGGCGAGGAGATGAGCGTCTGCGCGGCCGCGGGGATTCCGTTCGAGATCGTGCCCGGCGTGACCTCGGCGGTCGCTGCGCTTTGTTATGCCGGAATTCCCGTCACCGATCGCAGGCATGCGGCTTCCTTCGCCGTCGTGACCGGTCACAAGGATCCGAGCCGCGTCGCTGAGCAGACACGCTGGCGAGAACTCGGGACGGCGGTCGACACGCTCGTCATCCTGATGGGGATGCGCAATCTGCCGGAACTCGTCGCCGAACTGATCGCGGGCGGCAAGTCGCCGGACACCCCCGCGGCGGCGGTGATGAATGGAACGCTGCCCGAGCAGCGCACCTGCGTGTCTACTCTCGCGGAACTACCCGCTGCCATCGAGCGCGCCGGTCTGCGGGCGCCGTCGGTCATCGTGGTGGGTGGCGTCGTCGGGCTGCGCGAGGGTCTGTCGTGGTGGGAGCAGAAGCCGCTCTTCGGCCGTGGAGTTCTGGTGACGCGTGCGCGCGAGCAGGCCGCCGAGCTGGCGGCCGCGCTGCGTTCGGTCGGCGCGGCGCCGATCTTCGAGCCGATGATCGAACTCGTTCCGACGGCGGACCCGGACATCGTTCGCCGGATCGAAACCGCCGTAGCGGAGATCGACCACTACGGGGCCATCGTCTTCACGAGTTCGAACGCCGTCCGCTTCTTCGCACGGGCGCTCGAAGACGCGCCGGGAGGCCAGCGTGCCCTCGCACTCGGGACCCGCACGTTCTGTGTGGGCGATCGAACCGCGCAGGTTGCGCTTGCTGCCGGCTTTCCTGTTCATGTGGTCGCTTCGGGGCGGAGTGACGCCGAGGCGCTGCTCGCCCATCTGCTTCGCGCGCTGCCGGACGGGAGCGCGCGCGTGCTGATTCCGGGTTCGCAGATCGCGCGGACCGTGATCGCCGATGGGCTTCGGGCGGCCGGGAGTGAGGTCGACGCGATCGCCTTCTACGAAAATCGCCGCCCGGAGATCGATGTCGATGGACTGCGGGCCCGGCTCGTACGAGGTGAGATGCATGCGCTCACGTTCACCAGCCCCTCGACGGTCGACCATTTCATGGGCTGTCTCGACGACCGGAGTCGGGAAGCGGCGGGTCAGTGTATGATCGCCGCCATCGGTCGAACGACGGCGAAGCGTCTCGAAGAGGTCGGGTTGCCCGCGACCGTGGTGCCCGATCGGCCGGAGGTCGGCGCGATGGTGGAAGGCCTGGTTCGGGCAGCGGCGAGTGAGCAGCGAAACCGCGGCCAGAGTGCGCCGCCCGAGAGAATGCACGGCGAGGGAGTGGACGAATGAGTTTTCCCGTCACCCGGATGCGACGCTTGCGCCGCGACGAGACGATTCGCGGCATGGTTCGCGAGAATCGGATCGCGCGAGAAGACCTGGTCCTGCCGCTCTTCGTGGTCGAGGGTTCCGGTGTGCGGGAAGCGATCGCGTCGATGCCCGGGGTATTCCGATTCTCGGTCGATCAGGTCGTGCTCGAGGCGAAGCGCGTCGCGGACCTCGGTGTCCCGGCGGTCATCCTGTTCGGAATCCCGGGCGAGAAGGACGCGCGGGGGTCCGGCGCCGATGCCGCTGACGGAATCGTCCAGCGTGCGTCTCGGGCGATCGCGGATTCGCTTCCGTCGCTCTGTGTCATCACGGACGTCTGCCTGTGTGAGTACACCGACCACGGCCACTGTGGGCTGCTCGACGGTGAAGAGGTCGACAACGACGCCAGTCTCGAGCGGATCGCACGGACCGCAGTCTCGCACGCCCAGGCGGGTGCACGCATCGTTGCGCCCTCCGACATGATGGATGGTCGGGTCGCCGCGATCCGGCGCGAACTCGACGCGAACGGTTTCGAGGAAGTCGCGATCCTCTCGTATGCTGCGAAATACGCGAGCGCGTTCTACGGGCCGTTCCGTGATGCGGCGGAGAGTGCACCCGAATTCGGGGATCGCCGCGGCTACCAGATGGATCCGCCGAATCGCCGCGAGGCACTGCGCGAAATGCGCCTCGACCTCGAAGAGGGGGCCGACATGCTGATGGTGAAGCCGGCTCTCGCCTACCTCGACATCCTGGCCGATGCGCGTAGGGAGTTCGACGTGCCCCTGGCCGCCTATCATGTCTCGGGTGAGTACTCGATGATCAAGGCGGCCGGCGAACGGGGTTGGATCGATGCGGATCAGGCGATGGAGGAAGCACTCGTCTCGATCAAGCGAGCGGGCGCGGATCTGATTCTGACCTACGCGGCGGCCGATCTCGCCGAGAAACTCTGAGCGGAACCCCGCGCAAGGAAAACGCCAGGTCAAGGGATTCCAACCGAGGCGCCCTGGCCGAGGAACGCAAGGAGAGCACGTGTCGATTCGCTACAAGGTCATCGAACTCGGAACGGTCACCGACGAGGAGATCGAGAACGCGCTCAACGAGTGGACCGCCGAAGGTTGGACCTTCGACACCATGCAGTTCGCCATGCGCGATTCATCCAAGCGTCCGAGCATGGCCTTCGTGACGTTCACCCGCGAAGAGGCGGACTGAGTCGGCCGAGCGGGATCCCCGCGCGCAACGAAACCGCAGCTGGATCGATCAAGCCGTCGCGTCGACGACCGCCGGCCAGACCTCCCTCGCCAGTCGAACGAGAGAGCGCTCGAGCCGGTCGGAATCCAGGTCTGTGAATTGCGGGCGCACGATCAGCAGATCGATCCCGAGGCGTTTGCGGTCCGCGGTCAGCCTCCGAATGACCTCGTCGGCGGACCCGAGAATGACGCGTTCATCGATCGGTGAATCCAGCGCACGCCGCACGGCATCGGGCATCGCGGTCCTGCGCCCGGCCATCTCTTTAGCGAGGCCGGTGCGCACGTCTTCGAGTTCGCCGGGATCGTCCGAGACGTAGACCGTTCTCATCACGAGGGAGAGCGCGCGTCGATTCGAATCCTGCAGCAGCTCGCGGTGGCGGTCCTGGTTCTCGGCGACCTGGTCGAGGGTCTCGACCGGGGAAGCCAGATAGGGCAATCCACGACGGGCGGCCTGCGCGAGACCCTTGGGTCCGAACGCGGCGACCGCCATGGGCGGGTGGGGCTGCTGATGGGTCGCGAGCGAGGAGCCGTTTTCGTTTCCCGACCGCCAGAGGTCGAAGATCTGGTCGAGCGCGGCATCGAATCGGTCGCGCTTTTCCGCGGGCGGCACGTCGAAGGCGGCCAACATCTTCTTGTTGAAGCCGCGTCCGAGGCCGAGCAGGAGTCGCCCCCCGGACAGGCGGTCGAGGGCGGCGATTTCCGCGGCGATCTGTTCGGGCGGGTGCAGCGGGAGCAGAAGGGAGGTCGTTCCGAAGCGCAGGCGTTTCGTCGCGGCTGCGTAGCCGGCGAGTTCGACCAGGGGAGCGGCGCAGGCGCCCGGAGTGAAATGCATCTCCGGGAGCCACACGGAGTGCAGACCTTCGTTTTCCGCGAGGGCTACCCATTCGCGATGACGATCCGCCTGGGAGGCCGAATGCGTGCCGCCCAGGGAGAGCCCGAGTGCGGGCGTGTCGAGGCCCCAGGCACGCCGGGCGTCCTCGGGATCGGCGTTCGGGTGCATCGCGGGAGAGGCCACGAGCCGACCTTATCACCTCCCGACGGGGCGGCATGCGGACCCGGCTCGAGTCCGCCGGAGGGCCATCCCGGTCGCCGATTTCAACCCGCGTTTGGGTCGATCGAGGCCGGTTTGCAGTTCCCACGGGGGTGCTCTAATCTTGTCCCCGTGAGATTCGTCCCCCCAAGGTCAAAACCTTCGGGGCCGTTCTGCCGATCCTGCGGGTAACCTTCGATCCTGCGGGTGGGATCTTGGAGAGAGACGACATGATTGAGACGATATTGGTAGCGACCGATGGTTCAGAGGACGCGAGTGCGGCCGAGCAGACGGCGATGGGACTCGCCTCGAGACTCGGTGCACGTCTGTCGGCGGTTTCCGTCGTGGACGATCGACTTCTGCGTGCGCCCGCGGGCGACGGTCTCGCTCTACCCGCCTTTCCGGAAGCGGATGTCACGTCCTACTACCGCGCACGCGCCGAAGCCGTCGCTAGGCGCTTCGGCGAACGCGCTCGGGGCGAGGGACTCGACGCGGGCTGCGAAGTCCTTCAGGGGATTCCCGACGATCGCATCATCGACAAGGGACAGGGCGCCGACATCCTCGTGATCGGTCGCTCGGGAACTTCGGTCGGGGAGCGGGGCGGACTCGTCGGCGCGACGGTCGACGCGGTCCTGCGCAAGACGACGAAGCCGACGATCCTGGTTCCCGCTGGAGCGCCCTTGACCGGGCCACTCGTCCTCGGCTTCGACGGTTCCCCCGGCTCACGGATCGCCGCCAAGATTGCGGTGGCCCTCGCCAATGGTCTGAACGAGGCGGTCCACGTTTTCGTCGACTCGAAGGACAAGGGTCGAGCGGTCGCTCGCTTCGACGAAGTCCGTCAGTTGGTCGGTGGCCTCTCGGTTCCGGTGCGGGAAACCTCCTCGACGCTCGGCCGACCCGATGTGAAGATCGTCGATACGGCGAAGGAAGTGCGGGCGAGCCTGATCGTCATGGGCGCCTACGGTCGCAACCGCATCACCGACTATTTCCTCGGCAGCAATGCGTCCTCCGTGGCTCGGACCTCGCCCGTGTCCGTGCTCCTCGCGCGCTGATTCATGCCCCGAACGCCCCGGCCCATTCGACTGGCCGAGCTGGGGGCGCATCTCGGATGTGCCGTCGAGGGCGACGAGACCTTCGAGATCTCGGGTTTCGCATCTCTCGGCCAGGCGAAGGCCGACGAACTCGTCTTCGTGCGCGACGCTTCGAACGTCCCGGCGCTCCTTGCGAGTGATGCCAGCGCGGTGATCGCCCTTCCCGGTATCGAAGTAGGAGCACGGGTGGTGCTTCGCAGCCCGCATCCGGCCCGGGACTTCTCCCGCGCGATCGACCACTTCGCACCGGTTCTGCGACCGCCGGCCGGCATCGCCGAAGGTGCTCGAGTCGATCCCGAAGCGTTCGTCGATGCGACCGCGTCGATCGGCGAGGGCGCCGTGGTCGGTCCGGGCTGTCGGGTCGGTGCCCGCAGCGTCGTGGCTCCGAACGCCACGCTCGCGGCGGCGGTCGAGGTCGGGGAGGATTGCTGGATCCATTCGGCTGCCGTCCTCGAAACGGAAACGCGTGTCGGCGACCGAGTCGTCCTTCATGCGGGCGTCGTGCTCGGCGGCGATGGATTCGGCTATGTCCTCGACGAAGAGGGGCGGCCCCAGGCCGTCGCCCAGCGCGGTCGCGTCGTGGTCGAGGACGACGTCGAGATCGGCGCGAATAGCACCGTCGATCGCGCGACCCTCGACGAGACGCGGATCCGGCGTGGTGCCAAGATCGACAACCTCGTGCAGATCGCCCACAACTGTGACATCGGCGAGGACGCCTTGATCGCCGCCCAGACCGGGCTCTCGGGCGGCACGGTCGTCGGTCGCGGAGCGATCGTGATGGGACAGGTCGGCGCGGTCGGTCATCTGCGAATCGGAGAACGCGCCTTCGTCGCCGCAAGGGCAGGTCTGCACGAGGACGTGCCCGACGGCGCGCGCGTCTACGGTGCCCCGGCGACGGAAGAGCGGGCCTGGCATCGCTCGGTTTCGGCGCTGAAGCGGCTGCCCGAGCTGCTTCGGCGGGTGCGTCGCCTCGAGCGCGCGAGCGAAGAGGCGGCTGGCGACGGCCCCGCATCCGGGGGAGACTCGGACGCGGACTGAATCCGTTCGAGGAGCCCCCCCCCAATGCCTTGCGAAGATCCGAAACCGGATCGTCCCCGTCCCCTGTCGGCGCTGCGCGAGACACTTCGTTCAGCGCAAAGCGACTCCGATCTGGAGCGACTGATCGAGGTGCTGGCCGACGATTCGAGGGCCGGTGCGCGTGCGCTCGAGACGACCACGCGAAATCGCCTCGTGGCAGGACGCGCGGAGCGCGAACGACTCGCCGGTCTGCTGGCGCTGCGGGACGAACTCGAGGCGCGCGGCGTGCGCGGCATCGCGGGCGTAGACGAGGTGGGTGTCGGTCCGCTGGCAGGTCCGGTCGTGGCGGCGGCGGTCGTGCTGCCGAAATGCGTCGAGTTGCGGGGGCTCGACGATTCGAAGCGCGTCCGCCCGGCGCTGCGATCGACTCTTGCGAGCGAGATCCGCGAGATCGCGATCGGTTTCGGGATCGGCGAGGTCACGGTTCGCGAGATCGATCAGGTCGGCATCTACCAGGCTGCGCTCGAAGCCATGCGCCGCGCGGTCGCGAGTCTGGCGAGGACGACTGAGGTCGGCCATTTGTTGGTCGATGCGCGGACGGTGCCCGGCATCCATCTGCCCCAGACGTCGATCATCAAGGGCGACCAGAAGGACGCGAGCATCGCGGCCGCCTCGATCGTCGCGAAGGTGCATCGCGACACCTACATGCAATCCCTCGGCGGTCGCTACCCCGCCTACGGCTTCGAACAACACATGGGATACGGGACGGCCGCGCATATGCAGGCCCTCGAAGCGCATGGCCCGTGTCCGGCGCATCGCCGTTCGTTCGCGCCCGTCGAGAAGGCCGAGCGCCGATCGGGTCGCGCCCCCGCAGCGCCGCCGCTATGACGCAGACCGAAGAGCCAACGGACCCGGGCTCCGCCTACGCGATCCGTAGCTCTCCCGAAGACTTCGTCGTCGTCGAAGAACCGATGTATGCGCCGTCCGACGAGGGCGGACATCTGTTCGTCTTCGTCGAGAAACGCGGACGCACGACCGAACATCTCGCGCGAGACCTCGCACGAGCCGGCGGCATCTCTCCTCGTGACGTCGGTTATGCGGGACGAAAGGATCGGCACGCCATCACGCGGCAATGGTTTTCGCTCGAGGGCGTCGACCCGGAGCAGGCGCTCGCCTTCGAACTCAGGGACGCCCGCATCCTCGAAGCGAGACGTCACGGTCACAAGCTGAAGACGGGCCATCTTCGTGGGAACCACTTCGAGATCGCGCTGCGCCGTGCGGGCGGGGGCGACATCGACGAGATTCGTGCGCGCGCGGACGAGATCACCCGTCGCGGGCTGCCCAACCGTTACGGCGAACAGCGCTTCGGTCGGTTCGGAGACAATGCAGAGCAGGGCCGGAAGCTCCTCTCCGGCGGGCCGCCGCCGCGCGATCGACGCGCGGCGCGCTTCTTGATCTCGGCGCTGCAATCGGAAGTCTTCAACGCCGTCCTCGACGCGCGGGGCGAAGGCTTCGATCGCGTCGAGATCGGCGACCTCGCACGCGTCGAAGAGAGCGGAGGCCTGTTCTGGGTAGACGACCTCGAACGCGAGGCGCCGCGTGCCGAGGCCTTCGAGATCAGCGCGACCGGTCCGATCTTCGGGAAGAAGATGCGCGCACCCACGGGCGAGGTCGGTCTACGCGAGCGCGAGGTCTTCGATCGCTTCGGGCTGCCGGAGATGACCGCGCTCTCCCTGCCTCGCGGCATCCGCGCGCGCGGAGGGCGGCGGCCCTTTCGGGTTCGGCCGATGGACCTCGACGTCGAGGCGCTGCCCGAGGACGCGGGCGTCCGAGTTCGATGTGCACTTCCCAGCGGCTCGTATGTGACCGTCCTTCTCGAGGCTCTGGTCGGCCCCGTCATCGATGCTTCGCGCGTCGACACGTCCGATGTCGAAGCGGGCGTTTGACCGCGTCGCCGGAGGGGCGGCCCGATGCTTCACTTCCAGCGACGAAGTTCGATCTCCGGAGGGTCCCGAATCGGGCTCCGCGAGGTGTGGCTAGTCGGATGAGGCCGGGCGCTCGCTGGAACGCACCGCGGCGCAGGGGTATCCTCGGCGCTGCTTCGAATAGGATCGTTGGGGACGCGCCTGCAGCGCAGCGATGACCGAGGAGGCCGACGACGATGAAGATTGCAGAGACCGTGACGGATCTGGTGGGCCATACGCCGCTCGTGAAGCTGAATCGGGTCGTCGGAGATTGTCATGCGACGATCCTCGCGAAGCTCGAATCGGCCAATCCGGGAAATAGTGTGAAGGATCGAATCGGGCTGGCGATGATCGAAGCCGCGGAGAAGGCGGGCGATCTGGTTCCGGGCCAATCGACGATCGTCGAGCCGACGAGCGGAAATACCGGAATCGCGCTCTCGTTCGTCGCCGCGGTCAAGGGCTATCCCTGCGTGATCGTGATGCCGGATACGATGAGCCCCGAGCGCCGCGCCACGATGCGCGCGTTCGGAGCGAGGATCATCCTCACGGAGGGTGCGAAGGGCATGCGCGCGGCGGTCGAGACCGCGACCGAGGTCGCCGGAACGATCGAGAACTCGTACATGCCGCAACAGTTTCGCAATCCGGCGAACCCGGAAATCCATCACGACACGACTGGACCCGAGATCTGGGACGACACGGATGGCGCGGTCGACGCGCTGGTCGCGGGTGTCGGGACCGGCGGCACGATCACGGGCGTTTCGCGCTACATCAAGCCGAAGAAGCCCGGGTTCAAGGCGATCGCCGTCGAGCCGACCGACAGCCCGATCCTTTCGGGCGGCTCGCCGGGACCCCACAAGATCCAGGGAATCGGGCCGGGCTTCGTGCCCGACGTGCTCGAAACCGACAACCTCGACGGCGTCGTCACGATCTCCAACGACGATGCGGTGGAGATGGCTCTGCGCCTGGCGCGTGAAGAGGGGATCCTTTGCGGCATCTCCTCGGGTGCGAACGTGGCAGCCGCGATCCAATACGGCGCGCGCGAAGAGAACGCCGGAAAGACGATCGTGACGATCATCTGTGACTTCGGTGAGCGTTATATCCAGACGATCCTTTTCGACGACCTGCGCTACGACGGTAGTGACTCGATTGGTTCCTGAGCGACCGTGCGCGCGCGGCTGAAGCAGAGCAGCCCGGCATGAGCGAGCCGGTCGATCTGCGAGCTGGAGCCATCGTTCGCGCATACGGTGCGTCGATGCCGCGCCTGCACGAGAGTGTCTGGGTCGCGCCCGGCGCGGCGGTGATCGGTGACGTCGAGATCGGGGCGGACTCCAGCATCTTCTACGGCTCGGTGCTGCGAGGCGACGTCGAACGCATCCGCATAGGCGAACGAACCAACATCCAGGACCAGGCGACGCTGCACGTGACGGCGGACCGTTTCCCGACCCTGCTCGGGAACGAGATTACTGTCGGCCATCGCGCGGTCGTTCACGGCTGCCGCGTCGCCGATGGTGCGATGATCGGAATCGGGTCGATCGTGCTTGACGGGGCCGAGGTCGGTGAGAATGCCTGGATCGCCGCGGGTGCCGTCGTCACCCCAGGGTCAAAGATCGAGAGCGGCGTTCTCGCCGTGGGAGTGCCCGCCCGGGCCGTTCGCGCATTGCTTCCGCAGGAGATCGAAGAGCAGCGCGAGAGAACGCTGCGTTACGTCGAGACCGCACGCGAGCACGCGGCTTCGACTCCTTGCTAGCCTATTGGATCGGACGCATAGTCCGAGAACGCATACGGGGGTAGAGACTTCAGTCGATGTCTCGAGATCAGAAAAAGGCGGAGAGCCGCCGTCGGATTCTGGATGCCGCCCGTGACGTCTTCTTCCGGGACGGATTCATGCGCGCCAATCTCGACGAGATGGCGGAGAAGGCCGGCGTCGCCAAGGGCACCCTCTATCGTTATTTCGAGAGCAAGGCTGACCTCTACGTCGCCGTCCTCGCCGACAACCTGGAACTCTTCCTCGAGCGGATGGAGGAGGCGGCGAAGCCCGGGCCCTCGGCACTCGAGCGCGTGCGGTCGATCCGGCGATTCTATTTCCGACATTGGATGGAACACCCGGACTACTTCCAGATCTTCTGGGCGATCGATAACGAGAGCGTGATCGGCGAGCTGCCACGCGAGGTGATCGACAAGATCGCGGGTTTCTGGGAAGCGAATCTCGAAGTGCTGCACAGCGTGCTCGAAGACGGCGTCAAGACGGGCGAGTTCGTTCCCTGCGATACCTGGGAGATCGCGAACGTCCTCTGGTCGATCGCGAACTCGCTGATCGAATCCGACAGCACGAAGGCGCGCCGACAGATCCGACGGCGTCCTCTCGAACCGCTCTACGACCACGCGATCGACACGGTGGTTCGCGGCATCCTCGTCGATCCAACGCAGATCGAGTTTTCCCCGGCCGCGAAGCCACGCGAATCGACCCTCGTTCGACCCGATCCGAGCTGATCTCCCCATTTGAGTTTCGGCTCGACATCCTGATCGCTCTCGGCCGATCGGATAGGCACTTCCGCGCCTTGCCCCACGTCGATGCGCGATACCATGAGCGCGTGAGCAAGAGCAACGACTCCCCCCATGATGCCGACGTGCGTCGCCTGGTCGTGATCGACGGGGCGAACGCCATCTACCGCGCCTTCTTCGCCATCCCCAACCTTCGTGCTCCGGATGGAACGCCGACCGGCGCGGCGTACGGCTTCGTGACGATGCTGGCCAAGGTCATTCGCGAAGAATCCCCCACGCACGTCGCGGTCGCGACGGATCCGCGCGGCGGGAGTTTTCGAAAGAAGATCTACCCGGAGTACAAAGCCGGGCGTGACAAACAACCCGAAGATCTGTCTGCGCAGCTTCCTCTCGTGGCTGAGCTCTGCGCCGCCTTCGGCGTGTCCATGCTCGAAGAGTCGGACTTCGAGGCTGACGACGTGATCGCGAGTCTCGTCGAGACAGCGCCCGAGGGCGCCGAGGTCTGCATCGTCTCGACCGACAAGGATCTCATGCAGCTCGTGCGGCCCGGCGTCGAGCTGCTCGATTCGATGAAGGGTCGACGCATCGATGCGGAGGCCGTCGAGGAGCGGTTCGGCGTTCCGCCGAGCCAGCTGCTCGATGTTCGCGCGCTGGTCGGCGATCCGAGCGACAACGTCCCCGGCGTGAAGGGCATCGGCGAGAAGGGCGCAGCCAAGCTGATCCAGGAATTCGGAACCCTCGACGAGCTCCTCGAGCGGGCGGACGAGGTCAAGGCAAAGCGCGCACGTGAGGGGCTGCAGGAGCACGCCGACGACGCGCGACTCTCGCGCGAACTGCAGACGCTTCGATCCGACGTGCCGGTCGAAGCGGAGTGGTCGGGGCTCGAGTTCGCCCCGCCCGACGTCGAGAAGCTCCGAGAGCTCTATCAAAGGCTCGGCTTCACGCGTCTGCTCGATGGACTCGACGCGAAAGCGGATGCGCCGCCCACGACGGAGAAGCCGCGCGAGGCGGTCGAGATCCTGCGCGAGGAGGACGCGCTCGCTTCGCTCGGGGTTCGCCTCGCCAAAGCGGAACACATCGCGTTGCACATGGTGGCATCCGCGGGCAGTGCGGTTTCCCAGCGACTCAAGGGAATCGCGATAGCGGCCGACGCCGAGGCGCCCGTCTTCCTCGCCCTTCGTGGAGATGGCCTGCTCGATCAGCAGGGCGTCTCGCATGGGAGTGTCTGCGAACTGCTTCGCTCGGTCTTCGAGTCGAAATCGGCTCCGGGATGGATCGGATTCGATTCGAAGTCGATCCAGAGTCTCTTCGCAGAAGCGGGGCTCGTTCTTCCGTTGCCTCGGATGGACGTCGAGATCGCGGCGCACATGCTCGACTCGACCGGCGCTCGTCAGCTGAACGCACTCGCCATCGAGTTCCTCGATCGCAGTGTGCGCTCCTGGGAGGAGGTGGCAGGGCGCGGAGCGAAGGAGAAGAGCGTCGAGGATCTCGGCATCGAGACGGTCTCCGGTTGGGCTGCCGAACAGGCGGAAGCACTCGCCCGACTCGCGGCTCCACTCAGCACGCGACTCGAGACGGACGAGCTGGATCGGCTCTTCGAAGGCGTCGAGATCCCGCTCACAGCGGTGCTCTCGCGCATGGAACGGGCCGGCGTGCGCGTCGATGCGAAGCATTTGCAGCACCTGTCCGATGAGTACGAGAAGGAACTCGCACGGATCGAGAAGGAGATCTATCGATTGGCGGGCGAGGAGTTTCTCGTCGGCAGTCCGAAGCAGCTCCAGGTCATCCTCTTCGAGAAACTCGGACTGCCGATCCTGAAGAAGACCAAGACCGGCTATTCGACCGCGGAGAGCGTGCTCGAACAGCTGACCGAACATCATGAGCTTCCGGGGCAGGTGCTGGCCTGGCGCAAGCTCTCGAAGCTGAAGAGCACGTATATCGACGCGCTGCCGAAGTTGATCGACGAAACGACGGGTCGCATCCATCCGAGTTTCCATCAACTCGGTGCGGCGACCGGGCGGCTCTCGGCTTCGAACCCGAACGTGCAGAACATCCCGATCCGCGGCGCTCAGGGCGCGCGAATCCGCGAGGCGTTCGTGCCGGCCGAGGGACGGGTCCTGGTCGCCGCCGACTACTCGCAGGTCGAACTGCGCATCGTCGCGCACTACTCCGGCGACACATCGCTCGTCGAAGCCTTCAAGAACGGGGAAGACATCCATCGTCGGACGGCCGCCGAGGTCGCAGGGATCGGACTCGACGAGGTGACGGACGAACTGCGCGCCCGCGCCAAGGCCGTGAACTTCGGAATCATCTACGGCTCGTCGGCGTTCGGTCTCGCACAACAGCTCGGCATCGCTGCGGGCGAGGCCCAGGAAACCATCGACGCCTACTTTGCTCGCTACGAAGGCGTTCGTCGCTTCCTCGACGAGACGACGGCGCAGGCGAAGAAGGACGGTTTCGTCCGGACCTGGATGGGGCGACGTCGATTGCTGCCGGATTTGAACTCACGCAACCGCGTACTTCGTCAGGCGGCCGAGCGGATGGCGACGAACACCGTGATCCAGGGGACGGCCGCGGATCTGATCAAGAAGGCGATGGTCGAGGTGGATGCCTCGATCACGGCCGAGGGGATCGATGCCACGATGATCCTGCAGGTCCACGATGAACTCGTCTTCGAGACGACCGAAGCCGCTCGGGAGAAGCTCACCGAGATGGTTCGGGGCCGGATGGAGGGCGTTGCAGACCTCTCCGTGCCATTGACGGTCGATGTGGGACACGGTGCCAACTGGCGCGACGCGCACTAGCGGGGGGCCCGGCTTCCGAACCCCGACAAATCTGGTCAGGGGACAAAATTCTTTGCCACGTGTCGCGGGTGGCGTCTACTTCCCCAAGACATAAGCCGAATTCCCCTTCCCAGGGATGGCCCGGAACACCTCTCAGGTGTTTCGGGCCTTTTTCGTTCGGCCCGTCCCCGCTCAGCTCAGCAGCTTGGTTTTCGCCACCGCGTATTCCTCTGCGGTGAGAATCCCCTGCTCGAGCAGCGAGTTGAGTTTCCGAAGCTGGTCCGCGAGGGCTTCGCCCGACTGCACCTCGACCGGGAAGGAGACGTCCGTCTCGACCTGAAATTCGCCCGGCGCGGCTTCGAAGTCGATCTCGTCCCGCTGGGACAGACGGCTCGCCGCCTCGGGATCCGGCGCGTTCGCATTTTCGTCGGACGCGAGGCTGTTCAGCGTCTCGCCGCGGCGCTGCGCCTGGCGCTCCGCATGTGCGCTGGCATGTCGGTTCTCACGAATGACGGGGTTCACCGCCTTGTGAGCCCGCTTCTCCGCTTCTTCGAGAGCGTGATGGTTGGACCGCAGGAACTTCCAGGCCCCCGTGCAGAAGAGCGCCAGGGCGGGAAAGAAGGTGACAGGAGGGAGCGAATTCGACGTCGTCCCCACGAAGGCGGAGGTCGCGATCGCCATCAAAGCAAGGCCGGTCATTCTCGGATCGGACATTGGATTTCCTTTCGAAATCGGGTCGTTGCGCCATCGGGGAATCACTCCCGAGACAAGGGCCTCATCGTCCTGCCGGGGGATTTCGCTTGAGTTTCAAGCGCCTTGCGCGCTCGGAAATACCCGGGGGGCGGTCCTTGTTGCGACGACTGCCAAAAAAATCGCTGCCCGATTGCCCGATCGGGGCGGCGTTCTCGCCTTCTGGGGAAAGAGCGCGGATCCAAATCGCCGCGCCCACCGACCTGGAGAGGAGAATCCAATGAACGTCCAGAATTCCGAGTCCGCCCCCATCGTTTCCTTCGAGACCGGCAAGACCCTCGATCCCGTCGTCGCAGAGCGCCGGCGCCAGGATCGGGAGCTGGTCCGCGACATCCTGGCGGGTGATCCCGATGCCTTCTCGCGGCTCCACGAGCTCTATGCGACCCGACTCCATCGCTTCGCGGTGAAACGCCTCGGCGATGCGACCGAAGCCGAGGACGTCGTGCAGGACGTCTTTCTCGAGGTACATCGATGCCTGGCCAGCTGGGAGGGCCGATCGGCTCTCCTGACCTGGATGTTCGGCATCGCGCATCACCAGATCTGCCGCCGCTTTCGACGCAAGTCGCCCGTCGGCATCTCGCTCGAGCAGATCGAGTACTCGCCTCCGGTCGCGCCCGATGCGCCGAGCGATCGACGCGTGGAAGCGGCTCGAATCCTGTCGGTCTGTGCGGATAGCCTCGAAGAGGACGTGTCCGAGGCGCAGCAGGAGATCTTCGACCTCTATTACGGAGAGAACCGGCCTACGAAGCAGATCGCGAAAGATCTCGGCAAGTCGAACCAGGCGGTCAAGATCAGCCTGTTCCGAACGCGACGCGCGATGGAAGCCCGCCTCGAAGAACAGGGCATTGCGCTGACCGCATGATCTACGGCGGTCGCCCTCGGCCGTAATCAGGCGGCGAGGATGGTCGTGAGCCGATCGCGGGCGAGCGCCCAGTCGTTCTTCACGGTTCGCTCGGCCACCTTCACTTCCGCCGCGATCTCGGGGATCGTGAGACCCCCGAAGACCTTGAGGGTCACGACGAGCGCAGCCCGCTCGTGTTCCTGCGCGAGAGTCTCGAGCGCCCGCTCCGCTTCGCGTAGACCCTCGTCGTCGGCACGAACCGACGGGAAGACGGATTCATCGAGCTCCTGGCGCGTGGCGCCGGCGCCGCGCTTCTCAGCGAGACGTCCCCTCGCGTGGTCGATCAACACGTGTCGCATGATGCCCGACGCGACGTTGTAGAAATGCGATCGATCTTCCCATTCGTGCGCCATTCGAGAGGAGAGACGCACGAAGGCTTCGTTGACGACCGCAGTCGCCGAGAGCGTATGGTCGCTGCGCTCGTTCCGAACCAGATAGGCCGCGCGCTTGCGGAGCTCCGGATAGACGAGCTCCCAGAGCTGGTCGGCCATGCTCGTGTCGTCGCCAGCGATTCGCAGCAGACCCGTGATCTCGCCTGTACCGGGCTCGGGCTTGGACATGACCCGAGTCTACTGGATCGTCGTGCCGACGGTCCTCGCCTCAGGCGCGAGCGGCATTCTGCTCGTGAGCCATCGCGAAGAGTCGCGCCGGCAGCTCCGGACGCGCCCGCTCGACCTCTCGCAGGCGCATGTTGTCCTCGACGTGCTCGGCCTCGCGCATCCCGACGACGGCACTCGTGATGCTGGCCGTGCTGCGTACGAACTGGAGCGCGGCCGTAGCTTCCGAGGGCGCTTCGGGGAAGGCGTCTCGAATGAAACCCGGGACGTGGCCGAGAAGACGACCTCCGTAGAGCGGCGCGCTGGCGAAGACGGCCGTGCCGGTGTCCTGAAGGCTGTCGAGGATCGCCCGGCTATGGCCGTCGGGGCCGAGCTGACTCTCGAGGACCGCGCCTTCACCCATCGCGAGTCCGTAGGGCAGCTGCAGTGCGCGCAGATGATGATCCGCACTCCCGACCTCGAGTGCGATGTCGAAGAGGTCGACGATCGACAGGTGGCTCCTGTCCGAGTCGGGCAGCAGGAAACCGTCCCATGTCGCCAGGCCATAGGCGGAGATCCAGCCCTCGGAGACCGCGAATTCGAGGGCTTCGAAACTCGCGAGGAGGGCCGTCCGAAAACCGTCCGCGCCGAGCTCGCGGAGATGGATCTCCGGTTCTTGGATCAGATAGTAGTCGATGGTTTCGAGGCCGAGGTTGCGGCGACTGCGCTGGATCTGGTCGAGCAGGAAGCGCGGCGCGATCGAATGCCCGCGTGTGACTTCGACGGGGTCGAGGATGCCCGACTCGATGTAGGTGTCGTAGAGATCGCGCTGGGCCCCGTTCGGATCGCGGAGGAGATCGGGATTCGGGGTGAGCTGGCCGCCCTTCGAGACCACGACGACCTCGTCGCGCGCGGCCCGCTCCTCGCGAATCGCCCGGCGGATGGCATGACCGATCGCGCGCTCGCTGGTCTGGGCGCGATCGGAGAGCGCCGTATTGAAGACGTTGCCCGAACGCTCCAGGAAGTCGCCGACGACACTCCGATAGAGCAGGTCGTCGAGTCCGCCGGGCCGCCCGCGCAGCGTGCCGAGCGCAATCGATGAGAGCCACAGCTCGTCGGGACGCAGAAAATGGTCGGCGCAGCAAGGCTGTCCGTGGGGTTGTCCGTGGGGTTGTCCGTGGTCTTGTCCGTCGGATTGCCCGTCGTTCTGCCCGTGGTTTTGTCGGTCGGCGAATCGGCGCGTGCCTTCCCCCGTCGCTCGACCGGGCAGCAGCGAAGTCTCATCGGGGGCATCGGGCGCGTCGGATTCCATCGCGAGGGAGGCTAACGCGCAGCTCCTGCGGTGCACAGAGGTTTGCGCCCGGAATCGAGATCCGCGCCTATACTCGTCCGGGCGCGAATCGGGTCGGCCCGCGGTGGGCCCCCCGAAATGGACGAAGCAAGCGGAGACCAGTGGAGTAGAGATGACGGACCTTTTTTCGATTCGGGGCAAAGTGGCGCTCGTGACCGGCGGCGGCAGCGGGATTGGTTGGATGATCGCCGAGGCCTATGCCCGTGCGGGAGCGCGCGTCTACATCGCCTCGCGAAAGAAGGAGGAGCTCGAAGCGCGGATCGCCGAACTCGAAGGCGAGGGCGAATGCGCAGCGATCGTGGCGAACCTCTCGACCGAGGCCGGATGCAATGCGCTCGGCGACGAGATCGAAGGTCGCGAAGAAAAGCTCGACATCCTGGTCAACAATGCGGGTGCGAACTGGGGTGAGGACTACGAGAGCTTCCCCGAGGCGGCCTGGGATCGGGTCCTCGACCTGAACGTGAAGGGCGTCTTCAATCTCACGCGTCGCCTGACGCCGATGCTCGAGAAGGCGGCCAGCGACGAAGATCCCGCGCGGGTGATCAACATCGGCTCGATCGACGGTCTGACCGCGCCCGCCCTCGAGACCTACTCCTATTCCGCGAGCAAGGCCGCGGTGCATCATCTGACGCGTGTGCTGGCGCGGAAGCTGGCGCCGAAGCGGATCACCGTGAACGCCGTCGCGCCGGGCCCGTTCCAGAGTCGAATGATGAAGGTCACCCTCGAGCGCGCCGGAGACGCGATGCAGAAGATGGTGCCGCTCGGCAGGATCGGCTCGCCGGAGGACATGGCGGGCGTCGCGATCTATCTGGCATCACGGGCCGGCGCTTTCGTCGATGCGACCGTGATCCCCGTCGACGGCGGCATCACCGGAACGAAATGAGTCACCCGAACTCGAACGGGGCCGGCCCTGGGCCCAAAGAAATAGGCAGGATCTGATCATGTCCGAAGAACCCCTGATCGCAGTCTTCGTCGACTACGAGAACCTGGCGATCGGCGCCAGGGACTCCAAGTGGCGACGCTTGAAAATCGACCTGATCCTGAAGCGCCTGCTCGAGAAGGGCCGGATCGTCTACAAGCGCGCCTATTGTGACTGGAGCGGCTACCAGGCGGACGTGCGCGATTTTCATTCCCGCGGCATCGAGCTCGTCGATATTCCCCGCTCGAAGATGAGCGGAAAGAACAGCGCGGACATCCGTATGGTCGTGGACGCGCTCGACCTCTGTTATTCGAAGGACCACATCGAGATCTTCGCGCTCTTGACTGGCGACAGTGATTTCTCGCCACTCGTTTCGAAGCTGAAAGAGAACGACAAACGCGTGATCGGCTGCGGGGTGAAGAATTCGACGTCCGGGCTGCTGATGGGCAGCTGTGATGAGTTCCTGTATTACGACGATCTCGCGATGGCGGCGGAAACCAAGGCGGAGAAGGCCGCGAAGAGCGCGAAGGCCAAGGCTCCGTCCAAGAAGAAGGGTGCCAAGAAGTCCACGTCCTCGAAGTCATCGAAGGCGAGCGACGCCCAGGAAGGTCCCGACGCGATCGATCAGATGCTCGAGATCGTCGAGAACCTCTCCAAGGACTACGACGCGGTCTGGGGCTCGATGATCAAGCAGGCGCTACGACGCGTGTATCCCGACTTCAATGAAGTGAGCGCTGGCTATCGAAATTTCGCCGAGCTACTGCAGGAGGCGGAGCGCGAGGGCTGCGTCCAGCTCGAATACGACGAAAAGCGCGGGAACTACCGGGTCGACCTGGTCGACATCGATTGATCGTCGGCGTCGAGCGCTAGTCGGCGCAGCGCGTGCTGCCCCTGGGCGTAGAGAGCGAAGGCGAGCAGGCCCGCACCGGCGCCCAATGAGACGCTCGGCACTTCGTTCGGCGCTTCGGTCGTCCCGGTCGGCGACAAGCAGTTGTTGTCGTTCGGATAGTCGGCCTCGCCGTCCCCATCGTCGTCGATCCCGTTGTCGCATACGTAGTCCGGGCCCCGCTCGTTCGTGTCGAGCGCGTCGGCGCATCCCGGGTCCGCTGGGTAGTCGACGAGACCGTCGCCATCGTCGTCGAGGCCATCGCTGCAGCCGGGCTGCTCGATCAGCGCAAGGATGGCGCTTCGATAGACGAATAGATCGACGATGAGGCCATCGTTCGTGTAGAACGACGATCCGGCCGGTTGATTGATCAGCGTTGCTGCAGAAGCGAAGAGGATGCCGACGAGTTCCGCACTCGCGCCGCTTCCCGTGAACGCCGCGCCCCCAGAATCGCCGTGCGCCAACGCCGCTTCGTGCTGGCCCGGAGCCGGCGAGGAGATGTCGTCGAAGCGAATCGCGAAGGACTCGGTCGAGAGTGAATAGGTGGCGTCCGCATTGAGATTCGAGATCGAATTCGTCCCCCATCGCGTGGTCCAGCCGACGGCCCAGTCCCATCCCGTCTGTCCCATGTGAGACAGCTGTATGCCCCGATTCAGTCCGTTTCCGATGACCGTGAGGCCCGTGCCCAGGCTTGGCGCAGAATCGGTCAGCGTGACATCGGGTAGCGGAGGCTTCGCATCGAGGAGCTTGAAGACGATCAGGTCGGCGAAGGTGAGATTCGGATTCTGGAACTGGACGCGCGATCCGGGAACGGGATCGTAGGTCGTGCCGAGGAATTCGATCGGCTTGGCGCCGACGTGGCTCGCCGTGAGGACCCAGCCATTGCCCATGTAGACGCCGCTCAGGGCGCCGACGCGTCCGACGTTGTCGAAGCCGGGGTCAGCCGGGGGTGCGGTCGTATT
>Ga0315338_1002174_pt1 | contig 20527 bp, 21 predicted proteins | sample ASW8metaG_FD_204518 | JGI IMG/M metagenome (GOLD analysis project Ga0315338, IMG submission 204518) | Ammonia-oxidizing marine archaeal communities from Monterey Bay, California, United States - ASW #8 | ecosystem: Environmental > Aquatic > Marine > Coastal | place: USA: California | collected... | reverse complement strand
GACTCAGCATAGGTGCACAGGGAAGATCGCCAGATATTACCCGCCTGCACGCCGTGTTGAAGCAATTGTGTGTGGCATGCCTCCCCAACATCGAGCTGCGCGCCACCTGCCTCATCTCGCGCCGACAGCACCCGGTCATTGCCAGCAAACAACATCTCGAAATGCTCAACCACTTCGGGCCCAACTCGATAGTTATTTGGACTGATGCAGGGGCCAATAGCCGCGATAAAGTTCGCTGGGTCGCAGCCAAAACTTTCGTGCATCGCTCGGACGGTTTCACCGACAACGTCCAACACCGTGCTGCGCCAACCGGAATGAATGGCGGCAATAACGTTTCTGACGGGATCAAGGATGAGGATGGGTGTGCAATCCGCTGTCTGACACACAAGCCCAATTCCAGCCTGATCAGTAATCAGAGCATCACCCTCCCCGACGGGCTGATCGCCGCGTGGGATTGCCCCAACCCGGATGACATTGCACCCATGAACCTGGGTGGCGAAGGCCAGATGATCGAGCTCAAGTGTCACTCTCAACCGGCGCCTGTTCTCGGCAATATCGGCGGCTTGATCCCCACGTGATCGCGTGATGTTGAGGGTCGCATATTCATCTTTACTCACGCCGCCCGACCGGGTCGAAAAACCGTGTTTCACACCATGTTTGTTGAGCAGATCGCAGCGAATTAGGTCCAATTTTGTCATGCAAAACCAACTCGTTCGTGTCCGAAATCATAGCCCCGCCGCGCGAGTTCGATGGCCTTGAGTTGTGCATTGAATCGCGACCAGTCATCATCGCTGGCAATATCGGTCCATAATCCCTCAACCACGTCGATGGTCAGCAAGGTTGGATCTTCGACGGTAAAATAGTCATGCTCGAGCCGCAACGCCCGCACCGGGTCATGCTGCATCAGCAAGTCATGCCAATTATCGAAGGCTTCACCACAATAAATCGACGCTCGCTTACCCCACATCGCTCGGTTTCTTGAGGATGGGCCGCCAAACCAGTCGAACAAAACACCTTCCCAGGAATGCGGCGCAGTATGCATGAAGGCGAGGAAGGCTCGAACCAGCGCTTCATCATTCTCAACCCCTCGGCTGGCGACCCCGAAGCGTGACAAGAACGCATCAAGCATGGCGCTTCTGAAAACAGCTGGGAAAGTATTCAGCACTGCCTCAAGGGCTAGACGATCGCCGGCCAATGACAGCGCACCCGCCAATTGTTGCAAGGCCCAAAATACCGCCTCGGGCTGACGCCCGTATGCATACAGGCCCGTCTCATCGAAATAAGCCGCGGTGAATCCAGGCTCGTAGTGGGGCAAGAACCGCCAGGGTCCGTAATCAAAACTCTCGCCAGTCACATTGAGATTATCGGTATTAAGCACACCGTGCACAAAGCCGGCCGCCATCCAGCTCGCAACCAGCCGAGCAGATGCGCCCACAACTTGCCCCAGCAATGCGCTAGGCGCATCGGGAGCCTCCTGCAATGCCGGGTAATAATTTTCAACCGTATGATCGACGAGTGCTGTGATGCGGTCGGGACGTTGCTCATAGGCGTGATACTGGAACGTGCCGAATCGAAGATGAGAATGCCCCAGGCGGGTCAGGATTGCGGAACGCGCCGGAGATGGTTCGTCATGGCGGACCAGCGCTTCGCCCGTCTCATAGACACAAAATGGTTTGGACGTGTAGACGCCCATGGCCTCGAGCAATTGTGCGGCTAACACTTCACGCACTGCGCCCTTCAGCGTCAGTCGACCGTCGGCGGTCCTGGAATATGGGGTCTGGCCGGTGCCCTTTGTCGCCAAATCCAGCAGACGGCCGTCATTGTCGCGCATTTGCGCATGCAGGAAGCCGCGCCCATCGCCTAATTGCGGATTATAGCTGCGAAATTGGTGACCATGATAGCGCATGGCCCGCGGCTCAGACTGGTTGTCCGGCAGTGGCTCGAATTTCGCGAAATGGTTTTCTTTCTCGACATCATCAAGACTGCCCAAGCCAATTTGCTCGGCCCAGGGCTGATTCCAGAATCGCAGTGTATGAGACGGAAACTCTGTCGGGCTGACGGCATCAGAGAAGTCGTCTCCCAGCTTGTGAAATTCCGGGTCAGGTCTGTAGGTTTTCGAAAACGCCATACCGCATGCTAGGCGTCTCGCGACAAATATGGAATGCGTTAATCGCGGCGCAATGCATCACCGACCGCGCGGGCCGCCTGATCCACCAAATCTGCCGTCCCGGGAAGCACACCCGTCAGATTAAAATATCCGTGTGGCAAAGTTTTGCCCAACACATATTCCACTTCGACCCCCGCCGCACGAAGGCGATCGCGATAGGCGATACCCTCATCGAGCAATGGGTCCAACTCTGCAGCGGCCAGGTAGGTTTGCGGCAACCCGATGAGATCATCCTCTAGCAAGGGCGACACAAGGACATCGGACGCGGCCGATTCATCGGGCAAGTAAGCCCGGGCAATCTCGCCCAGCGCCGCGGCAGAAAAAAGATGTCCTTCAAGCGCTTTGAGCGTTTTGCGACGACGCTCAACCAATTGCATCAGAGGATAGATCAGTAATTGAAAGACAATCTTGGAGCGTCGCTGCTGCCCGAGCATCGCGGCCAAGCCACCGCCTGCGGAATCCCCGGCTACGGCCAGCTTGGATATGTCGGCCCCTATTTGCGCCGCCCCCTCACCGGCAAGCCAGTCAAAAGCGGCAAGAGCGTCATCAGTGGCGGCGGGAAATGCATGTTCTGGGGCGAGACGATAGTCGAGTGCCAAAACTCTCACACAAGCTTTTGCCGCCAGTCTACGGCATAATATGTCGTGGGTTTCCAAATCACCGATTACGTACCCACCGCCGTGAAGGAATAGAATGCACGGGCCAGGACCATCCAGATGGAGGGGCGTGTAGAGACGCCCGTCCATATCGCCGGCCGGGCCGGGGATGCTCACGGCATCCGCGCTGGCGATCGGTGGGGCCTTGGTATCAAGATGAGGTGCGGCGGTTCGCAGGGCCTGGCGCATATGCGGTGCCGTTCGATCCGGGGAAAACGGATCATCTACACCAAATTTCGCCAGAGCACGGGACCAGTTTGAAGCTTCCATATGGCCGACCTAGCACGGCCTTTGCGAAGGGCAAAGTGGGCAGATTGCCGCCCGTTCGAACCCTATGACAAACGATTCAGGCCTAGTGAATTGTCCATTCACCTTCACGCTCAAGACGGCCTGCAAGAGCGTCTTCCATGACGGATTTAAGAGCCCGCCACGCATCGGCACTTTCCGGTGAACCCTGTTGATCGAGATCGCTCACCGCTTCGTCGGCATATCCGATCGCTTGCGGGCCGTGCAGGTCCACAAGCGTCCAGACGATTTGCTGGATGTCCGAGACTGAGATTTGTACGTGCGGGGTCATGGCAGGCTCCTGGAAAATGATCATTTTGCCAAAAGAGGAGCAAAACACAGACCATGCCGCCGCGTATATAAACCGATAGGATTCAATTGCTTAATAAAATCACTGCGTAGCAGAAAGGTGGTCAGGCCTACCTTCCGGTTGATTTTGCCGAGCCTTTCCGACCGGGTGCATAACCACCACTATCAAGAAAGGCGACTTCCTCGGGCGTGCTCTCTCGACCGAGCGCGGCATTGCGAAACGGGAATCGGCCAAATTGCGCGATGACCTCGCGGTGTTTGATCGCATGTGTGTGCGTGCCTTGCCCTTCGAGCCTGTCGGCCGCCATTGCGACGCACAAATCTTGATCTTCAAGCCGTTCAGAATGCATGAAAGGCATGTAAACGAAGGCACGCTGGGTCTCATCGATGGCCCAGTCAAAGCCGCGCTCTATCATCATATGGGAGAGATCGCGGGCCTTGCTGTCAAAGGCAAAAGCTTTACCGGATCCGCGCCAGATATTGCGTGGAAATTGATCAAATAACAGGACCATCGCCAAGACGTCTGCAGGTGTCTCGAGTTGCGGTGTACAACCTTGATCAATAGCTCGTGCGCACTGTTCGATCATCCGCGCAAAACGGCGGCGCAGACGCGCGTCGAAGGCCGGGGACACACGATACCAGGCTGCCGGTCCTGCCTCTTTGAACCAGAATGTCAGAACATCATCCAGCGTAATGACTGGAAAGGTCATACGCGGACTTTTCCGTTGATGATCTGTTCGTACATTTCCTGTGTCAGCCGCACGTATTTACCGATCGCTGGATGGTCGAAATAAATCGCATCCTTAATTCTCTGGGGGTCAAAGCCGTCCTTGACGAGATCAACCTTTTTAAACTTGAACGTTCCGGTCGTGTCGGCAGCCTCCTGCAGACGCAGGAAGAGCGGGCGGGCGAAAGCCGGCAGCGATTCATGGATGTGTTCGCGCAAGGCATCCAGGTCGATCATTTGTTGATCAGCGACCAGAGCAGCCATACCTGCGCGCCCTGAGTGACCCTCAATTTCAACCCCATAGACATTCGCCTGCTCAACACCGTCGAAATTTAGCGCTTCGGCGACCTCACCCGTGGAGACATTTTCTGACTTCCAGCGATACGTGTCGCCGACGCGGTCGACGAAGTAGAAATAGCCCAACTTGTCGCGGCTCAGAAGATCGCCGGTGCGGAACCAGGCATCGCCGTCCTTGAAGACATTGCGCAGGATCTTCTTATTGGTGTCCTCCTCGCTACCATATCCGTCAAAGCGGAAGCGAGCGTCAGTTTCGTCTATGCGACCAATCGCTTCACCGGGCTCGTCAATGCCGCAGGCCAGGCAGTACCCGTTTTCATCGCGCACGGTCCGGTCTGTGGTCATGTCATAGCGGACAAGCTCGATATTGAATCGATGCTTGAGATAGGACGGCACTCGTCCGATTGCACCGGGCTGGTTCATCGCATTGACCAGGCCAACATTGCCTTCGGTCGATCCGTAAAATTCAATAATGTCGGGCAAGTTGAAGCGCGCCTGGAATTGATCCCAGACATCCCGGCGCATGCCATTGCCGATGGCGCAGCGTAAGACATGTTTTTTCTCGTCCGCGCATGGCTCTGAATTGACCAAAAAGCGGCACAGCTCGCCGACATACATGAATTGCGTGGCCGCATGTTTGACCGCGTCTGGCCAGAAGGCTGAAGCGGAGAAGCGTCGTTTAATGATCATTGCGCCGCCGAAGGACAGAGCGCAGCCCGTACCGCAGAGACCACCAGTGGCATGATAAAGCGGCAGGACCAGCATCATGCGGTCCTTCTCGGTACTCTTTGAGCCCGTCGCGAAACAATTGAGATAGTAGAGGGCGCGCACGTGGCTCATAAGCGCGGCCTTCGGTAGGCCTGTGGTGCCGCTGGTAAACATCTTCAGTACAGGGTCGCCGGGAACAACATCTGCGCGGAGCGACTTGTCCGGGCGTTCGCTGGACTGGCGGTTGAGCGCGCTCGTGAAGTCTCGGGACCCGGCGAGTTCTCCATCGACCACCCAGGCTTGAGTTTCAGCTGTTCCCGCGTCGCAGGCCGAGCTATAGGCCTCAGCCAGCTCCCCCTCAACAATGACATGGTCGCTGCCACTTATTTCCAGGCAATGCGCCAGGGAGTTTCCGGCGAGCTGGGTGTTAACCAAGGAGGTGATGATACCGACCTTGGAAAGTCCAAACCAAATCGCGATATACTCCCAGCGATTGGGCATGAACAAAGACACTGTAGCGCCCGGCTTCAGCCCCTGCTCGAGGGCCCAGTGGGCGACGCGATTGGCGTAGGCGTCGAAGGCGGCGTAGCTAACATCCCCCTCATCGGTGATCGCCACAGGACGATCCGGGAATTTATCAACTGTCTTTTCAATGTGATCAGGGACTCGAACACCGGAGCCGGCACCTACTTTTTTAATGCCCCCAAGAATGTGGAGCATCCCGGTCACGAATTCATACTCACGCTTTACGGCGGTGATCAGTCCCATTTTCATGCGCTCCGGTAAATCCCTTACTCCACGATAGATTCGAGGGGGTCATGGTCAAGCATACGCCGCCATAACAGCAACAAGTGTGAGACTCGTTTCAGAATATTACCTAGAAAATCTACGTAAAGCGGATCTAGCGATATCCGCTTTCACGCAATTCGGCCGCGAGCGCATAGCAACCCGCGAGCAGGGCCAAATCCTTGAGTAGGAAATGACCAGACCTTCCCAGATTGGGGAAACCACCCAAATCCGCATCCCATGACGGAGCAAAACTGAACAGGAAAGTCAGAGTCAGCACAAAGGTTGCCGCGCTCAGCGCCAATCCGATGAAGAGAAGTCTGCGATTAAACCAATAACCCAGCAATGCGCCCACTGTTGCGAGCTCGAGCAGACCGATCACCCAGGATACTTCCTGCACACCGAGAAAGTTTTGCATCCAGAAAAAGAAAGGGCTTGTGGCGATCAAAGGCTCAATGCCCTGCGCCTCCGGCAGTGTGAATTTCATCGCGCCGATCCACAGCAGGACTAACACCAAGCCAAACCACATCATGTGCTGGGACAGGTCACGCATGGCGCTTCGACGTTGGGAGAACAGGCGGGTATTGTTGAAGCTGCCGGCCCACATGATCAGGCCCAATATCCCGACATATTTGATGATGCCCTGCCCGGACCCGATTGCCGGGAAGCCGCCAAGAGATTCAATCCAGACTGGATTGGTGAACATCATGGTCAGCGCGATGATGCAATAAATACCGGCCATCGCGAATCCCAATCGCCGGAAACTCCCCGACGGGATAGGCGCGCCGATCAGCAAGCCCGCCACAATCTGATAAATGCCAATCGCCTTGGCCGCAGAACTGGCTTGAGCTGCCAGCCCGGAAAGAAATGCGTGCCCTTCCAACCAACCTGAAATGATGCCGGTGCCGACACTGGTAAAATTCATCGCACCAAACCAGATAAAAATAAGCGCCAGGCTACCGCGGGCGAAAATCAGAGCATTGGATTGAGACAGCACAGCGAATCCCCACAGCGAAAGGCAAAAGCTAGCACCCGCCCCCGGTCGTGGCGAGGCCGCGTGATAAATCAAACAATATTCAAGGATGGTACCCCTGGTCAGACTCGAACTGACACTCCGTGAGGAAAGGGATTTTGAATCCCTCGCGTCTACCAATTCCGCCACAGGGGCATGCCATTTGGAATGCGAGGCGCAAGCTCGTGTTTTGCCACGCAAATGTCAACGGTCCTGTGTGCTCGACGACCCGTCCAGCTGCAGTTAGGGTCACCGCACACTTTATTGCATGGGTCACAGAAATGTCAGAAACAGAACCCCGTCATGGACTTATCAGCGCGCTGGAAGATATTTCCGAAACTGCGCCGGAAGACGGAATGAGCCTTGGTTCGTTTGTTGATGCGCTGGGAGAACGCGCGTTTGGCATCATTCTGTTCGCCATGGCGTTGCCAATCTCAGTGCCGTTTCTTTACGGCATCCCCCAGATCATGGCCGTGCCGATGATGATCCTCTCCTATCAGATGGCGTCCGGCCGCCACGAGCCCTGGCTCCCTACCAAGTTTAAGTCACGCCAGATGGATAAGGATGGTCTGGTCAAACTTGCGCGCTTCGGGCGCAAATGGTTTGGCTGGCTCGAGGCCCTGGCCCGGCCGCGTCTGACCTTCCTTTCCGGCGCGGCTGCGGAACGGCTTGTCGGTTTCGTATTCATGGTTTTCTGCGCCAGCATTCTCGTGCCGTTGCCTTTGACCAATTCCACGCCGGGAATTGCGCTGGCAATCGCCGCTTTGGGTCTTCTGACCAAAGACGGATTGCTTGTCCTCGGCGGTCTTTTGTTGGGGATGGCCTGGGTTGCACTGCTGATCACAATGTTTGTGATTTTCGGAGATGCCGCTGTTGGCGTAATCAAGGATTTCATACGCGGCTTGATCTCGTCTGGTTAAAACCGGGTGCGTGATCTGGTCACATTTATCGAATTCGCCGGGTTCATATATAACGGATCTCAATTATGGCTTTCATGACTTCCCTACTGAATAAAATCCCACTCTCTCGCTGGCCTCTGCTGTTAGCGGGCGGCTCTTTGGCTGTGCTGCTTGGTGCGTGGGGGTTTCAGTATATTGGACTGTATGAGCCCTGTGCGCTTTGCTTCGATCAACGTGATATCCACAAGCTGGTCATTTTGCTTGGCGCGTTGACCGGCGGCCTACTCTTCCTCAAGCCAAGCCTTGACCGTTTTGCACCCTGGTTGATCCTGCCGGTCTCCGCCGTACTTCTTTACTCCGCCTGGTTCGCCGGCTGGCATGCGGGAATTGAATGGGGATGGTGGCCCGGCCCGGAAACTTGCACGGCTGGCGGTGTCCTCCTCGCAACAGGAAACCCACTCGATGCACTTGAAGCCGGCCTGCACCCGGCCATGTGTGATGAAGCGAGCTGGCGCCTGCTGGGCATCTCCATGGCCGGCTATAACGCCCTAATCTCCGCCGCGATGGCGGGTGTGTCGATCTTTGTCGCAATCACGGGTCTGAAAAAATGACCAATACGCGTCCTCCCCTGCCCGGCAAACGCCGAGACCCCAAACGCATTGAAGAAATGCTGCGGGTTGATCATGCCGGGGAGTATGCGGCCGTCCATATCTATGAGGGGCAACACGCCGTGTTTGCCGACCTGCCCCACAAGACCCGCATTGCCGGCCAGCTTAAGCACATGCAGGACGAGGAACAGGAGCATCTCGACCAGTTCAACGTTTTGCTACGTGAGCACGAGGCGCGCCCAACAGCGATGATCCCGCTCTGGTATCTCGCCAGCCGAACACTCGGCGTGACCACCGCCCTGATGGGCGAAAAGGCCGCCCATGCGTGTACGGACGCCGTCGAGACGGTGATCGAAGAGCATTATGCCGACCAGGTCAGTGAGCTGCGCGCCATGGGCGAGGACGAGTTGGCCGACCGCTTCGCCAAATTCCGCGAAGACGAACTGGCCCATCGCCAGGTCGCGCGGGATGAAGGCGCCAAGGACGCTGTCGGATATCCGCTATTGTCGAGCGTGATCAAGGCGGGGTGTCGTCTTGCGATTAAGGTGAGTGAGCGGGTTTAGGACTAGCCTACCGCTCCAGCTCCACATCCCAATACAAATAATCCATCCAGCTTTCGTGCAGAAATTTGGGCGGGAAGCTTTTGCCCCGGGCCTGGAGTTCATGCTGGGTGGGTTGCCAGGGCGGACGCGCGAGCGGCATGTGGGCTTCGCGCGGCGTGCGGCCACCCTTTTTGAGATTGCAGGGGCTGCAGGCGGCGACGATGTTGTCCCAGTTGGCCTTGCCGCCAAGCCGACGCGGGATGACGTGGTCGAAGGTTAGCTGGCCCAGGCCATCCTTGCCGCAATAGGCGCATTTAAACTCGTCCCGGAGCCACAGATTATATCGGGTGAACGCCGGGGCACGGTTCTGGTGGACATAATCGCGCAGGGCGACGACGGATGGAACATGCATTTCGAAACTGGGGGAGTGCACGACATCGTTGTAATGCGAGATGACCGCGACACGCTCGAGGAAGACATTCTTGACCGCTTCCTGCCAGGACCAGGTGGAAAGCGGCCAGTAGGATATGGGTTGATAGTCAGCGTTGAGCACGAGACAGGGCCATCCCTGCAGATCCTTAGTGAGCACCTGCATGGCAATCTCCCCTGATGACGACCCTCAGGTCGGTGGGGATTGGTGGATTAGGATGGGTCGTCCTGAACGCTCACCTCCGGTCTGTCGGCTCCGGATGATAATCCGGGACACCGAATCATAGCACATCAAGAGCTTCGGACCGAAATTAGCGGTTTGGCGGCCGCTGTCTCGTAAAATCTGAGCGTAGATTCAAATTACCGGACCGGGTGTGGCTCAGGCGTAACGGCCGAGGAAGGCATTGTTGAGGAAGCGCTCGCCCAGTTGAAGGCCGTCGGGTCCGATCGAATGGGGAATACCGCCGGAAATATGCCATTGCGCGCCGTGCCCGGCCTCGGCCAGGGCATCGACGGCGTCCAGCATCATCGGCAAGGGAAGAACCTGGTCCTGATCGCCATGGATCATGATCACGGGTGGCTTTGAGCGCATTTCCTGCTTGAGTTTTGCGCCCCCGGGCATGGCACCGGAAAATCCAAGTATGCCAGCGATCTGGCGCTCCCGACGCAGGCCTGTGTAGAGAGACAACATGGTGCCTTGAGAGAAACCGACGAGGCAGAGGTCCTTCTCGGTCAGCCGATAGCGTTCCAGCTCTCCATCGATAAACTCGTCGACGATCGGGCCAGCTTCGGCGGCACCGCTTTCGATACGGTCCGGGTCGAGATTGGAGATCGGGAACCATTGATAGCCATTGGGCGCGCCCGGCACCGGGTCCGGCGCATTGGGAGAGACCCATTGCACATGCGGCAAGGCGCGGGCCCATTGCTGGCCCAGCCCGATCAAATCCTGACCGTTGGAGCCATAGCCGTGCAGGAAGATGACGAGCTTTTTCGGGGCCTGTCCGTTGTGGGGGGACAGGCGTGGGCCATCAAGCTTCATGGAGGTCTCCGGATCGTGAACACTGCGTTATGGCGACTATAACGAGTGAAACGCAGGCTTGAAGCCCGAGGCGCTGCAGGTCATGCATGTGGGATGGATGCACCCAAACCCTTCATCACGCGTTTTGCGCCCTCCCCCAGCGGTCATTTGCATCTGGGGCACGCCTTTTCGGCGTGGACAGCCTGGTCTGCCGCACGCAAGGCTGGCGGGACGATGTTATTGCGGATCGAGGATATCGACACGACCCGGTGCAAGCCGGAATTCGAGCAGACGATCTTTGAAGATCTGGCCTGGTTAGGGCTGGATTGGCCGACACCCGTGCGTCGTCAGAGCGAGCATTTTGAGGCCTATGCCGACGTGCTCGAAAAGCTGCGCACGATGGGTGTGGTTTATCGCTGCTTCAAGACGCGGCGCGAAGTGCTCGAGGAAATAACCCGGGCACCGCATCAGCCGGGCGAAGGTCCGGATCACGCGGTTTATCGTGGACCGGCGAAGCAGATGCCCGCAAGCGAGGAGGCGGGCCACCTGGCCGATGGTTTATCATTTGCCTGGCGCCTGTCTCTGGAGCGTTGTCGGGAATATTTAGGCGCGCGCTATGAAACGCTATGTTTCGTCGACGCGGAGCGCGGCGAGATCGCGGCCACTCCCGACCAGCACGGCGATGTCATCCTGGCCCGCAAGGATGTCGGCACCAGCTATCACATCGCCGTTGTGCACGATGATGCCCTGCAGGGCGTGACCCATGTTGTGCGTGGTGAGGATTTGTTGGATCAGACATCCATTCATATTCTGATTCAGACTTTGCTTGAACTACCGCAACCTCGCTATCTGCATCACAGACTTTTGCTGGATGAAGATGGCAAGCGCTTCGCCAAGCGCAACAAGGCGGCGACTTTGAGGGATATGCGGGCAAAGGGGATGTCCGCGAACGATGTTCTGGCACTCTTTGGTTGAGATGCCCGCTAGTCACCCAAGTCTCTGAGCGCGATTTCGGCATTGCACGAGCAGATCAGCGGAAAAGATTTCGCGGTGGCGATGCATCCAATTGGGGTCAGTTGCGCATCCAATCACAAACCGACAAATCTGGAGACGCGCATGCGTAGTATTTTTCTGACCGGCTGCCTGGCCAGTCTCGCAACTTTCGCCATGGCCTCGGCCCAGGAGATTCCAATTGCTGGTCTCGCCTTTGGCCAGAGCGAAGAAATCGCCGCACCTCATATCAGCGCTGCTTGTCAGGCAGTGACCCGTATCGCTGTCGACGACACACGGTTTCCCGCCGCCCATGAGACAGAACTTCACCTGCGCTGCACCGGCCTCAGACTTGCCAACGGCACCGCAGGCGGTGACGCAGTCTTTACCTTCGCCGACGACCAGCTGATGCTCGTTGATGCACGCGGTGAGGCGAATAATTTCCGCCCGGGACCCGATCCAGCCTTTCAAATAGAGGGCTTCGACATCTATATGCCCGACCAGCTTGTGGTGCATACAGCAGCGAATCGCGTCTCGCTATTTGCGACCTTCCCGGGAGCACCGCTCGCCTTGCACTGGGACAACCCCGCCTGGACGCAAGACACCATCACTGCTCCGTCAGGCCCCTTCTTTCTTGCACCAGAAATCGTGTTTGGAACCGACCGAAGCGCGATGACCGAAATTCTGGAGGAAAGCTGTGAGTTGGCCCTGGGTCGCCCGATTGAAACAGTTTGGCTGGCCACTGCCCCAGCCGAGCAATTTCAGATCGATTGCTATGGATATGAAATGGCCGGCTATCCGCGCAAATTTGAATTCATCTTTGGCGATGACACGCTGCAACAGGTTTGGTTGATGTTTGATACCGGAGATATTCCACGCATCCGGGCTTTCTTGACCGCGGAATACGGCGCTCCGATCCATGTCGACGAACAATATGAAATCTTTGATGATTACCGCCTTGCCTTGCGCAAGGACATTCCCGAAATTCGTTATGTTTCCGACGAAATCGCGGCCATTTGGGCTGCGGAAAACTAGTGGCTAATTGAGGGGATTGGGGACGAGGGTTGCGTGCTCGCGCCGAACCGAAACCCGGCCGAGCCGGCCATCTCTCCACGCATAATCCCGAACAATTATAGTTTCACCACGCGGGTCCGAAAAGTCTGGCTGGCTGACACGAAACCGGGCCTCCTGGTAATGGACATAGGTCTCGACCTGATTACCGGACATCATTGATTCAACATGCCAACCAGAGTCATCTGAGATCAAAGCCGGGAAGGCACAGGTCCGATAGCTACAGAAAAACGAGGTCGAAACCAGATGTGAACTTCGAGTGTCACAGGCCATCAGACCCGGTTGCAACGCGTAATCCGTCACCTGATCTTCATTGATCAATCCGAGCTCCCGGGGGGCCGCTTGAATGGCAGCCGCCGTGCAGCTGACCTCGTTTTCACTATAGTCAGCGACCCAAGCCTGGAAGGCAGTAATCGCTTCTGGCGGCAGGTGGTCCTGTTCCACATAATCGGAAATATCCGGCTGACACGCTGTCACCATCACTAAGGTAACGCATGCGGCCAGCGGCAGTTTTTGCAAATTATTTTCGCGCATCGAAACGTCCGGCTCGACGCCCCCCGCCAGCAAGCTAAACCAAAGACTTGTCGAACGCACGTTACATCGCGGGAAGTTTCACCCATCGACAAGGCAGTGGGCAAAGCCCCCCACTGACCTGAGTCGGCCAGTGGGAGGCTTCGATCAGTTTGCGTTTGTTATATTGGGCACTTCGGTGAATGGCACGATACCAAATTCCGGATACATCTCTGTTGGGTAGTAGAAAATGCCATCCGCAGCGACCATCGAAATAGTCTTGATGTTCTTGAGATCCTCTGTCGGATCTCCCGGGATCAGGAAGAAATCAGCCAGCTTGCCAACTTCGATTGAACCCGTCGTGCCGTCCACACCAAGGTACTCAGCCATGCCAAGTGTCGACCATGCCAAAATTTCCGGCGCTGTCATGCCGATTTCTTGATAAAGCTCCAGCTCACGGTGATAGGTGAAGGATCCTCCCAAATCTGTACCGGGGACCATGAACACGCCGCGGTCACGCATCATGCGCAGGACGGCGTGGATCTGGGCGTTGGCACCGCGATACTGCTCGTCATCAAGCGGTGTTTCGATATTGGCCCAGGCCGTGCGGGCGCCTCGCTGGCTGTCCACAGGCATGTGGTCAATATAGTCAACAACCCCTTGAGCCAACTCACCATTTCGAGACAGAAGCAACGCCTCGTGAATGGCAAGCGTTGGATCGACCGCGACGTTATTGGCGACCATCGCATCGATGGTGGCCTGCACAGGTGCCGAGTTCAGATCAAGCGCCGGTAGGCGACGCAGCGCCGTCAAACGCAAAAGTGAGCGCGTGTCTTCGCCCTCCTCGAGCACCCAGCCCAGCATGATCTGGTTGATATGGGTCAGCTCGTCATAGCCGGCCTCAATCATCGCATTGGCATTGGTGAAAGCCGGTACGTGACCGGCGACACGCAAACCGTGCTCGCGGGCCGTTTCGATCATTGCAGGAACCCATTCAGGGTTCATGGAATTGTAGATCTTGATCTGAAAGTAATCACCACTCGCCGCATAGGTTTCGACGGCCGCGATGGCCTCTTCCTGAGAATTGACGATGATGCCGTTATTGGAACTGAAATCGCTCTGACCCTCGATGAAGCCACTGCGATAAACGCGCGGCCCGATCAGCTGGCCGGATTCGACACGATCGACGAGCGCATCCAAGACTTCATTATTATTGCCCATATCACGCAGACTTGTGACGCCCGCAGCGATGTTGAGGATAGCTGCGCTCTCGCCCATGTGGCCGTGCATTTCAAACATGCCCGGGATCAATGAACCGCCGCCGCCGTCGATTTCAACTTCTCCGGATTGGGTAGCAATATCCAATGCATCGATCGATTGGATCGTATTGCCGGCAACAACGACGGATACCGGCTCTCCCATCGACTCGGTCGCTGGATCGAATATCCGGACATTTCGAATGCGCACAGGAGCATCATAATTGTGGGCTACCCGCGTCTTGATGTCCTCATAGCGCGCGGCACCATATCCAGCCGCAAGGCCGCGCAGACGCTCGTCCTCCGCCTCATAACCGGCCTCCAATACACTGAATCCCGGCGTGATCAGGCCGAAGAATGCACGGCCGTCCATTAGAAAGTAAGTTGGGTTGAGGCTGGTGCCTGACATGGCCCAGGTCGTAACTGAGCGGGTGTCGGTGCCATTGCTCACCTCGAGCTGTTCAACCTCCGTCAGACGCAACTGACCGCCGGGCAGTGCCGGCAGGGTCATATCCTCAGCATCCATGAGCGCGCGAGCCGCAACGGCAAGCCAGTATGGCCCCCCGTTATTCGGGACATAAAATGCAGGTGCTGCTGGTATGGCGTGATCAGAGCCGGTCGCATCGGTCCAGCGCGCCTCGCCGTCGACCATCTCCAAGTCTTCATCGATCGGATTGCCAAATGTAGAGGCCCCATCGATTGTCCAGGTCTCAGGCAAGCCCATTTCATCGAGGCTCAGGCTCTCGGCAATTGTCGGTCCCCGGCCATTATTGCTGTATTGAAAGTCGACGCCATAGGTGTTTTCGCCCGGGGCGACGACCATGTCTCCAATCACAGTACCACCGACCATGACAGTGAAATTAGTGGCTTCAACGGCTGGCTCCTGCGACGCAGCATCCGTCTGCCCCCCTTCAGGCTGGGAACACGCGGCAAGGGCTGCCGCGAGCACGCTCGCGAAGACTGGCTTGAACGACAAATTCATGGATCTCTCCCCGGGATCAATTTTGTGTTGGCTAACGCCTAGCATCGATTACCCGGCTTGTCTCGGACCCGTGCTTAGGCAAGGCGTGCGGATTCGCCTCACCTCAAGCTCAGCCTGCCCGCTTAACAAGCGCGCCGGACACCGCTAGAAGTCAGCCATGTTTTTGCGCGACCTCTGGTATTTCGGTGCTCTTTCGAGCGAACTTAAAACGGGCAAGCACCTGCATCGAGAGTTGCTGGGGCAACCGGTGCTGTTTGGGCGCGACCATCAAGGCAAGGCTTTCGCCATGCTCGACATCTGCCCACATCGCGCCATGCTCCTATCCGGTGGCGAAATGCAGCAACATGGCGACGAGACCCATGTGGAATGCCCCTATCATGGATGGCGCTTTCGTACGGACGGCTCCTGCGCGGCGATCCCATCGCTGACGACGGACCAGGCCGAGGCGATGGATTTGTCGAAGATCAAGACGCGCGCCTTCCCGGTTCATGAGGATCAGGGACTCATCTGGATCTATTACGGTGAAGACGAAACGGCAGAACCGTGCATCGACCCGCCTCATCTGGACATGCCCGACAATGCCAAGCCGCGCATGATCGTAAAGGACGTCTTCAATTGCCATATTGATCATGCGGTCATCGGATTGATGGATCCGGCGCATATTCCTTATATCCACCGTCAATGGTGGTACCGGACCAAGGCGTCAGTAAAAGAAAAAGAAAAGGACTTTGGTCCCGTTGAACGTGGCTTCTCCATGCTGCCGCATGTGCCGTCATCCAATTCATTTGTGTACAAATTTTTTGGCAAGGACCGGACGACGGAAATTCAGTTCCAGCTCCCTGGATTGCGCACGGAATATTTCAAGGCTGATGGCAAACACATGACGATCTTCGCCGCTGTCACCCCGACCAATGAGAACCAAACGTCAGTGACCATCGTGACGTTTTGGAATCATCCTTTGATGACGCTGGTTCCGTCGTTTATTCGCCGCTGGATGGGAGAAACCTTCCTCGGCCAGGACCGTGATGCCGTCAATGCGCAACAAGTTGGTCTGGCTTATGATCCCAAGCTGATGCTGATCCACGACTCTGATATTCAGGCGAAATGGTATTTCAAGCTCAAGGACGCCTGGACCAAGCACCGCCAAACCGGTGCCACTTTTAAAAACCCTGTCAAACCCGCCAAATTGCGCTGGAGAAGCTGATGCCTGCCGAATTTCTCAATATCCTCCTCTTTGTCGCAATGGCCGCTGTTGTTGTGACATTGGGTTTTGGCCTTTACGCGCTGTTTCGCGGCGGCGAAGAAAATCGCTCGCGCTCCAACAAGCTGATGCGGCTGCGTGTGCTGCTCCAATTTGTCGCAATCATTGTTCTGATGACCGTCTATTACTTCAAGAACCAGGCGGGTGGTTGATTAACGCATCAACCCGACCAGATCACGTATGACAGCCTGCTGGCTGGCGGAGCCGCCATCGTTGAAAACAATTGCGATCGCGAGGTTTTCCTCCGGCATCATAACAAATTGCGCAAACCACATCGTGTTGGATCCGGCATGCAATATTACGGACCCGCTTAGCCCCCACCCCAGCGCATAATCGCCGCCGAACGGTGCGGTGTGCAGACGCTGCCAATTTTCCGCGCTGAGATAGGCGCTATCAACGCCGTTCGCGCCCTCGATATGGGCGCCCAGATAGCGCGCCATGTCCGGTAGAGACAGATGCACGGTCGCGCCCGGCCCCATGACAGGTGGATTATCGGCGAACGGTCCGGGTGGGACGGCGACAGGGCCGGTTATTGAAGCGCGATGGCCGCGTGGTTGATCGACGGTTTCGCTATCACCCGGGGCTCCAAAGCCCGCAGAATCCATTCCGAGGGGCTCGAAAACCTCACGGCGCATCAGATCCTCCCAGCTTTCCCCGGTAGCCTGCTCGATCATCGCGCCGGCGATAACGTAACCTGCATTCGAATAATGCATCGCACTCCCCGGAGTGGTCGACGGCTGTATTGAGAGAATACGCCCGGCATAATCCAGTCTTTGTTCCGACATCGGTCGGCCGGAAAGCCCCTCTCCCATAAAGGTCAACATGGAGGGCTGATCGACATTCGCAACAAGTCCGGCGCGATGGCTGAGCAAGTGCAAAAACGTCATATCGAAATAGGCGGGATCGATGCCTTGGACATGAGTGCCGAGACGCTGCTCGATCGTATCGTCCCAAGCGATATCGCCGCGCTCTACCAGACGGGCGATAAGCGTCGCGGTCATGGATTTGGTGTTGGATCCGATATGCCAAAGGTCATCGGAGGTTACAGCGTTATCGCCACCGCTTTCGCGCAGACCTGCGGTCCGGATCATAACCTCGCCATCCTTCCAGCGCACCGCACCGATCGCCGGAGAACCGGATGCCTCCAACGCCTGTTCGATGGCGGAGCGCTCATCTTCATCCTGAGCCAAGGCAGGACAACCAAATCCAAAAGATGCAGCAAGAAGCACCAGAATTGGTGCCATCCGTTTCCATAAATTTCGATCAAACATGTATGCCCCCAACAAATTTCTCATCGTCGCTCTCGCCGTACCGCACATGAAGCGCTAAACATCAGCCATGGTCAGGCTCACAAAAATATATACCCGCACCGGCGATGCCGGTGAAACGCGGCTCGGCGATATGTCGGTTACCACAAAACATGATCCGCGCGTGGATGCCTATGGGGATGTTGATGAAACGAATTCCTCCCTCGGCATGGTTCGGGCCAATTTGCATCACGGGGATGAGCTTGACGGCATAATCGGCCGAATCCAAAACGACCTGTTTGATGTCGGAGCGGATTTGTGTGTTCCCGAAAGCGATGCGAAGCTGGATTACGAACCACTCCGGGTAGTCGCCAGCCAGGTCCAACGGCTTGAAGCCGACATCGATACTCTCAACGCCCGGCTCGAGCCGCTGGAATCATTTATTTTGCCTGGTGGTAGCGAGGTTGCGGCGCGCTTGCATATGTCGCGGACAATTTGCCGCCGTGCCGAACGCAAGGTCTCCGGGCTGGTGGCGGATGGGGCAGCGATCAACCCGTCAGTTCTGATCTATCTTAACAGACTATCAGACTTGCTGTTTGTTGCCGCACGCATTGCCAATAATAACGGGCATGATGATGTGTTGTGGGTGCCGGGCGGCGAACGCTGATAGGTTGCCGACTACAAGTTTTCGTCATCGGGGTATTATCAAGCCGCAGGTTGAGTAAACTCATGGGGTATTTTCATCTCTGGAGTTACCGATGTCCCGCACGATTATCCTGGCCCTGGCGGCCTCTCTTCTCGGCACCACACCCGTTTTGGCGCAGGCTGTAGAATACGAATTTGACAAGAGCCACACTATTATTCGTGCCAGCTGGGACCACCAGCAATACTCCACGATGTCGCTGCAGCTGACCGATTATGACGGTACGCTGTCGCTGGACCTGGAAAACCCGTCCAATTCCGCAGTCGACATCACCTTCAATTTGATCGACGGAATATGGCCCGGCGCGCATCATGATCGTTTTATTGCGCACCTCAATTCCGCAGACTTTTTCGAAACGGCGGTTAATCCGACCGCGCACTTTGTTGCAACTGGATTTGAGACGAGTGACGGAACCCAAGGCGTCATGTCGGGCGACCTGACCATGAACGGGATAACTAATCCCGTAGCGCTCGATGTCACGCTTAATCGGGTCGGCGAAAACCGTGGCCGGGCCAAGCTCGGCTTTACGGCCACGGCCATTCTCACTCGTTCAGAATGGGATATGGCCTTCGCCGTTCCACATATTCCCGACGATATTGAGCTCTATATCGGCATGGAAATTCTCTCATTGAGCGAATAGGCATTTGATTGCATCCCGGGTTTTCTGGTTCTAGCATCGGGCCAAACCGGGGGTGCACCATGCTTCGACTTGTCTGCCTGCTTGTTCTTGTAAGCGTAATGTCGAGCGGTCCGACGAGCGCGCAACAAACCCCGAATCCTGCCCTTGTCCGCGCCGATTGCGACTGTCCAGATATCGACGTCGTCTTTCTGATGAATGCGATCTTGGCGTATTCCCGCCGTCTGCAGATCTACCGCAATAGAAATAGCGGGGCGCTGGTTAAGATGCCGGGGCGTATTTTGATTGGCAGACGCCCGACAATCCTGGACAGGAGGCGGTCGCTGGCCTGCTCCGATTGCCTGCGCGCAAGATGCGATTTCCAGCGAACGACAGTCTTGTCTGGCTGCCTGCTCAAACCAGAGTGAACAGAGCGCGGGAGCCCGATCGATCTGTCAGCCCTCGGGCGTGATAGGGCGCATGAGCTATCCTGGTGCAACGCAGCAGCTCTACCCGCCAGGCGATCCGCGTCGGTCTGACTGACCACACCGCAAATTGACCTACACGTCAGCTAATGCGCCGCATTGACTTGGTGTGCTAGCAATGGCTATTTCGGGCGATATCCTTCCTCGGGCGCGCGGTTTTGTGCGCCAAATTATTCGGAGCCATGGCATGAAGATTCTCGTCCCCGTCAAACGGGTCGTCGATTACAACGTGAAGGTCCGCGTCAAACCTGATCAGACCGGTGTCGACCTCGCTAATGTAAAGATGTCCATGAACCCTTTCTGTGAGATCGCTGTTGAAGAAGCGATCCGCCTGAAAGAAAAGGGTGTTGTCAGCGAAATCATCGCCGTTTCCGTGGGGCCAACACAGGCTCAGGAAACGATCAGGACGGCCCTGGCCATGGGCGCTGATCGCGGCATCTTGGTACAAACCGATGAAACGGTCGAACCCCTCGCCGTGGCAAAACTCCTCAAAGCCATCGTAGATGCCGAATCGCCAGAACTGGTGATGATGGGCAAGCAGGCCATTGATGATGATTCAAACCAAACCGGCCAGATGCTCGCCGCACTGCTGGACTGGCCACAGGGTACGTTCGCATCCGAAGTCGTGATTGCTGATGGCAAGGCTGCGGTAACGCGTGAGATTGATGGTGGTCTGCAGACCATCTCGATCCAGCTGCCTGCCGTTGTGACCACAGACTTGCGTCTCAATGAGCCCCGCTATGCGTCGCTACCGAACATCATGAAAGCCAAGCGCAAGCCCATCGATGTGAAGGCTCCTGCCGATTACGGCGTCGATATCGCACCGCGCCTTGACGTCCTCAAAGTGGCCGAACCTGCCAAGCGCGAGGCCGGCATCATCGTCGAAACCGTCGCTGAACTGGTCGACAAGCTGAAAACCGAAGCGGGAGTGCTCTGATCATGGCTGTTCTGATTATTGCCGAA
>Ga0315338_1002173_pt1 | contig 20536 bp, 16 predicted proteins | sample ASW8metaG_FD_204518 | JGI IMG/M metagenome (GOLD analysis project Ga0315338, IMG submission 204518) | Ammonia-oxidizing marine archaeal communities from Monterey Bay, California, United States - ASW #8 | ecosystem: Environmental > Aquatic > Marine > Coastal | place: USA: California | collected... | reverse complement strand
TGAGATCGATCTCGTCCGGGGCGATGTCGATCGCTTCGAGGCGTGACGACACTTCCTCACCCGGCGAGAAGAAGAAGGTGTTGAAGCGCATCCCCGCACTCGTGATGTACGACTCGGGGTCGGACTGTGTCAGGACGTTGAGACCGCTGTCGAACAGAACCCGGCCCTTCGGATGGTCGATCAGGTAGGCCGGCACGGGCAGTGTGATTCGGCCCTTGGCGCCCTCCAGGATGAAACCATGGGGAAGTTCGAGTCGGCCGCACTCGAAGGCGAAGAGGCGAAGGGGCATGAATACGCGCCCGTTCAGGGTTCGATGCGGCCGGGGACGATCAGCTCGATGATGTGGCCGTCCGGATCGCAAACCCACATCTGCCCGGCCCGCCGACTCTCGACGATCTCGAGGTCGTGGGACTGTAGATGGGCGAGCGTCTCTTCGTAGTCCGAGACGGAGAAGGCCGCGTGTCTGGCCATCGGGTTGAGCTTCGGGGGTGCGCTCCCGACGTCGGCGCCGGCGGGCGTCTCGATAAGATGAACTTCGCACTCTCCGGCCCCGTACCAGATTCCGCGAAGCGCCCCCATGTCGGGTCGCGGAATCGACTCGAGTCCGAGCACGCCCTCGTAGAAGGCGCGCGAGCGATCCAGATCGCTGACCGGAAAGGACATGTGATGTGCCGAGATCTTGATTGCCATTTCTTGGTCTCCCGGCCTCGCAGTATACCCGTGCTCGCGGCGATCCACGGCACACGGCCCGAATCGATCGGCCTCGCGTGATGCTACGTTCGCGGCTCGCCAGAGTCTCAGCAGGACCAAAGAGCGAGAAAGGATCCAGACATGCCGAACTTCAGTGAGATCCCGTGGATCGCGGAACACATCGAGCTCTACAGGACCGATCCCGAAAAGGCGCACATGTGGGATTCGAGCGCGCTCGGTGGGCCGGGCGTCCTGCCGACGCTCCTGCTCACCACGAAGGGACGAAAGTCGGGAGAGCCACGCGCCCTGCCCCTCATCTACGGCACGGACGGCGAGACCCACATCGTGATCGCATCCAAGGGCGGCATGCCTTCGCATCCTTCCTGGTACCTGAACCTTCAGGAGAACCCGGAGTGCGAGATCATGGTCGGCGCCAAGAAGCTCACGGTGCGCGCGAGAGACGCCGAGGGCGACGAGCGAGCACGCATCTGGAGCATGATGGCCGACGTCTATCCGCCGTACCTCGACTACCAGAAGGCGACGGATCGGACGATCCCGGTCGTCATCCTGGAGACGATCTAGGACTGCCGGTCGGACGCTTCGCGCTCGTCGATGATTCTCAGGTGCGAATGCGTCGGATCGGGTCCGATCCGTCCCAGGCCCTGGCCTTCTCGGCGATCATCTTGAAGGTGCGTCCCTTGGGCCCGCTGATCTCGGAGAGTTCGACGACGGTTCCCGGATGGCTCTCGGTCGCCAGGTAGACCATCCGGCCGTCCGGTCCGCCGACCTCACCCGATTGCCCGACCTCGTAACCCAGCTTCTCGATGCGCGAGAAGTCTTCGTCGAATTGCTCGGTCCAGTAGGCGACGTGCTGCAATCCCTCGCGACCGGCTTCCAGGAAATCCCGGTACATGGATGGCGCGTCGTTTCTCTGCTGGATCAACTCGATCTGCAGCGGGCCGGAGTTCGCCAGCGCGATACTCGCGACCATGTCCGAGGGCTCGCCGTAGTATCGAAAGTCTTCGATGGGCGCCTCGTCGATATAGAAGAAGGGTCCCACGCCCAGGCAGTCGATCCAGTGGGTCATCGCGGCTTCGATGTCCCTCACGACGTATCCGTTCTGCCTGATCTCGCCGAAGATGCGACTCATTCCGTTCCTCCCCTCGGATCGTTTGCGGCCGAAGCGTCGACTCCAGCGATCGTCTCCGTTCCCGTGTCCGCCCCGGCGCCCCGCGATCGAGAGCCGTGAGATCGCATCCAATAGTAGAGCGGGACCCCGAGCAAGGCGGTTCCCAGACCCATCGCCGCCTGCACAGGCTCGCGCAGGACGACGAACGTCGCTCCCCAGACCGTGGCCGCCACGAAGATCAGGGGGACAACGGGAAACCCGGGCACGCGCACCCGATCGGCTCCCTCTCGCCATCGCAGCGCCATCAGCGCGCAGACCGTGATCGCCGCCGAGACTCCGAGCGTGAATCCGATGTAGCTGAAGAGTTCGGCCAGACCGCTCGTCCACACGACGACGATGGCCGCGACCGTCTGGAGCCCGATCGCCGCGGTGGGCGTATCCCCGTCCGCTTCGAAGAAGCGAGGGAAGAGTCCATCCTCCGCCATCTTCGCGTAGACGCGCGGACCCGCCATCACCATCGACCAGATCGAGGTAAACAGCGCGAGTGCCACCACACCCGCGACGCCGCGTGTCAGCCACTCTCCGCCGAGTGCGCCCGCGGCAATCGCGCCCACCTCCGCACGACCCGCGAGTTCCTCGATCGGGACCGAGTAGAGGAAGACCGCGTTCAAACCGAGATAGAGCGTCATCACGACCGACGTGCCGAGCAGCAGCGAGCGACGCAGGCTGCGCTCGGGGTCACGGACCTCGCCGGCGATGTAGACGGCGGCGTTCCAGCCCGAGTACGAGAACGACACCCAGACGAGCGTCACCGCGAAGGCACCCCACACGAACTCCGCGGGTTCGCCTGCTCGGGAAGCGGGTTCTTGCATCGCAGGCAGCGCAGACAAGCCGTAGCCGACGAAGCCGAAGATCAGCGCCAGCTTGAGGGCGACGGCCGCGTTCTGCAGCCACACGCCCTCGCGAAATCGCAGCCCATGGATCAACCCCGCCATCGCGATCGCGGTCGTGCCGATCCATTCCGGTCGCACGTCGAGCTCGACGACGTAGCCGACATAGGCCTGTAGACCGAGGGCCGCTGCGGCGATCGGTGCGGTGAAGCCCGCCAATAGCGAGACCCAACCCGCGAGGAATCCCGCCAGCGGATGGATCATGCGCGAAAGGAAGAGATACTCCCCGCCCGACTCCGGAAAGCGGCGACCCAGGGCGCCGTAGGACAGGGCGCCGCAGAGGGCGATGACCCCACCGGCCATCCAAGCCCACATCACGAACTCTCGCGATCCGAGGTCGCCGAGCGCGAAACCGGAGGTCGTGAAGACCCCCGCGCCGATCATGTTCGCAACGACGAGTGCGCTGGCGCTCGGGACGCCGAGTCTTCGAGTCGCCTCTTGCGTCGCGCCCAAGGACTTCGCGGCCCGACTAGATCGTCACGGCGACGCCGGAGTCGACGATCGCCCGATTGTTGTCGGTCTTCTTGAGCCGCCAGATGAAGGCATCGACGATGAAATGATGGATGTTGATCGCGGCGACGACGAGCATCATGCTCTCGACCGGGCGAAAGCCGACCGCGATGTACCCACGCGGAAGGACGTGAAACAGCACGGCGCCGAGAGCCAGACTCGCAGCATAGAACCAGACCACGTGATAGGCCTGTCCATGCCGGTTCTCGGGTTGGCTCATACGATCTTTCACGTGGAAGATGATCACGATCGCGAGGTACTGCACGCCGTGGAAGATCGTCGCCCAGACGAAGGCCTGCAACGGCGGGAAGATGAACCACCAGAAGCCGTTGCTGATGATCATCAGCGCGCTGATCAGCGGCATCGGCCGCGACTCGGTTCGCCAGATCTGCCAGAAGAGGAGCGGGATCGCGGCGAAGGCGAACCACGGCATGATGTCCTGGAGCTGCAGGAAGAACTGATTGGCAGTCGGATTGTTCAGCCAGCCGGCGACGTCGAGCCAATGCAACCCGGCTCTGGGTGCGAGCAGGAAGCTATAGAAGAAGGGCAGCATCGCCGCCCACCAGAGCAGCCGCTTGTTGGTCGCGCCGAGCAAACAGCCCGATCGATAGGAGTACATGACGGCCAGGCCGTAGGCCTGAGCCGCGTAGTGATACGGGGACCACGTGAGATAGAGCGCGCGGAACTGCGGACCGAGGCTGTCCGCGCGAAACATGCAGAGCGTGAGCAGCGCGATCATGACAGCGGGCAACACGAACGAAACGCCGGGCATGGCCTTCCGTGCGCCGGGTTTCGTGTAGAGCCGGACGGTCGACGCAGCAAAATGGGCGCTGTTGCTCAGCAGGATGAAGATCGCGAAGTCCGCGCCCCGCATCCGAGGCATCTCGAGCGGATTCCAGACCAGATAGCCGAGGAAGAGCAGGCTGAACGCGCCGCCGATCAGCAGATAGTCGAAGACGGGATGACCGAAGGTCCGGCCGACGAGCGCAGTCGCGATCTGCCTTTCGTCCTGGTCCTGCAGCATGTTGGCGGCCGATCGAGGCTGCCGTGCACGACAGCTCGTTTGAATGGGGCGAGCGCTCTCGCGTCGATGCAAGAATTTCTAGCAGGAATGCATGGGCGTCGCTAACGAAGCGGAGGTCGATCAGCGAAGCTTCGCGCGCGCAGCATAGATTCTCTCCGGCCCAGCATCGATCCAGGTATCATCGAACACGCATGGGACGCGCAACTCGATGATCGATCCGAATTCGCGCACACGATCTCGGGAATACCTGCTGATCGGCGTTCTGTTGCTCGCAGCGACGTTGGTCTTCTGGAAGGTCCGGATCCTCGATCTCGGAACGAACCCGACGATCGAACTCGGACCGATCGACCTCTACATCGAACATACGCCGATGGCGGAGTACGCCTACGACGAGTTGTCGAAGGCGAGGCTTCCGCTCTGGAATCCCTACCAGCTCGCTGGACAACCTTTCTTCGCCGTGCCCCACGTGGCCGTGCTCTACCCGCTCCATCTCTTCTCACTCGCTGTCGATGCGGAAACCGCGATCGAGATCTCCTTCGTCCTTCACATGTTGCTAGGCGGATTCGGCATGGCGTGGCTCGCGCGCCGCCTCGATTTGTCGAACCTCGCCGCCGCCTGCGCGGCGCTGACGTTCATGTGGTCGGGATGGACCATCTTCATGAACGTCGTGCCGGGGATCTTCGCAGGCCTGAACTGGCTGCCGCTGACCCTCGTGTTGCTCGATCGAGCGGTCGCACGCGAGCGCGCCTCGATCCCATGTCTCCTGGCGGCCGTCACCGCACAGGTTCTGCTCGGCGCGAGCGAGGTCCTCTTGCATACCCTCTATGTCGGCGCCGCGTTTACGGGCTGTCGTCTATTGCAAACGGCCTGGGCGGGCGACTCCCGGAAGGCCCTTGCACGGGGGGCAATCATCCTCGCGGCCATGCTGAGCGCGCCCCTGCTTGCGGCGCCGCAGCTCCTGCCGTCGCTCGAGATGGTTGCCGCAAGCGGTCGCAGCGGAGATTCGCTCGACCTTGCCGCGGCGACGCTGGGCGCCATCCCAGCCACTCGCTTCCTGCACGAAGCCATCGGCGCCACCGGCTGGGTCACAGTCGGCGTGATGCCTCTACTGGCACTTCCTCTCGTCCTCGGCGCCACGCGCCATCGTTTCGCCTGGGGCTTCGGATCGACCATCGCTCTCGTCGGTTCGCTGCTCGTCTTCGGGGGGATCTTCTACGAGGCGTACTACTCGATTCCCATCCTCGGATCCCTGTTCCGACGGCCGGTCAAATTCCTCGATCTCTACGCCTTCGGACAGGCGCTCGTGGCGGGCGTCGCCGTCGCACAGCTTCAGGCGATGGCCCACTGCTCCCGAGAGGAACTCTGGAAACACGCGCGATGGCTCGCCTGCCTCGGCGTCGCGATCGCCGCCTGCGGCTGGACGGCGTATTCGACCGGCCGCCCGAACATGGCCTGGCTCGCGGTCGCGCTGCTTCTCGTGGTCTTCGGCCTGCTGCGATCGCCCGGCGGGCGTGGTGTCGTGCTCGTTGCGCTCGTCGGCGTGCAGGCCGCGAGCCTCTTCTTCGAGGTGGGCGGAACGCATCTTCGCCCGATCGAGCGGCCCGAGATCTTCCATCGCCGCGATTCGCTCCTCCAAACACTCGAAGCGCGCAGCGGACACCAGCGCGTCCACCTCTCCGCTGCATTCCTGGCCGATCCGTCCCTCACGCCCAAGCAGGGCGTCCTTCGACACCTGCGCGTGTCCACCGACTACGAACCCCTCGCCGCCCGTCGCTACCAGCGTTTCTTCGACGAGGTCGCACCGGGCGATCAACAGAAGCGACTGAATCCGTTCGCCGGGTTCTACTCCCTCGGCCCGAAGTCGAACTGGGGCCTCATGGACCTGACCTCCACGCGCTACTACGTGATGGCACCGGGCGAACCCGCGGCGAAGGCCATGCGTCGGCACGGGGACGCGTTCATTCCGGCAGCCCGTGAGCAGGGCTTGCAGGTGTTCGAACGACCGAGCGCACTGCCTCGAGCCCATCTCGTCTCGAATGCCGTGGTGCAACCCGACGGAGATGCCGCCCTCGCGGCCTTGCTCGAACCCGGGTTCGATCCGCGATCCCAGGTCGTCCTCGAAACGCCAGAGCGGCAAGACTCGCGCGGCGCCGATTCGAGCACGACGCAAGGCAAGGTCGAGTTCGTCCTCGATGACCCCGAGGAGATCGTCCTGCGGGTCGAGACTTCGACCCGCGCCTATCTCGTGCTGAACGACATGCACGATCCGGGCTGGAGAGCCACGGTCGATGACCGCACGGTCGAGATCATGCGCGCGAACTACCTGTTCCGCGCGATCGAGCTCGAGCCCGGAACGTCGCGCGTCCGATTCACCTACGAGCCGCCGAGCCTTCGCGTGGGGACGTGGATCGCCGGGGCGACGCTGGCGGCCTGGCTCCTCGGCGGATGGGTCGCATCGGGCGGGCTTCGGCGATGGCCTATTTCACGATGACCGTGAAGATCTGGCGGCTCAGGTTGGCTTCGACGTCGGCGATTTCGATCTCGACGGTATGTCGGCCGGTCGGCAGCTCGGACTCCGCCACGTCGATCGCGGTCCCGGTGATGTAGTCGCGGACACGGTCCGTGATGTCGATGCCCCAGGCTTTCTTGTATTCGAGCTTGAGGGAATCGAGATCGATGGCATAGCCCTTGGGCCCGGGGAGGAACTCGACCTTGATCGGAAAAGGTCCCTCGTAGGTCGCGTTGTTCGTCGGACTCGCGATCGCGATCGTCGGCCCCTCCGGACTCGTCGGCTTGCTGCCCCAGGCGACCGGGGTGTCCGTCGGCAGAGCGTCGAGCTCGGTCTGACTGACGAGCAGGATCGGACTCGAAGTCTCCGGCCGGGCCTTCAACTCGGCGACCTGCTCCCTGACGCCCGGCGGAACCGGGTCCGCCGCCGTCGCCGGCTTTCCAAACACGAAACCGACGAGCAGGCACGTCATCAGCTGGCCGCATAGAACTAGATCGATTCGCCGCTTCATCTCATCGCCCTTCCCAATCCCAACAGGCCTGGCTGATCCGCCTCCGAATCCATGCCGCCCGGCATGTGTCGACGGCCGCGATCATCGCACGCCCACGAATCATCAGTGTATGCCGACTGCCCATGGGTTACATGCCAATTTTCGAACGTCCTGCGTGTCTGGGTTTCTGCGGACAGTGAGGAAACCTATGTTGCCCCGATGCAGAAGCACTCTCGCGCGGTCGCCGGAATCGCGATGCTGCTCGCCCTCCTCTTCGTGCAGATCGGATGCCGTGAGAAAGCGGCGGATCGCCCTTCGCCGAACGTCCTACTCGTGTCGATCGACTCGCTGCGCGCCGATCATCTCGGAGTCTACGGATATTCACGAGATACGAGCCCCGCGCTCGATCGCTTCGCGTCCCAGGGAGTGCGCTTCGAGAACGCCCTGGCACCCGCGCCGTGGACGCTCCCGTCCCATGTCTCCCTCTTCACGGGCCTTCCCCCGATCGCGCACGGCGTCCTCTTCGATCCCAAGGCCCTCGCCGACGACGCGCTCTGTCTCGCCGAGGTCCTCCGTGCGAACGGTTATGCGACGGCGGGTTTCGTGGGCGGTCCGTTCCTCCGCAGCATCTACGGACTCGCGCAGGGATTCGACACCTACGACGATCGGACCGTGGTGCGCCCCCTGCTGGAGTCACATCGGGGCCAGTCTTCTCCCGAACTCGTCGCTCTCACGATCGACTGGATCGAGAAGCACACCGAAGCGGTCGAGCCGCGACCCTTCTTCGTCTTTCTTCATCTCTGGGACGTGCACTACGATTACTCCCCACCGCCGCCCTACGACGAGATGTTCGACCCGGACTACACCGGCTCGATCACCTCTCAGGATTTCGAGACCGGCGATCAAGTCCACGCCGATATGGACCCGCGCGATCTCGAACACATCGTCGCTCTCTACGACGGCGAGATCCGCTACACGGATGCCCATCTCGCGAATCTGCTCGATCACCTCGACCGGAAGGGTCTCGCAGACGACACGATCGTCGTCATCACCTCGGACCACGGCGAGGAATTCTTCGAGCACGGAGAAAAGGGACATCGCAAGAACCTGCACGGAGAGACGCTTCGGGTCCCACTCATGATGCGCTACCCGGGTCGCATGCCGGCGGGCGCCGTCTCCCCCTCGATCGCTCGATTGGAGGACGTTCCGACGACGATCCTCGCACTCGCCGGGATCGAACGCCCCGCCTTGTTCGGCGCCCCCTCGGCGCCAGCCGACCTTTCGGATCCATCGAACCTGGCCGACCTGACAGCACGTGATCTCAGCCGCGATTTCTCCGACAACGGCGAAACGCGTCCAGCCAGGAGCGCCTTCGGCGACCTGCACGGTGCCGAGGCCTCGATCCAGCGGGACCGGATGAAGCTCATCTGGTCACGGAAAGCGGGCGTCGCGCGAACGCAACTCTTCGATCTCGCGCGTGACCCAGACGAACAGAGCGAACTCGCGGCGGAGCGGGAGACGCGGGTCGAACTCTTCGATCGGCTCGCACGCTGGCGCGCCGACTGGCAGACGCAGCCAAGCCACGCCGTAGACATCGAACTCGACGAAGCGCAGTTGAATGCGCTGCGAAGCCTCGGATATATCCGCTGAGCGCGCCTTGATGGGGGAGTCCAGCCGAACGGTGGACGCGCAGCTCGAACCAATCCGACTCGCCGCATTCGACTCCGGCCCGGATCCAGCATCCCGACGCCGAAGCGCTGGTCGCGCTGGAGACGCGGATCGATGGGGCCGCGCTGGCGAACTGACGTACGCCGAGGAGGCGCGAGATCACGACCTCGTCAAGCGGCCCGGCCGGGGCCGAGGGGAACGCCTTCGATCGTGATGCGATGCATCAAACGGCGCTCGCCGTGGTAGTCGTTGAGCGCGTAGTGCCAGGTCGCCCGGTTGTCCCAGAAGGCAATCGAACCGGGAGCCCACTGGAAGCGGTAGGTGAACTCTGGACGCGTCGCATGTTCGTACAGGAAGCGACGGAGCGGCGCCGATTCTTCGCGCGTCCAGCCGTCGAAGCGGACAGTGAATCCGGGATTCACGTAGAGCACCTTGCGCCCCGAATCGGGATGCTGAATCACGACCGGATGCACCGCGTCCTGCGTGGCCGCGTCGGGGTTGCCGATCCTCCCCTCGAGCCCGTCGCCCGCCCGGGCGTCGGCCCCGAAGACATGCCGACTCGAGTGCACGGCCCGCAGGCCACAGAGCGTCTCCTTGAGTCCATCGGAGAGCGCCTCGTATGCCGCGGACATGCTCGCGAAGAGTGTGTCCCCGCCAGTGGCCGGAACATCCCTGGCGAGCAGGATCGAGCCCATGGCCGGGATGACGTCGTATGAATGATCGGTATGCCAACCGCCGCCGATGTTCACCGTTTGATCCGGCTCCTTGCGCACTTCCGCGACCTGGGGATGACCCGGAACGGCGCCGAAGAAGCGATTGACATTGATCTCGCCCCATCGCTCGGCGAAGGCGATGTGCTCCTCGGGCGTCAGCTCCTGTTCGCGCACGAAGAGCACGCCATGGTCGAAGAAGGCCTGTCGCATCGTGGCGAAATCCGAGTCGGACAGATTCGCGAGGTCGACGTCGTGGACCTCGACGCCGAGCGAGTCGGACGAGGGAAGGAGTCGAAGATTGGCCATCGTGGAAAACCCCGCTGCTGTGCATGTCGAATCGATGCCGAGCAGTATGCCCCGGATCCGCCAAGGATTCCCGGCGTGGCTGGCTGAAGGGGGGCATCTCTTCCGAACCGCCCGGCCCGGGAGACGTTAGACTGGCTCGGGTCACGGACGATCGACTCCCAGCCGCGAGGAAGATGACCCGAATGTCCCAGGCAGAGCAGCAAGCGAGTACACCTCCGCCCGGCGCCGTCGACCTGTCCGATCCCGCCACGTATGTAGCGGGGGTTCCGCACGAAGCCTTTCGCTGGCTTCGGGAACACGACCCGGTTCATTGGCAGGAAGAGACTGGTCGTTCGGGCTCACTCCCGGGGCCCGGCTACTGGGCGCTCACGCGCTACGCCGACATCGCCTTCGTGTCCAAGAATCCGGACCTCTTCTCGTCCGAGGTCGGCACGAGCATCGTCAGCGACCTCCCGAAGCGCGACCTCGCCAACATGCAGCAGCAATTGATCCACATGGATCCGCCGCGTCATACCGAGCTCCGAAACCTGGTGAATCCGCATTTCAAGCCGGGCGCGGTGCGGCGCACGGAATCGAACATGCGGACGATCGTCCGCGAGACGCTCGATGCCCTTTCGGATCGGCGGCGGTGCGAGTTCGTCGAGGACGTATCGGCCCCGATCTCTCTCCGCGGATTGACGCATCTCCTGGGCGTACCGGACGCGCACTCGAAGAAGTTCTACCACTGGACCAACAAACTCATCGGAGCCACGGATCCCGAGGTCAGCAGCCAATGGCGGGGCCGCCTCGCCGTCCTTGAGATCTTCTGGTACGCCGCGCGCGCCCGGCGGAAGCGGATGCGGCGACCGACCCAGGACATCTACTCGTCACTGATCCATGGCCGCCTCGGGGAGCGGCCACTCACGAAGCTCCAGCTGGGCATGAACTATTTCCTGTTGATCGTCGCCGGGAACGAGACCACGCGAAACGCCCTCAGCGGTGGCGTCCAGGCCCTCTGCGAACATCCGGACGAACTCGCGCGTCTGCGCAGCGAACCGCAGCTCTTGCCCCAGGCGATCGAGGAGATGCTCCGCTGGGTCAGCCCTGTCATGCAGTTCCGAAGAACTGCGCTCCGCGATGTCGAGGTCGGCGGTCGATCGATTCGTAAGGGTGAGAAGCTGGTGATGTATTACGGCGCTGCGAATCGGGACCCGGCCGTATTCGAGAATCCGGATGTCTTCGACGTCCGTCGCCGCCCCAACAGCCACCTCGCCTTCGGCACCGGCACGCACTTCTGCGTAGGCAGCCACATGGCACGCCTCGAACTCCGCGTCGCCTTCGAAGAGATCCTCCGGCGCTATCCCCATCTCCAGTTGGACGGGCCCGTCGAGCGACTCCAGTCGAATTTCATCAGCGGGATCAAGTCGATGCCGATTCGCCTCGCATAGACCTAACGACCCAGGAGCCCCTTCAAGGCATCGACGGCCTGCTTGCCCGAATCGACCGTGACCTTCCGCGCCTTGCTCGGCTCCAGCTTCGCCTTCTCGTAGGCAGCTATCAGGTTTCGGCATCCCTCGGGCCATTCTTTGCGAGAGAGCAGGAGGTCCCCGTCCAGCACGTCGACACCCAGGTCCGCGACGCGCCCCACGAGCCGCATCGGGTCGACCCGGACGGAGGGATCGGAAAACGTCCCGCGAATCTCGAAGGGCGGAAGCGCCTGAGACGCGCTGATTTCCTTGGCTTCGCGATCGAAGCGGAGTCTGAGCTTTTCCTCGCCGAGATCGATGCTTCCTGTTCCGAAGAGCACGACGGAGCGCAGATCCGCTACGAGCATCTTCGGCCGCCCCACACCCTTCTCGAATTCGAGGTCCGCCAGGACACAGGTGACCCTGCCGGACTGTGCATCGTCGCGCCCGAGCAGGACCTCGCGGAAATCAGCCAGAGCGATTCCTGCCCATTGACTCGCGACCCTGGCTTCGCCGAGGTCCAGGAGGAATGATCCTTCCAGGTCAGCGGCGATCGCAGCGACCGACCGCCCCCGTCCCCGGAGATCCAGGTGGAGATCCATCATTCCGTCTTCGATCACTTCGCTTCCGCCGATGCGAACGAGCTGCTCCAGCACGATCTTCTCGATGTCGCCCTTCAGCTCCAGGAGAGGTGGGCTGCGCTTCGCATCGAGTCCGAGAGTCAGCGACATGCTTCCTCCGGCGGTCTCGAGGGAGAGTGGATCGAGCCGCAGCCGCCGATCATCGAGATCGATGCCCAGGTCGAGGTTCGTGACGTCGGCGCTACCGGTCTCGAGTCGCTCGACGACCAGAGCGACATGGCCGTCGAGAGCGGAGAGTGCATCGATCGGAAGCGGGTCGTCGGGCAAGGCTCGACCGTCTTCCTCGACCGGGGGTGAGGTCGACTCGCCAGGGGCGGACCCGGCCGAATCCGGTGAGGCGGATTCGGAGGACGACGCGGTCGAGTCGTCTAGATCTGCCAGATCGATCAGCTTCGAACGAAGCCGGGCGTCGACGCGCGGACGCTCGCCCGAGAGAATGAGATCGACCTCGCCGGAGAGATCCGATCGACCCAGAGCCAGGTCGAGGTCACGGATCTGCAGGCGATCGCCCGTCCCCGAAGTGCGGAGCGACAATCGATAGGGTCCCAACGACGGAAGCTCACCACCAGAAAGCGCGTTCCAGCCGGCGAGGTCGTCACCCTCGACTTGCAGCCGAATTTCCAGGCCCAGAGGATCGGCCGAAAGATCGACACGGCCCTGTGTGGTCGTCGTCGCCCCGCCAGCGCCGAGTACGAGATCGAACTCGAGGGGCGCTCCGCCCAGCATGGCGGAGATCTTCGTGACCTCGCCGTCGAGTCGAAGGTGCTCAGCGTCGTAGCGGGCCTCGAGCTGCAGGTCGGCCTGATCCGCCTTTCCTGCTTGGTCGAGCTGCAGGTTTTCTATGTGGATCGTCCTTGCCGTATCGGCGACCTCGTCCAGGACGACGATTCGAGCATCTCGCACGACCACGCGACGAACCTCACGAATCAGCTGTCCTCTCGGCGCTTCCCCCTCCTCGGGAGGCGTCGGCTCCGTCTCCGCCGTATCCGCGTCCTCGTCGGATTCGAAGGTCCAGTTGGTTTCGCCGGCCGCGTTCGTCTCGAGCAGGACGTCCAGCCCATCGATCTCGATCAGGACGAGATCGATCTCTCCGAAGATCAGCGGAATCAATCGCATCCGAACGACCAGCCGGTCGACGGCCGCCATGCTGGGCAGCGAGCCCCACTCGGCATTCTCGAAGCGAACATCGTTGAGGGCGACGCCCGGAAGCAATCCGATCGCGAGGGAGATGTCGCCGGACAGATCGAGCTCGCGCCCCGTGGCGTCGTGCACCGCGGTGGCCAACGGCTCCTTGTAGGAATTCCAGTCGATACTTCGAAGGGCGATCAGGGCCCCGACGACCAATAGAAGTAGGACTCCGACCAGGATGCCCAGGCCGATCCACAAGCGTCGCATCACCATGCCCCCCTGAATTGCCAACCCGATTGTCGCGCGCGATGACGAGGATAGAACGGATCGCGTCGGTTTCGCCCGAGGAAGCGCGCATCCGCTCTCGATTCTTCGCCGTCAGCGCCTCGCCCGAAACACCACCCGCTCGTCCACGTACGGCTTTGCGTCCTCATCCGTCAGCCCGCCCGTCACGCGAACCTCTCGAAACCCGGCGGACTCCAGCATGCAAACGACTTCGTTCTTGAAGTAGATGTTCAGACGGATCTCGCCCTCTTCGGCTGCGACCAGTTCTCCGTCCACCCAATGCTCGGCGCGCAGGCCGCGAGCGGTCACCTGTTCGAGCGGGTCGAAGCTGATGAGCCGACCCTTGAGTTCGAGCTCACTCCCATCCTCGCATGTGCGCCGGTCGCCGCGATCGGACCAGGGCGTCGGCAATCCAGGGCGCGTCTCCTCGACCCACGCGCCCCAGCCGCGATGTGAGAAATTCGGCAGCTCTATGTCGAAGACGAGCTGCCCGCCTGGCTCGAGATGTTCGAAGATCCGCCGCAGCGCCCGCAGATCCTCTGCGCGCGTCGTGCCGACCCCGAAAGACTCGCAAATGAAGATCGTTCGATAGCGCGTCGGCAGATCGAGCTCACACATTCTCTGTTCGAAGAGTCGGGGTTCGACGCCCTCTTCCGCCGCGCGTCGCGCGCAGTGAACGAGCATGTCGGGGGAGACGTCGCATCCGTCGACTTCGAGCCCGGCCTTCAGGAAGGGGATCAGGAGTCGGCCGGTTCCACAGGCCAGATCGAGGGCGGGCTGACCGGAACTCCTGATGACATCCTCGAAGAATGCGATGTCGTCGCCCTCGCGATTGAACTCCGCCCACCAACGCGCGACGAGTCCGTAGTGCCAGGTCGTTCGATCAGATTCCACGCAGCTCTCCTGGGTTTTTCGACGTCGCGGGTGCGGCCGGTCGCTCGAACGGGCCCATCGATCCCTCACGCGCGCAGGTCGTTCGACCTGACTCCGAGTCGAGGGTACCCCTCCCGGTTCCCCGCGCGACTCGCGATGCGCGCATGTGACCGGTGACACCGACTCCCGAGTCCGGTTCGCTGATGCTCGTTTCCGGATCGACCCCCGCAACCGAGGGAAACGCGGCGGGCCATGCTTCCTCCCGGTACACTCGGATTCGCCCCACCCGTTTCCGCCCATCCCGCATCGAGACGTCACCATGAGCAACCTGCGCCGGACCTTCCTGGTCGTGTCCTGTTTCGTCGTCGCTCTGATCGGTTCGGCCGAGGCGTCGGCCCAGACCTCGAATCTGCTGAACCGCCGCAGCGCGATCGGCATGAATCTCGAGAAGAATCAGTACCGGAAACCGCGCGTCGCCTTCGCGAACGCGATGAAGAGCGCCCGCGCCTGGGGCGAGACCAGCTCGGGCTCGTCGTGTGGAAGCGGCGCCGACTATTCGGGCGCCATCGACTCGAACGGCTACCCGACACAGTTCGGCAGTCGCGCCTGCATCTTCACGCAGCTCTTCCAGGGCAGCTACAGCGAGGGGGCCTGGCCGATCGGGCAATGGGTGCTGCGCTGGGACGGCGACGCGACCTTCGACGTCGGCCAGAGCGCGTCGAACTTCACGCCGACGGCCCCCGGTCGCGCGACCTTCGACGTCTCAGCGGCCACTGATGGAATCCGAGTCGAGATCGAGAGCATTCCCAACTCCGTCTCGAACATGCGTCTCTACCCGCCCGGTGGCGTCTGCTACGACGGCACCGTTCCGATCTCGTACAAGTTCTGTTCGACGGCGAGATGTGCGGGCGGGACCTGCAATGACGCACACGGCTGCGACGGCAGCGAGACGTGTGTCGACCTCGAGACCGCGGGCGAGTCGGGCGACGTCACCTTCCACCCGCTCTGGCTGAGCCACCTTCGCCGCTATCGAACGCTCCGGTTCATGAACTGGCTGCACACCAACCATTCTCGGGTCGAGGACTTCTCGGAATGGCTGCCCGAGAGCAACTACACCTGGAGCCACGGACACGAACCGCTCGGCGCGGTCCCGCTCGCCGTGATCGCGAGGCTCTGCAACGAGCTCAATGCCGCGTGTTACGTCAATGTCCCGAGCCTCGCGACCGACGCGCATATCTCGGCCTTTGCCGAGTTCTTCCGCGATCACGTGAACGACAACCTCCCGGTCTACATCGAATACTCGAACGAAGTCTGGAACTCGAGCAAGCAGCAACACGACTTCGCTTCCCAGCAGGCGTACGAGGCCTGGCAAGCGGATCCGACCGCCTTTAGTGGCGCGGACTGCCAAGACGTGGAGCCGAACTCGCCATCGGAATTCGACTGCGCGAACCATTGGCATGGCAAGCGAACCTACGAGATGTGCGCCCTCGCCCAGGCCGCCTTCGACGCAACCGGCGAAGGCGATCGACTCGTCTGTGTTTCCGGACGTCGCATCTCACAGTCCGGGTCGGAACTCGGCACCAATCTCGATTGCAGCCGATGGAATGATGCTCCGCAGGGCAACTGCTATACCGGCGCCGACATCGACATCCTCGCGGTGAACTCCTACTTCGGCCGCGGCAACGACGACTGCGGCTCCACCGAACAGGCGGCCTGCAATGCGGCGCTCGGCGACATTGCACAGCGACTCTGCGATGGACCCGGCTGCCCCATCACCGAACTGACCGGCGCACTTTCCGCAAGGGGGCTCGCCTGGCCGATCATGGTGTACGAGGGCGGCAGCCACCTCGACGATCAGAGTTCGCCCGCGTGTGCCGCCCTCACGATCGACCCCAACAGCTGCCTGGTCGGCGTCTACCAGACCGCCCTCGACCAGTGGCGTAGCCTCGACACGGCCCTCGGCTACGAACTGAACGAGTACGTGTTCTTCGACCACTCCGGCCGACAGGCGCTGAATGCGCCGGGAAACCTCTTCGGACATCGCGGATCGAACGAGGGAAGCTGGCCCAAGGAAACGGCACTCCTCGATTGGGCGTCCACGCCGAGCAACGAGTGTTGGTGGGCCGACTGCGAACTCGAGAGCGTCCCGGAACCGGGCATGACCGGGCAGGTCATCGCCGGCCTCCTCGTGCTCGCCGCACTCGCTGCAACGAGAATTCGTCGCGCACGATCTATTCGACGCGACGGATGACACGCCGATTGCGTTAGATTCTCGGCATGGCCGATCTCTTCGATTCGATCAACGCATCCGTCGATCGACTGGGTCTCTCAGCACCCGTCCTCGAAGCCCTCCTGCTCATCGTCGGCTTCCTCGTTCTCGCGAAACTCACGGATCTGATCATTTCCGCGGTCATTCTCCGTCTGACGCGACGAACACAGACTCGAGTCGACGACCAGCTGATCGCGAGACTGCATCGGCCCATCTTCGTTACGGTCGCGATGATGGGATTGGTGATCGCGAGCAAGCGACTCGGGCTCGGCGAGGAACTCCAGAGCACGACGGTCGCCATCGTCCGCTCGATCCTCGTAGTGATCTGGCTGGTCTTCGCGATTCGTGTCTCCCGGCTCCTCATCGGCACGATGCGGCGTCAGGAGCGCCGATTCGACTTCGTCCAGCATTCGACGGAGCCCCTGCTGACGAACGCGATCGCCGTGCTCCTCTTCCTGACGGGCGCCTACGCGATCCTCCTCGTCTGGCAGATCGACGTCACGGCCCTGGTCGCATCCGCCGGCATCGTCGGCCTGGCGCTCAGCTTCGCGGCGCAGGACACCCTCGCGAACCTCTTCGCCGGAATCGCGATCCTCACGGATCGGCCTTACAAGATCGGCGACTTCATCATCCTCGATTCGGGCGAGCGCGGGCAGGTCACACAGATCGGTCTGCGCAGCACCCGTCTGCTCACGCGCGAAGACGTCGAGATCTCGATTCCCAACGGCGTCATGGGCGCGGCCAAGATCGTGAATGAAGCAGGGGGCCCGGCGAACCAGTTCCGGATCAATGCCGCGGTCGGTGTCGCATACGGCTCGGACATCGAAGCCGTAATGGGAGTGCTCGTCGGGATCGCCCACGACCATCCGAAAATCCTCGAGAATCCCGAACCGCGAGCGCGCTTTCGCGCCTTCGGCAACTCCAGCCTCGACTTCGATCTGCTCTGCTGGATCACGAACCCCGCGGATCGGGGCCTCGTGGTGCACGAGCTGAATTGCGAAATCTATCGGCAGTTCGCCGCGACGGGCATCCAGATTCCGTTCCCCCAACGCGACGTGCACATCAAACAGATCCCCGCGCCCGCTTCGGAATGAGTCGCCGAGCAAGCCCTCGGACCCGGATGCAGAGACTCGCGTGCATCTGCCTGGCCGCCATCGTCGCCGGCGGCTGTGCCTACCTGCCCAACCGGAGCCTGGCCTACGAACCCGTCGAGATCGATGCGCCGGTGCGCCCCTATGGCACCCTCGCGGTACGCGCGCTCCGCGAGGCACGTCCTCCTCGGCGCTATCCGAACCTGGTGGGCAACCTGCTGCTGACCTATCTGCCACTCATTCCCTATATCCGCATTCCCTTCGAGCGACTCGACGAATCCGACGAGCTACACAAACGCATCCACGGTCTGCTCTGGACCGACCAGGATGCTTTCACGCACCTCTTCGCGAAGACCATCGCCGACGACCTCGACCGATCGGGCCTCTTCTCCGAGGTTCGGATCTACGGGCAGGAGCCCATCACGGCGCCCGTCGACTACGTACTCGAGGGCTCGCTCGAATCGAGCGGATTCGATGTCTATGCCTCGTCCTATGGACTCGGGATCGCGGGACTGGTGCTCTGGTATCTGCCCATTCCGATGGGGCGACAGGCCGCCCACGTCGAAATTCGATTGCGGCTCCGCAACGCCCGAGGTGAGGAGGTCTGGTCCGAGCAGATCGTCGGCGATGCCTCTCGCATCCACACGATGTACCGAGCGCGCGCACCCTTGACCGCCGGCCATGCCCTTCAGATCGCGCGCTTCGGAAAGAACGACGAAGGCATCGACGCGTCCTCGCTCTGGGGCTACTACGCGTCGGCGATTCGCGCGGGCATGGCGAAGGCGAAGCTCTCGCTCTCCGCGCGCCTGCGAGGAGAGGTGCCGGATGCCGAGTGACATCGCGCTCCGAGCGACGCAGTCGCACCTCGTCCCCCTGGTCGCAGTCCCGCATCCGGGCGATCGCCTGCCTCCCGCGTCATGACGCTCGAGCGAGCCGACCTCGAGGCCGATGGGGCTGCTGCGCGACCCCGGACGGCGGTGCCCCCTTCCACCGAACGTGTCTATTTCCGCGGATTGAACGGTCTCCGCTTCGTGGCCGCGTTCGCCGTGATCATCCACCACGTCGAGCAGTTCAAGATGTGGGTCCATCTTCCGAACGCGTTCCGGAACCCGGTCGTCTGGAGTTTCGGGGGTCAGGGCGTCGCGCTCTTCTTCGTATTGAGCGGCTTCCTCATTACCTATCTGCTGCTGACCGAGGTCGATCGATTCGGCGATGTGTCGATCCGCAAGTTCTACGTGCGTCGCGTACTGCGCATCTTCCCCCTCTACTATCTGACGATCTTGTTCGCTCTTGGAATCGCGCCGGTCTGGATGGCGGGCATGGGCGGCGCGGTCGGGTCGCTCCAGGACGGTCTGTTCGACCAGACACGCACCCATCTCCCCGAACTCGTCCTGCTGAACGCGTTCATGCTTCCGAACCTCGCCAATGTCCTGTATCCGCCCGTGCTCTTCGCGAGCCAGGCATGGTCGATCGGTTCCGAAGAGCAGTTCTATCTATTGTGGCCCTGGGTCTTCCGACTCTTCGCGCGTCGGCTGCTGCTGGCCCTCGCCCTCGTCGTCCTCTTGAAGATCGGTCTCACCCACTGGATCGCGTGGGCTGGGCCGGCGGGTCTGATTCCGGCTGAGCTCGCCGATGGCCTTCTCAGGTTCGGGAAGCTCCTGCGCCTCGAGTTCATGGGCATCGGCGGGATCGGCGCCTACTTCCTTTACCGACATCGCTCACTGGTCGAGCGATGCCTGGGACGCGGTTGGCTCGAACCCGTCGGTCTGGTCGCGCTCCTCGCCCTGTTGGGCTCCGGGGCCTACGTCGCGCACGAACTCCTGGCCATCGGCTACACCGCCGTACTCCTGATCGTCTGCGTGAACGAGCGGCTCGGCCGCAGACTGGACCGCCGATGGTTGAACCACCTCGGCAAGCTGTCCTATGGCATCTACATGTTCCATCCCTTGACGATCATGCTCAGCCTATGGCTCACGCAGCAGACGCTCGGCTTCGACGACTTCACGGCGGAGCGCCACGCCCTCGTCTTCGCCCTGTCCTTGATCGGATCGATCGTCGTCGCCGAGGTCTCCTACCGCTATTTCGAGCGATTCTTCTTGCAAAAGAAGGACCGCTTCACGCGCGTGGGCTCGATGTCGACGGGGCTCGACGAGGAAGACCTCGGCGCTCGCGATCGCCCGCGGCATCCAGTGGCCTAGCCTCGAGGACGGACCGAAGTCCGCGCCCTCGCCGAGGCCCACTTGCCAAGATGGCCTATTCTCGTCGACATGATCTGGTTGAAACGAATTCTGGCAGGACTCGCCCTCCTCGTCCTGTGCGCTGTCAGCGTCATCGCCATCGGCGTGCTCTCCTCCTTCGACTGGGAACGAACCCATCGTCGAGCCACCGAAGGACTTCCGGAACTGGAGGCCGCCCGCGGCACCGCCGACATCGAGATCGTGCAGATCGAGCTGGACGGCATGAGTTTTCGCGCGCGTGTCGCCGGCCTGGACGGGACGGGGCCTGGCCTCATCCTCTTGCACGGGTTTCCCGAGACCTCGGCCATGTGGACTCCGCTGATCGAAGAAGCCGTCGCCTCCGGCTATCGCGTGGTGGCCTTCGATCAGCGTGGCTATAGCCCGGGCGCGCGACCCGATGGCGTCGCTGCCTATGTGGTTCCGAACTTGACTGCGGACGTGATCGCGATCGCCGATGCGGTCGGGTTCGAGCGATTCCATCTCGTCGGTCACGACTGGGGATGCATCGTCGGATGGGGCGTCACGATCCAACATCCGGAGCGCGTGATCAGCTGGGCGGGGCTATCGATCCCGCATCC
>Ga0315338_1002172_pt1 | contig 20551 bp, 20 predicted proteins | sample ASW8metaG_FD_204518 | JGI IMG/M metagenome (GOLD analysis project Ga0315338, IMG submission 204518) | Ammonia-oxidizing marine archaeal communities from Monterey Bay, California, United States - ASW #8 | ecosystem: Environmental > Aquatic > Marine > Coastal | place: USA: California | collected... | reverse complement strand
TGATGGTTGTGGAAGAAAGCTCTCAAATCATAGGGACCTGCCATCTTACCCTGATGCCTTCACTAACTTTCACCGGATCTACTAGACTCAACATAGAAGCTGTCCGCATTGAAAAAAACATTAGGTCAAAAAATATAGGCCAATGGATGATTGAGCAAGCGGTCGCATATGGCAAAACAAAAGGGGCAACTATTATTCAGCTCACTACTGACAAGAAACGTACTAGGGCCAAGCGTTTCTACCATAAGATGGGATTTACAGATTCGCATGAGGGCATGAAAAAACACATTTAGCTGTAACCAATCCAATAAGCATTTGGCTACTCAGAATAACTTATATACAATAGGCTTATATCAAGTGGCATTCCTAGTCTCGCGAGGGTGCTCACATAATCATAAAACCACCTGTGACAGGAGAAATATCGAATATGAGTAACTCTCAAGGAGCTCTTTCAGGAATCAGGGTAGTGACATGCTCAACCGCACAAGCAGGCACTGTCCCATACATGCTCATGGCAGATCTAGGAGCAGAAGTCATAAAAATAGAAGTGCCAGGGGTCGGAGACGAGGGTAGGACTAATGGTGAAATCAAAGGAGGATTAAGTTCATTTTTTGAAACCCACAATAGGGGAGTGAAAAGTATAACCCTTAACCTAAAGCTCCCTGAAGCTAAAAAAATATTACATGAGCTCGTAAAGACTGCTGACATATTTGGTCAGAATTTCCGACCAGGTGCAGCGGAGAGATATGGGTTCGGATATGAAGAATTAAAAAAGATCAACCCAGCGATAGTATACGGTTCGGTATCTGCGTACGGGCCTGACGGCCCCGACGCCAAACTCTCAGGTAATGATGCCGTAGGACAGGCCCTAGCTGGTGTAACAGAAGCTTTTTCCGTACCTGGTCAGCAGATGCGAACCGGCGTAGCATCAGTAGCCGACGAAAGCTGCGCAATACTGACCTTTGGTGGAGTATTGGCAGCATTAGTCCATGCGAAAACCACCGGAGTAGGGCAAAAAGTTGAAACATCTCTGGTAGGAAGTGCCTTTCGCCTAATGGGATGGACTATGACCACAGCAATGTGGAGGAACAAACCCCCTATCACTGGAGTACGCATAAATGGTACGAGGGAGCGACCCGGTATAGCCGCATGTTTTAACGACTGTAATGGACGACCACTGGCAATACAGTTCAATCCCAGAATACTGAAAGATGCTCTAGATCTCCTAGGTTTTACAGAACCCATGAGGGAATCCGGTGGATTAGATGACCTAGGCTTGGCATTTGAATCAGAAGCGAACAGAGATTTAATCCTGGCCAAACTGAGCGAACTTTTCGGTACTAATACCAGAGAACACTGGCTCGGTATATTAAGAGGTGCTGGAATGGTTGCAGCTCCCGTAAATACAATGCTGGAAGCAGCTGATGACCCTAATATCGTAGGCAACAATTATGTAACAGAGATATTCCATCCGCGACTAGGCGAGAATATCAAAGTCCACGGAACTCCCTGGAAATTTTCGGAGACGCCGAGTCAGCCTGGCATAGCACCCTTATTGAGTGAGCACACAGATGAAATCCTAGGTAGCCTTGGTTACGATAACACTGCCATAGAAGAATTACGTGGAATCGGTGCCATCTAGTTAGCCACGTAGTTACCGATACGGTTCCGTAGTGCATACGATTACGTTGTGTAAACATTATGTAAAGTAATTGACGTTCACGGTTATCATCACTAGAATCTAATCCAAGAAAAGGTCTCAAAATTACGGCTAACTCGAGTTTAGTATTAGGAGGGAATATGCCAAAGATTAAACACATAGCAATGACAGCAAAAGATCCCCAGAAAGTAGCGGATTTCTACATGGAATTATTCAGTATGGAAGAAGTCGGGCGCAGTGGCGACAGCCACATATACCTTAGCGATGGAGAAATGAACCTCACTATCAGAAGCGTAAAGGCAGCCGGAGCACCTGACGTGGGTGAACAGGGTGCTGGATTTGAAGGTATCCATCACATAGGGTTCTTCGTAGACGATATAGATGACTATTCGGAAAAAGCTATAAGGGCCGGCGCTAAAATGCTATCGGCTGCCGAAGCCGTAACCGCCGGAACCGGCTCAGGAGGACGTCCTGCAAGAAGGAACGCTGAGGTTAAAATCAGCGGACCAAATGGAGTAGTACTCGATATGTCAGAAACAGGATGGATCGGAAACTAGCAAATCATTACCCAGACATAGTCTTTTACGCTAATATCCCCTTAGTGTCATCTAAGGGGATATTAGCGTAAAACTTAACCATAAACGTTTCACAATGTTCAGATCGAAATAACATTCTATGAGACATATCTTACCGGGGGAATCTAATGACATCAGTACCAGAAGGTTACATCAAAGCCGGACCAATGCAACGCTTAAGGCTCAGGAAATGTATCCCCGTACGCGACAGTGACGAACCGATAGCTGTATTCTACGAAAGTGGTAATGTGTATGGCTTAACTAACTTATGCCCACATTCTGGTTACGCGCTGGAAACTGGAACCTTGAAAGACGGCATCTTAACATGCGCATGGCATCAAGCGAGATTCGACGTATCTAACGGAATATGCCCCGATGGATTTACAGACGACATCGATGTCTTCGACGTAATCGTCGTTGACGATGAAGTCTGGATCAATCCTAACCCAAGGCCAAGACCATGAACAACGTCCAGCGCTTACATCGAACCACAAATCTACTTAAATATAGCTAGACATTTAGGTGCATTAAAAGTCCAGGTTTCCGCCCACTCCAGGTAATCAGGTTTTGCCCCTAACTCTTCCATCGCCCCTATCAAACATGCCCAGTTTAGGGTTTCCTGTTGGCCTGACTCCTCTATTAGGCTAAGAGGCCGGTCTCTCCAGACTCCGTAGTCCCCGCTCTTAAGAGCATTCAGTAAAATATAATCAGCTTCCAAATCAGGGTAAGCCCAATTATTCTTTTCGGTTAAAAATGCGTGCGACCAACTAGAGGAAGCCATTAGTACTACACGATAAGGACTATTAAGCAAGGCTCGTACGGTCGCCTGGCCTACTTCAAAACATCTTCGGGGAGACGGTGACGGAGGATCAAGCTCATCACTATGTACGCTTTGTCCTCCACGCATTCGTATGACATTGCTCCCATAACAATTTACAGACATTGGGATGACAGGATAATCAAATCCCTTACGATCCAAATCGAGGTACAGAAGTGTATTAGCAAACGCATGGCCAAGGCCTTGCTCATGTAAAGGCTTATAGGCGTAGGCCATATCTATACCTTCTTCAATGAGACCTCTCGTCAAATATCTAGCGCCTGTTTGGTGTCCCTTGGCAGTAAACACTTTATCACTTGGTTCCCCCCATACATTAGGCCGGTCACCTAGTCTCTGAAAAGGTTGGAAATCTATACTTTCATAACCCAATACGCAGAAAGGAGGTATTATGTCTTCCCTAAAATTCTCATATTGGTCGTCTCCCCACATAACTACGAAATCAGGTTTAAATGAATCAATTTGAGCACGAATCTTTCGAAAACCCTCAAATATCTGAGCTCTATGTGCCTTGTGAGATGTTATTCCCTCATCACCTCCCCATTCTTTTCGCATGGGTTCAGGCCAATTATCGGGGTTTTTCATATTCTCTGGAATACGGTCTGTCTTCAGCATTCTGGCAAGTGGCCAGGGTTTATATTCATCAGGTACTAGCCCTGGGGGATAGTGTGTTGCGCCTACGCCCAATATTTCGCCCATAAATCCTCCTACCATAATGATTGACTAGCCTTGGCAGTCTAACGTTATTAAACCACGAAAGCCAACGTTACGCTATTATGTTTGGGGAATATGCTTCGGTTTAGCGCTTCGCAAACGTATTATTTAGACGTATCTAGTTGTTCCCTAAAACATCTGTGCCTAGAGAGTTCCCACCAACGACGCGAGTAATTCTCTAGTACGCTGTGGCGCATCGGGGTCTCCTTCCCCAGGGCTGAAGATAGCGGCCAGAAAATCTGTGGCTCCACATTCCGCTAAGGCTCTCAATCTTTTCTCGACCTCCAGTTCGTCACCAATGATTGATACATCGGCGGGTCCGTCTGCCGACTCAACGTCAAGGATCCTACGATAGGCCGCCAGCGTGCCATAACGCTCAAAAGCCAGGGAAGCCTGCTCGAACGCGGCAGTCCGGTTATTAGTTACACATACAGGAAGCCCCACACATATTCTCGGTGGCTGATTACCAACATTTGTCGCAGCCCGAGTTATCCGAGGAACTATATGAGTTCCTACAGATTCAACTCCAGCCATCCATGTTATAGTTCCGTCGGCCAATTCTCCGGCGACTCTTAACATTCCAGGCGCAAGCGCCGAGACAAGAATTGGGAATTCCGATACTTCAGCCATGTCTATTTGAGCGGACACTTGGTACGTGTCTCCAGAATATCGTACACGGCCATTTTCAGTTAAAGGCCTAAGGACGCGCAGATATTCCTTAATGTGACGAACCGGCTTCTCATATGACAATCCCCATGAATCCTCAACGTTTCGCGGATGGGACGGGCCTATCCCCAGCGTTAATCGCCCATTAGAAGCTACTTGAGTAGTCATTGCCTGCTGCGCTAAGGCAATAGGATGCCTAGGGTAACTCGGTACCACTGCGGTTCCAAGTTCTATACGGCTAGTCAGGGTTCCTATAAGAGCTAATACGGTCAGAGCGTCAAATCCCCTGTTAGATAAATGAGGGGCCCAAAAACTGTCAAATCCATCGGTTTCAGCAGATACACCCTGAGCTATGGCCGATTCCAAATCCAAAAGTTGCCCAGGTACGCTACCTGGAAATAAGCCTATTTTCATAGTTTGCTCCGTCAGATTTTATCTACCAAACCACTGCATACACCCACTATCACTTGTTCGCCTTTATCAGTTTCTACCCAAACTTCACATTCGATCCTGAGTTTAGTATCTCCCTCCGGTATTTTCCCTGTTACATAACCCTTAGCTGTAATTAGGTCATCTACTCCAGCTGAACGTCGAGTTACCACGGACCCTTTACCTCCAACGACCCATCCTTCTTCAAAACAAAGCATCATCATCCGCGGGATAACTCCAAACATCCTAGAGCCTACCGCTATAGGTTTACCTAACCCCTCTCGTGCCGCAGCAGTAGCATCCGTATGAATAGTATCTATTTCGCCGTCACTGGTTACGACACGGTTCAGATTAACGCTTAGTTTTTGTGAAACCGATGGAAGCAAATATCCTATGGGAGTGTCACATGTGATTATAGCCATAAAAACTCCGGATCAAATTCTCTCTGGTTTGGGCCCACCATCTATCCCCATTCCCTCTCTTGGAGCGTCTCTTTCAACAATGTCCATACATTGCACTCTAGAAGCGATAAAAACCAATTCTCCAGATGTATTGTGAGCCAGGGTGTCCCATCTGACATATTCCCGATTACGTTTTATATACTTTTCAGAAATGAGCCCCGATATAGTGAGAGTTTCACCACTCATAATAGGTTTCAAATATTCAAAATCCAGCTTATAGCTAACGCCACGTATATTATAAGTGCGCCCAAGAAGCCACCGAGGAGGTCTCGATTGGATTTGTGGAGGCGCTATTGGGCCGCCCCACGGAGAATCACCAACAAACCATTCATGCCAGTGTTCGTCAAGGTCACATGTTCTTTCAATATCATCCTTAGTAACAGTCCACTCGAAGCTACCGAGATCTTTCCCAACCTCTATTTCATCGTAGGTAGTTCGATTTCCTGTTGCATCACCAGACATCCGTACTCTGCTAGGTTGTGCCATATATGGTCCTTTAACCCGATATCCGTCGTACCATATCCATATCCAGTTCTATTCCCAATCCAGGGCCGTCGGGTACCTCCAGAAAACCGTCGGTTATATTCAGAGGTTCGGATAATATAGGGTAGTCGTCTCTGATCGAGTTGGGTTCTATGTTATATTCCTGAGCATACGGGACTCCGGGTGTAGCTACAACGAAATGAGCATGGGCCACGGTACTGACGGTAGGCTGAGTATTATGGCAAGTTATCGGAACACCTAACGCATCCGCCAAAACTGCTATTTTCAGAAGCGTCGTAAAACCAGGTGTCTTCACTATATCCGGCTGAATGATATCAACCTTACCTCTAGTCATTAATTCATGATATTCATAATAGCTATAAATCATTTCTCCTGATGCTATCGGGATATCCAAAGCATCCGAGACCGCAGCCAATCCATCAAGATCATAATGAGGCCTTGGTTCTTCAAAGTGGAATACACCCAGAGATTCCAACTGCTTGCCAATTTCTATGCTATGGTGAACCGAGTAAGCTCCGTTGACGTCGACCAGTATATCTATGTCGTCTCCAACGGCTTTCCGTACTTCTCTCACTGTGGCTATCGTTTGGTCTGAAGGATCATCTATTTTACCCGGAACAGCGCTGTGAAGTTTATACGCACGGTATCCCTGATCCACAAAAAATTCAGCCCTTTTAGCTTCTTCCACAGGAGCCATACCCCGCTTGAGAGAACTAGCGTAAACAGGCATTTTATCTCTGACTTTGCCTCCGAGAAGTTTATAAATTGGGACACCCATGGACTTACCCTTTAGATCCCACATCGCTATATCTAGTCCAGCAATTCCGATCCATATAGCCCCACCGATTTCCAGGGCACTTCCAGCTTTACTCATCTCTCTGAATCGGGCGTCCGTATCGCAAGGATCCTTCCCAATAATAGACGGGGCTAATATATCGTCAATAACAGTTTTTGTTATTGTTGGTTGCCGCCTGAAGCACTCTCCAATCCCGACCAAGCCTTCGTCGGTATGGACTAGAACAAAAGGAAAACTCTTATCGAGTATTACGCATTCAATCGAGATTATTTTCATAACTCTTAGTAGTTCCTATAGATTGTATTTTAAATTACACCGCAGCGGGGATCCAATCATTTCATAGGTATACCAAGAGTACATCTATAATCTTCAGTAACAATTCGAGCAATGTGTCCATGCCCTGTCATATCTTCTGCAACCAGCACATCTCCAGCAATCAATCGTTTCACGGTCCCGTCTGCAACTTCATACTCGGAAACTCCGGCAATATGGATTACATATTGCAAACGAGGAGCATTATGGTAAGTAGGAGACTGATCATTGTATTGCCTCTGATTTAATGTAATGTCTCCCTCTCCAAGATTTCCAACTATCTCTGCTAATTGATCAGGAGTTAGATCTTCAAAATGGGACTCTCCATCAGTACCCGAGTAAACCCTAACTATCTGAACCATACTCCGCCTCCTTAAGACTATATCTGTTATACAGAACCCGATTTGTTTTCATTATATTTCCTGAACTTTTGCTGATTAATTTCGGATAGCAAAATCTGCTCTTCCAATCTCAAGTCCTGATCCAGAAATTTTCTGAAACAACTGATCTGCCCCATGCTATAAGTGGCCTGGCAACTCCAAGACTGTCGAATGGAGAGACTATCGTCATAAAACTTCACATCTATGTCCGTCGGGCTTCCGCAATGCGGACACGCAACCACAAGTCTTTCAATTGTAAGGTAATCAATCGCCATGACAAGTTCACCGAGCAGGGGAATATAGTTCCTATTATTTTCGGATTACTACCTTATGAGTATCTTCATACACCTTGAACATAATCCATACTTCTGACCCTGGAGAGCGGTTTTTATATGATCCAACTATCCAAGAGTTGTCTCCCTTATCATACCTAGCACGCCAGTCACCATTAAGTGTCCTGTCAATATCTTTATTTTGCCTATCCACATCCCTACTCCGCTTCATGCAATCTCTATAAGTACCAGTACTGGCTACATTACACTCTGGCGGATCAGATTTCTGAGCCAGTTGCCATTCTCGAGCTTTTTCTACAGCCTCAGGTTCCGATAAAGGCTCTGCACCCGAATTAGAGATAGCACCACCACAAGCCAATGTGGCTAATACACACGTGAATAACAGGCAGATAACAATTCTATTAATCATGTGTACACCTCATAAACGGCAAAATGCTATTCGAATAGAACTTATAAACTTAGCCAGATTTTTGACCATGAAGTTTCAAAATTGCCATGATAACAGTCGCAATACCAAATAATCCCGCTACAAAATATAACGCCGAATCCATACCATAAGTTTGGTATAACCCACCCGCAATAAATGGCGATATGGCCGACATTATAAAGCTTGCGAAGGTTACCAGTCCAAGGGCTGTCGCAGAGACCTGTCTCCCAACTACTTCAAGAGTTGCCGCTGTAAGAATTGGCTGATCTGGGTATAGGAATAGACCCATCAGGACTATAGATATTGAAAGTCCTAGTCCATCATTCATTGGCACCATAACCAGCGCCATAACACACGACCAGGCCAAACCCGGTACCATCACCTTCTTTCTCGTAAATCTGTCAGACAAATGCCCAGCGATGGGTTTAGCGGCTAACCCAATAGCTATCAATAGCCCGATATGGAGTCCACGGTTAAATGGATTCATATCTAAATCATGGTCAAGGTATAAGGGCAGGGTAGTTAATAGCGCCACCAACGCCATGGCTCTCAGTCCACGTACAGTAGTAAGTCCCCACAGAGTCGGATTAATCAACAATCTCTTGGTCATTTCGGGTCGAGAAGATTTATCTGTATTAATCTCGTCCGCCGCTCTGATTCGCCCTATATTCCTAATCGCCCATATTGCCGTGACCGCCAAAATGATCGGAATAACCGCATAAACACTCAGAATTCCCTGCCAAGTTAATACTACCAACAATGCGCCGGTAACCAACGGACCTGCGACATCACCAACGCTGCCACCTACACCATGAAGCGACAGGGCCAGTCCGCGTTTTTCAGGGAAATGATAGGATAAAGCGGCGGCAGAAGGCAGATGCCACATCGAATGAGACATAGCAACCAATGCCACACCTACTAGCAGGAATCCGTACATTGGAGACAATCCAATAGCCAATGACCCTAGTCCCGATATGAACAAGCACGTGGCTAACAACAATCCCCAGTGTTTTCTCAAAACATCTGATAAAATTCCACCTGGTAATCGGACAAATCCCGAAGCCAATTCCCGGGCTGACAAGATTCCTCCCGTACCGACAGCGCTAAGTTGAAATGCAGACTGAATTTCCGGCAAAACAACTACGAAACTCTGCAGCACCCAATGAAAAACCGAATGACCTACGGCCAAGGCCGTTATCATGAATTTACTGCTATCTCTTACGTCAGCAGGGAGATTAGTTTCCATATCACGTGGCCCTCTTAGCCTTATCTGATCAATGAGAAGCTCGCCGAATCGTATCAGATAACGACAAAGTTTCAAACTTTTTTCAGGGTATCCAGTAAAATAGTTGAATGTGTAGAACACGCAAGTGAGGCACAGATTGTTTAAATACTATTCGTCCAAGACTTCGTAAACAACATATTTATGGTTAATGCTAACCATCTCTTTTCGTATCGCATGCTTGGGGTAGTTGAGGTATCTGTCATATTGACCAGAACTGGTAGACGATAGGACCCGAGCTAGGTCCCGAGGATGGAGGGATGATTTGTTTTTCACTTACTTATTCTCCTATAAAAATTGACACCCTCATATTCTAACTACCGATAGGGTAATTAACTAGTAATTTCAAGCCAATTTGAAATGTATTATTGTGCAAATTCGAAGCGTGCTAGCACAGATGGTAAATCTGAGGCCATTACCAAGTTGTCATGTCAGAATATCCCATTCACTTTACTGATGGTTATTAAGGCCACATCCGTCACAGCGGTCAACGAATAATGCCCACGATCGACTAGCTATAGCTGTCTCTGGTCTTAGCCTCGGCCCAAGCGATTATTTTAGGGATAGCCGCATCCACATCGCGTTGGTCGAAGTTCCTAGCTACTTCATCCGCCTGACAGCGCAACAGCATAACAGGGAGACGATTGCTAATTTTGTCCAACGCCCAATCGATCGGGCTACCTTCAGCAGTATAATCCAGCATCAGACGTTCATTTTTCTTTATGGTAGCATTCCTGTAGTGGTAGTGAGGTTCGAGTTTAAAACAATCTAGCCGTAGCAATTCTTTATCGTCACCCGCTATATCATTCCCGTATACGTGTATACATATACCTTCGTCATTATTGGAACCCACATTAGTCCTATATTCCAACCCAAAGTCTACAGCGCCTGCCTTTATAATTTCTTCAGACCCCGCGACAGCTCCACCCATCTGTGCATGAAGTTGTTGTGCCATTAGTACCCCTCCATTATAAAATGAGATAGTCCCCACTGATTGGTTGGGCAGATTATACTACGTAAACGGTACAGTACGTATGTACAAAATCGATTAAGCGTAACTGGAATATAACAACCGTATTAACGATAACATTTAGGGTTTGGTCAATGGGTTGATCAAGACCACAAGACAACTGTTAGGTTAATATTACTTAAAATCACAACCCTAAGTTGAGGGCATAAATGCCAGAAAATTTCGACGTAGTCATTGTCGGGGCAGGAGCCGCCGGACTAATGTGCGCTATCGAAGCAGGAAATAGAGGAAGGCGAGTCGCAATACTAGACCATGCCGACAGGATAGGCAAGAAAATATTAATCTCAGGCGGCGGGCGTTGTAATTTCACAAACGTGGGTGCTGTTCCTGGTGATTATATTTCCCAAAATCCTCATTTCCCCATATCCGCAATGAGCAGATACACACCACAAGACTTTATAGATATGGTAGAGCGGCATAATATACCCTATCACGAGAAAACATTGGGGCAGCTCTTCTGTGACGGTTCATCTCAGGAAATCGTTGATATGCTTTCTAAACAAACTCTCCTCGCACGAGTTAGCACCTACCTGAGTTGTACAGTAACTAAAATAACCAGCGGGCAAAGTTTCACTATATATACGAGCCGAGGGACAATTCATTGCGATTCTTTGGTAATGGCTACAGGTGGGCCATCAATCCCCCAGATGGGTGCCAGCAGGTTTTCTTACGACGTAGCAACTCAATTCGACATGGACATAACCGAGGTTCGTCCCGGTTTAGTACCATTGCGGTTTAGAGGGGAAGATCTGGAATTTTGCAAGAAGCTCGTTGGGCTATCAATAGCGTGCAGAGTATCGTGCGGTTATAGCACCTTTGAAGAGAACCTACTGTTTACCCATAGAGGTCTAAGTGGACCAGTCATTCTACAAATTTCCTCATACTGGAAAGAAGCTCAGGAAATAACGATAAACTTACTACCTGATACAGATATATATGAATATCTGAGAGACAAACAAAGTACTAGACCTAAATCTGAGATATCTACCACATTGGCAGAATGCTTACCGCGGAACTTCGCTCGAGCAATAGTTCAGCGGTACTGGGATAATAAGCCAATAAATCAGATCTCTGAAAAAACTTTGACCTCGATAGCAGATACTCTGGCGAACTGGAGGTTAATACCATCAGGAACACAGGGTTACCGTATGGCTGAAGTGTCTTTAGGCGGCATTGACACGAGCGGACTCTCCTCGAGAACTATGGAATCGAATACGGTTCCAGGACTTTATTTCATAGGTGAAGCAGTAGACGTAACCGGACCACTGGGAGGTTATAACTTCCAATGGGCCTGGGCCTCAGGTTACTGCGCAGGACAATTCGCATAATCCTAGAAGCTATTTTTATCTCCCCAAGGCATTCCGCTGGTATAAGTAATTAATTCAGGACAGATCTAAGCAGAAGAATCCAACAATTCATCTGATATATCCGAGATCCCTTTATTGACCAAAGAGAGATCTCATCTTTGAACTCTTGTATGTTTGTAATAGCCTTTTGGTATTTCTGTCGGGAGCGCAAATTCAGGATCTCCCAATAAATCGTATACTCCCCGATCTCGAGTCTCCACATCTTTTTCCGTACACAAATCCCACTCATCAGCTATATCGTTGCATCTGGCCGATTGAGCACCCAACATAGATGTCAGCGCCCAATAAGTGTATTCAGTCACCATGCAGTCATAGGAGCAAGTAGTGTCGGTATATGTGTACCATGCACCATCTGGATATTCTCCATTTGGTGGAACCGCACATTGTCCGGTGGCCCATTCCTCATTGGGATCATCTTCACAGTCTGAAGGATCTCTTTCAGCGAAATGCCCTCCGCGCGCGACGTCCATGTAGTTTGCAATATCTGACCCTGGTCTCTCACCAAAAATTCCGGGGTAGGCCCTGGCATAACCCACCTGGGTAATCAAATGCAGGATCTCCTCAAGGCTTGCATCGGGGCCGTTATTCGGAGGTACTTCTTCAGCAAACAATGTGACATAAATCAATTCGCCGTCATCAGCTGCATCGTGGAACCGGTCGGGAAGAGCATCCAGTGCATCCATTAGACCGTCCTCGTCCTTACCAATGATCATCGAGGCGTTGCTTGAGACAAGATATTCAAGAACCTTAGGGTTATCCACCACACCATCGGCATCATTATCCAGGTATTCGGCAAGTACGTTTACTGAGTGAAGAAGCTGGGCATCGGGAGTGCCTTCAGTAGCGAAGAAATGCACTCCAAATACATCAGCATACTTATCCAATCCGCTCGATAACCAAGCCCATTCATCAGGTAACGATCCTATTGTTATTTCACTTATCTGGGTATTAATACTTGATGAATATTCTCGATGATCTTCTTGTTCTGAAATCCCATCGCTTTTGTGATTTTCAGTTTCTTCATGTGTCTCAGCAGCAGTTACTTCATTTGTCTCAGCATCAGGCTCAACGTGTATGTCAGCATCAGGTTCTTCCGTTACAACTGAACTTTCTGACTCTTGAACTTCTGGAGTAGTCTCTGAGGGTTCATCCTTTGAGACAGCGACAGTCTCTTTGGGTTCATCTTTTGAGACAGCGACAGTCTCTTTGGGTTCATCGAGCTTAATATTATCGGCTGGCTGAACTTGTTCAGAGCCAGGCAATTTATCCTTAACTCGCTCGGCTGTTTGGTTGATGTCGGGTACTTGAACTTGTTCTACTCTACTGCATCCCAAGATTACAATATTAAGTCCCAATAGGATTGAAAGAATTAAAAATGTTTTGTTCATCTTAGACATACTGAACCTCCAAATCCAATAATAAAGAAGCTCCTGCAGGGGTGGAATCAGACAAAATTTCAGGCACCCTTTGGAAGGGTACCTTTATTTAACTCTAAAGATCGCAACTCTCTAAGTCAATAGAATTCTTTCTACAAAATGCGATACTAATACCAGCTAGTATAAGACGTTAATATATGCCGGCAGGAACGTAAACAGATCCATCCATTAGTCGTCGTGCTGTACGGTAGACTCCGCATGACCTTATTCCAGTATTATTGAGACCGTCTTCACAAAGAACTTCAACTGCACAATCTATTTTTCCAAGAGGATGCTCAATCCATATGGTCTGATCGCCGCTATGATCTACCTGCACGAACTCCGAGGCTATGGTACCTGGTAATAAACTGGCAGATGATATACACATTGTTCCCGTTACAGCGTGAGCTTCGTGGCATGTAAGGGGAGTAAAATACCGGGATCGTATATTCCCTCCGTCACCCGGTGAGGACAGGATACCAAACTTGGGCATAACCTTACCGCGAGCATCACCAAGGCCCATCTTATAGCTGGCCGCAAGTCGTATATTCTCAAGTCTCTCCATTAGCGACGAATTTGCTGTAAGCTCCGCCGACGTCTCGTCGCCCTTTATTCCCATATCCTGGGCCCTAGCCAAAACCATAGGCATGGCGACATCAATGCACGTCACCTCAACGCCCTCTACCTCTATGATCGGATCCCCAGCCGGAAATAATGAGCCAGTCGCTCCACCCACAAGATCCAGGAACTTCAACAATATCGGCGCTCCTGTCCCGGGAGCTCCTGATATTGCGTAATCGCCATGATAGGCCACTTCACCGTCAGGAGTCTGGACTACTGCCTCTATCAGACCGCCAGTATTAACCGCGTGGATTCTTACCTTAGTTGTTTCACCATCGATCGGAATAAGGCCTTCATGAATTGCGAACGGTCCCACACCTGAAAGCATGTTGCCACATGTAGGGCCATAATCAACGAACTCTTCGTCAACCGAGACTTGGGCAAAAAGATAATCAATGTCGCAATCATCCCGTTCACTAGGAGATATAATACAAACCTTACTGGTCAGAGGAGTTGCTCCCCCTATTCCATCTATCTGCCTTGAGTCAGGAGAACCCATTACAGACAACAAGACCTTACTCATAGCATCCCTATCTGCAGGTAAATCCTTCAGATGAAAGAAAGGGCCGCTAGAAGTCCCTCCTCGCATGAGCACTGAGGGAATACGGATTTGATCTGCCATCAAAATGCTCCCTGTATTCAACTACCCTAGTCATATGTTAATTGAAGTTTAGGGTTGTAATCCAACAATTGTACCCCTAAACACAACCCTCCACATTAATATTGGTTAGGTATAGTGCCGTCAAATAGTGTATATTCCTACGTAACCCAATAAGGAAGTAGAGTGTATGTTAAACGACATGTGGTCTGACGGTGGCAAAGCCCCAGACCCATATTTTAGCGATGAACTAGAGTCGAAATTAGTAGAGTTTCTACTCTCTGATACTGAAAAAATTGATAACTACCAATATGTCACATTAGTAGATATCAAGGGCATGAATCCCATTGAACAGGTATCTAGGCTATTATTTCTTGATGCCATCAAAAATGAGCATTACTCGTTCTTGATGAAAAACTCTGAGGCAATTCAGATTGGAGACATCCAAACAATCAGGGAAGGCTTCTGTACCTATCTCGCAGAAGAACACAGTGAATTGACCAAATATGATGAGTTCTATGCCATACGCATCTCTCACAGCAAGGAAGCCTTTCTTGTGATAGACGAATATCTCGATACCATCACCACTACTACCCAATAAATTGAATATTAATAAGCTCGGAGAAGTATAAAATCATGTCAACTGACAATTCCGTCACGCCTCGTTTAATAGAATACATGTCCAAAGCCCTCGAATCAGACCTGCCAGAAAACGTTTTGGAAAAAACCAAGCATCACATTCTAGACACCATCGCGGCCATGGTATCCGGATCAGTAATGCATCCTGGTTTACTAGCCAGGCAATATGTCGAACAACAGGGAGGCACTCCTGAAGCTCTGGTTATCGGGTCTCCCGTGGTTACCTCGGCAGCTAACGCTGCCCTGGCCAACGGTATGATGGCCCACTCGGATGAGACCGATGATTCCAATGGTTCTGCAGGACTTCACCCTGGATGTGCAGTAGTACCCGCAGCTCTCGCCATGTCTGAGAAAATGAACGCTAGCGGCTCTGACTTGGTCAGAGCAGTAGCGTTAGGCTACGACATGGGAGCACGGACTGTTCGAGCCCTTGGTCGAGACGAGATGCGGGCCAGAAATCATCTGCCATATGGTATAGGCGGAACTATGGCAGCGACCGCTGCAGCTGGTTGCTTGGCAGGACTAGAAACCGAACAATACAGGCATCTCTTGTCCTACGGGGCTCAACAAGCTTCGGGAATAATGACCTATCAACGCGATATAGAACACATTGAGAAAGCTTTTATATTTGGAGGAATGACTTGCCGAAACGGGGTTACCGCAGCACAAATGATACAGATGGGATTCACTGGCGTCCATGACACTTTTATTGGTGATGGTAATTTCTTGGTCGCTTATGCAGACAATCCCAAACCTGAGGAGCTAGTATCGGAACTGGGCAGCCGCTATGAAGTTATGTTAACCAATATAAAAAAGTTCTGTGTCGGATTTCCGATTCAATCTCCCGCCGAAGGCATCCTACTCTTGATAGACCAGCATGACTTAAAAGCTGAAGAAGTTAAGTCGATTGAGGTCCGTCTTCCGATTCGTGGAGCTCACACGGTAAATGATCGTGAAATGCCGGATATAAACTTACAGTATATATTTGCAGTCGCCCTAATTGACCGTAAGGTATCATTTGAGGCAGCTCATTCTTTTGAGCGCATGAGCGATCCCCAAATAGTCGATCTACGGTCAAAGATAACACTGGTAGGAGATCAGGCTCTTACCGATGCAAAACCAGAGTGGCAGTCAATTCTCCAAGTGGAAACCACCGATGGTAGGACATTAAAAGAGCACGTTATCACCTTTAAGGGCAAGGCAGAAAATCCATTAACTACTTCTGAGGTTGTCGACAAGGCTGCAGATCTTATGGAACCAATCTTGGGTAAAACCCAGTCCGACGAATTAATAGATGCAATTAATAATCTAGATAAGTTAGATAGTGTGCGTTCACTTCGGAAGCTACTCAGTGTAGAAGATTAGTACAAAACATTACGGTTTGATATGACAGACGGACATTATGACATTCAATTCCAAGATCTCAAGCTACCAGTAATATGGGAAATATATGTTTTGGGAGCTTTCCTCAGCATGCTAATATTTGCCGCGATATTCGTAGTGTGGCACCTAACATAAACCCGTGCCGCACTATATAAAATAAAGTATAATTTGCTTCAGCAATCCGTTGGCATTAACTGTCAAATTCACCCACAAACGTTAAGGAGATTCTAATTCCTATGACCAGCACTAATAGCATTACTCCCGCACTAATTAAATATATGGCTCAAGCCAGAAATGCCAAATTACCAGACAATGTGGTACATAAAGCTAAGCACCACATCCTTGATACTCTGGCAGCGATGGTATCCGGGTCTGTTTTGAAACCTGGTGTCTTAGCTCGCCAATATGTCGAACAGCAAGGCGGCCCGCCTGAAGCCCAAGTTGTTGGCAGTTCGATGGTAATATCTGCCGTTAATGCGGCTATTGCAAACGGTATGATGGCCCACGCAGACGAAACCGATGACTCCAACGGTTCCGCAGGTATACACCCCGGGTGCGCGGTATTACCTGCTGCTTTAGCCATGGGGGAGAGGGAAAATATAAACGGAGTTGAACTAATCAACTCCGTCGTTCTCGGATATGACATAGGAAGCCGTACGACTCGTGCGCTTGGACGAAATGAAATGAGAGCTAGAAATCATCTCCCTTTCAGTATTGGCGGAACCATGGGAGCAATCGCTGCAGCGGGATGCCTAGCGGGCTTAGAAGAAGAGCAATACAGGGATCTGCTCTCATATGGAGCTCAGCAGGCCTCAGGAATAATGACATATCCGCGGGATGTAGAACATATAGAAAAAGCTTTCATATTTGGTGGTATGAACGCCCGCAATGGCGTTATGGCAGCAGAAATGATACAGATGGGATTCACCGGAGTTTATGATACGTTTGACGGCGATGGTAACTTCTTAGTGGCCTATTCGGACAATCCTAAAGGCGAAGAGCTTATAAAAGAATTGGGTTCACGGTTTGAAGTAATGGGGACTAACATAAAAAAATTCTGCGCAGGATTCCCAATACAATCTCCTGCAGAAGGATTACTACTGCTTATCAAAGAACACGACCTGAAACCAGATGACATATCAAGCATAGTAGCCAGATTACCAGAAAGCGGCGCTCATACGGTAAATGACAGAGAAATGCCAGACATCAATCTACAATACCTATTCGCCGTTGCATTGCTTGATGGCCGAATATCTTTCGAGGCTGCCCATTCTGTCGAAAGAATGACTCAAGAAGACGTCCTTGATTTACGCTCCAAAGTGACCCTGATAGGGGATCCAGAACTAACAAACGCTGACCCAGAATGGCAGAGCATTGTTGAAGTGACTACGAAAGACGGCCGTAATTTACGAGAGCATGTAGTTAGCTTTAAAGGTAAGGCTGACAATCCTCTAACTACTGACGAGGTAGGAGAGAAGGCTCTTGATTTGATGAAACCCATTTTAGGTCAATCCAGAGCAAACGAACTCATTGATGCTATAAACAATTTAGAGACCATATCCAGCGTAAGGGATTTACGGCAACTTCTCGCGGTATAGCATTATAAGTTATTTTTGAGTGTTATCTACAATCTTGTGGCAGGAAGCCCAATGACCATTACCATATTCCTGCCACTGTGGTTCCATATCACGGCACACCGCAGACTCTTCATAGATCGGGCACCTAGGGTGAAATCGGCAGCCTGTTGGAGGGTTTATCGGACTCGCGACTTCTCCTGATATTGTGGCTCCCATCGGTATGTCTGGGTCTGGCCTGGGGACTGAAGCTAACAGGGCTCTGGTATATGGGTGCAGACTTTCAGCGTACAGATCATCTTTGGGAGCTAGCTCCACCATTTTTCCAACATACATGACTCCGACCCTGTGGCTCATATGCTCAACGATAGCTAAATCATGGGATATTAGCAAATAGCTTAGTCCAAATTCTTTTTGCAGGTCCACTAATAAGTTCAGTATCTGAGCCCTAATCGAAACATCGAGTCCCGATACAGGTTCATCCAACACAATAAGCTTTGGTCTCAGAGCCAAAGCCCTTGCGATGGCTAATCTTTGCCGTTGTCCACCACTAAATTGATGCGGGAAAAATCCGGCCGTTACTGGATTAAGCCCGACATTTTCTAACAATTCACCAACTCGGTTGTTAAGTTTATGCCCTCTTAAACCTTCATGTACAAGTAGAGGCTCTCCGATGATGTCTTTGACTTGCATTCGTGGGTTCAGTGAACTGTATGGATCTTGAAACACGGCTTGTACTGAGTGTTTATATTCCCGGAGTTGCCGACCTTTTAGAGCATTTATATCCTTACCATGGAATCTGATCACTCCACTAGTAGGACGCTCCAATAACAGAACATTCTTGGCGACCGTAGTTTTACCACAACCTGATTCACCCACAAGAGCGAATGTAGTACCTTCATCAACTGTAAAACTCACACCGTCCACTGCCCTGACTACAACCGAACTTGTCCTGAGTACACTACTGGGCCCTGGAAAATGTTTTACTAATCCATCGACTTCTAATATCGCTTCTGATACCGCCATCTATTTCTCCGCCAACCAACAATGGACAAAATCATTACCGCCTATCGGCGTCGCTGGAGGGTATTCTTGCTTGCAGATATCCATCGCGGACGGACATCTTGGCCAGAAAGGACACCCAGTGGGTATACTTCGCAAATCCGGGGGCTGGCCCTGGATTTGGTACAAACTGGATCGTCGATTACCCATTATGGGAACTGAATCGAGAAGAGCCTTAGTGTACGGATGCTGGGGCGTCTTGTATATTTTTCTTACTTCTGCACTTTCTACAATACGGCCAGCGTACATCACATTTACACGATCACACATCTGAGCAACAATCCCGAGGTCGTGAGTAACCCATATCACGCTTGTACCATATTCCTGTTGAACTTCTCTTAACAGACTTAGGAATTGTGCTTGGATTGTTACGTCAAGCGAAGTAGTTGGTTCGTCAGCTATCAACAGTTCAGGATTAGTCGATAAACCCATTGCAGCTACGACTCTTTGACGCATACCCCCACTAAATTGATGTGGATATTGTTTAATCCGATCCTCTGGACTGGGTATTCTGACCGATCTAAGTGCCTCGACGACCTTCTCCATTGCGCGAATGCCCCGTTCCTTTAGATGGAGTTTTATTGGTTCTGCAACCTGGTTACCGACAGTGAACACAGGATTCATAGAAGTCTGCGGGTCCTGCATAACCATCGCCATCCTGTGGCCACGATATTGTCTCATTTCAGGTTCAGTTAGTTCGAGCAAATTCTCGCCATTAAACCATACCTCGCCTCCCACTATGCGAGCCGCCGGTTTTGGTACTAACCGCATAAGGGACAGGCACGTCATGCTTTTGCCACTGCCCGATTCACCAACTAGACCTACAGATTCTCCTTCTCGGACAGTAAAGTTTACCCCATCCACTGCCTTCAACACGCCACGGCGCTGGAAAAAATGGGTCTGCAAATTCTTTACTTCGAGTAGGATTCGTTTTTCGTTCTGGTCTGCAGATTCAATCATTCTCTACCTATATCATAAAACCATTATTTTATATTGTAGAAACCGTGTAACCTCTAAAGTTGCCTACGCCGCGGGTCAAGCGTATCTCTAAGCCAGTCGCCGAATAAATTTATGGACAATACCGCAAAGAGGATCGCTAAACCAGGGAATAATGCAATCCAGTAAGCAGATGATATAAACTCTCGACCTCCTGCTACCATAAGGCCCCAAGCAGGATTAGGAGGAGGTACACCAACTCCAAGGAAGCTTAATGAAGCTTCCAGTAAAATTAAATGGCCAACTTCTAATGTCGCAAGAACTATGACAGTATTGAAAACATTGGGAAGTATATGCTTCATAAGTATCAGCCAAGCTGGAGTCCCAATCACTTTAGCCACAGCAACAAAGTCTCTTTCCCTGACACTTAAGGTCTCACCGCGTACGATTCTCGTGAACCGGGCGGCGAGAAATGGAGACAAAATAAACATGACACTTTCAAAGCTACGCCCTACCGTAAATACAAATACTAGAGCCACCAATATCGTCGGCATAGCCAATATAACTTCCACACCACGTTGAATGACACTGT
>Ga0315338_1002171_pt1 | contig 20554 bp, 32 predicted proteins | sample ASW8metaG_FD_204518 | JGI IMG/M metagenome (GOLD analysis project Ga0315338, IMG submission 204518) | Ammonia-oxidizing marine archaeal communities from Monterey Bay, California, United States - ASW #8 | ecosystem: Environmental > Aquatic > Marine > Coastal | place: USA: California | collected... | reverse complement strand
TAAATGACAAAGGCAAAGATAAATGATTGTATCTTTTGCGGAAGAGTAAGCGTAGTGAGTAAACACTTTAAAACATATGTCTGCGATGACTGCTATGAGAAACAACAGGAAGCAAAAAAGAAATGGGCAAAGTATGAGCTGGATTGAATTTAATTATGGATGGCTTCAGTTGTTCATTGTGCTGAGTATTTGGGGGATAGATGGTTAAACCTCCATACTACGAAGCTCTATGGCATAATTGTCATAAATGTAAGATACACTATATGTCTGAACAACCACACCTTAGAGCATACTTATGCGATGAATGTTGGAACAGTATGCCTCACTATAAAGTAAACAAGAAGGTTATATCTCAAAAGCCTAAGAGAGGTCCAACCTTTACAGACGTAGAGTGGAGAGAGATAATCTTATATACAATAGGCAATCTAATATGTATGGCCATAATAGCTTACTATCTATGGTTTAAGTAGGAAAATATGTCAATAAGCAAATGCGAAAGATGTGACGGTAGAGCCATTATCTATGGGATTGATGGCAGTTGGCGTTGTGTTATATGCGACCCGAAAGAATATACATGGAATAAGAAAACGATGAGTTATGAATGACGATAGATATATAACAGAAGAGTATGATGGTGGTATAAGAATTACTATGAAGATATATAAAGAATGGGTGGCTGAGAATGGAGAAGCAACCGTATATCACAAAACAGATACAGAAGGATTTAAAAGTCCTTTAGTTAAGGAAGACTATGAGTGATATTATACCCTTAGAAGTATCTAAGATAGACCAATTAAGAGTCTATATTATACAGTCAGTGATATGGCTAATAGCGAAACCTTTAAATAGTTGGTAGCTAATGAGATTCATGGAAGTGAAAAAATGTCAGTAAGAACAGAGATATTTGACAAGGTTTATAAAGCGGCTGAGCATTATCAGTCCACAGGAAACCACAAGCAAGTGAACTTTAGGTATAACCCTGAAGTGAGAACGGAGTTCGATTTCTCTACGTGGAAGCACGATAGAGATAGTGACTCTGTGAGAAGCATCCTAATAGAGGATATAAGAGTATCAAGCGAAGGCATGGTATATGCAGTAGGAGTTGACAACAGGTATAACCTTAAACAGTATACTAACCAATACCCTCAGCATGTAAGAGCTTACCGTATTGATAGAATGGTGATATAATGGAACAAGTAAGTAGCATAAAAAGAATAAGTGAATATAAGTCCGTCTACATCCCAGACAAAATATTGGAGGATATGAAATTAGACTCCGGAGATAATGTTGTTTGGTTTAAGAACGATGAGGGACACTACCTCATTAAGAAAGTTCAAGTAGATATACTGGACTAAATATGGGAGAACTTTTAGAAGGATTTGTATCCCTGATAGAGGGTGAAGAAGATTTACTCTCTATCGCTGAACTAATGACTGAAGAAGAAGTGGATGATTGGACTCTACTAGTAAAATGTTTTAGTGAATTAAACGTATCTAGTATAGGTAAAGATTTGAAACGTATATCTAAGTTCTATAACCTTAATAGATGGCAAGAGCTATCTATCATGGCATTAATCAAACTAATGGAACTAACAGTAAAAGAAGCTGAGGAACACATGGGTAGGAATCCAGATATGGCTAACATAGATAGGGTCCCTAACATTAATAAAGAATATGATGGGAGTATGTTCGGATGAGTAATCAAGCGATGGATATGCTTTCGGGCTTTCTATTTGGTTTAGGCTTTGGAATGATAACAGGATACTACTTTATACCATGAGATGTGTAGTGTGTGGTAGAGACTACGTGGGGATGAAGAAAGAACGTAAGTTTAATTGTCCCCACTGTGGACCACTACCTTCAGGAGATTATAGTAAAGATGAGTGAAAGATGGAACGCCTTTGACCGTATATGGGCTAAGGGTAAACAAAACAAAATGGTTCAACGCTTAATGGAGAAGGTAAAGATAAGAGGCTTAAAGCCTAACGAAGAAAACTGTAGAGATTACTGGATGGGTTATATACGTTATTATAAAGATGCGCACACAGGACAAGATATGCATCTTAACCCTCGAAAGAACAAAGTGAGAATGAAAGCATTAAAAAGAAATAGATTTTATAGTAAAAAGCATGACGATAAAAGAAGAAAAGCGGGCAAAAGAAAACCATCACGTAAGATGGGCAGAAGATATCCGCAAAAGAAATAAAACCTACGATGAGTTAGGTGATTGGTGGCCATTTGTTCAGAACGTAGAAGATATACTTCAGCGTCTTGACCATATGACACAGCGATTCGATGATATAGAGAATCGCATAGCAGAAGCAGATGGTCGTATAAAGAACTTGAGAAAGGTATTGATTAAGTTGGAGGTTATAGATGACAGATTCATCTTCTAAGAAGAATGAAGAGATGGCCAATATGGCCGCAGAGTTACTTACCACTAAGATGGAAGCCGCAAGGAAAGATACCCAAATGACACATATCCTTAAGGTGGGAACGTTCCATATGGAGTTTGTTCCCGATAAGAATATAAATGTAGAGAAGGCGTTTAAGGAAACACTTTCTATGTTAATGGATAAGTATGGTGACAAGTTATTAAATATTACTATCAGTCAACTAAATGAGAAAGGACAGGTGCACTATGGTTAGCACGGAGTTTCTCAAAGAAGAATTGGCTAGACTCAATAGAGAGATAGCTAAAGATAAAGAAGACAAAGAAGCTCTTAAATCTCAACAGAAGTATGGTTATCAGGTTGACCCTGAGACAGGTAGATTGAAGAATATAGAAGAACCTAAGCGTAGGGTTGTAAAAAGAATACGTATAAACAAAGCGAAAGCTTTAAAAAGACCCCTGACATTGGGGAAGGAGTGATATAATGGCAGAACAGAGTAAAAAAACTGAACTGGAATTAGTAGCCGGATTGTTCCGGAATACTGATAAGAACGGAAACGTATACTACACTGGAAAGAGTGAAGGTGGAGATGAATACGTTATGTTCCGTAATTCATACTGGAAGGAAGGCGCAAGTAAGCCATACTTCCGTGTAATGAAAAGAACAGATAAGAAACCTACAACGATAGAGGATTAGATATGAGTAAAAGAAACCCATTGGACGAAGCCTTAAGTGACTTAATGGACGCATGGATGGAATTAGTAACATATAAACCCTTTCAAGGTGCTAACTTTGATGATATAGCTAAGCAGGTTCCAGACTTCGTAAGACCTAAACAACATATAGGTGATTGGGAAGATAGGAACGGAGAGATAGCGGTCACCATAGATATGCCCGGTATTGTGAAAGAGGATATAGAACTAAACGTAGATACTAACAAAGTATCTGTTATAGCAAAGACTGAAGATAGGGATTATAGTTTTAATAAAGAGTTTAAAGCTCTTGGTTATACTTTAAATCCTGAAGAAGTAAGTGCTGAGTTTAACAACGGAGTTCTAGATGTTAAAATTCAAAAGTCCGTAGACGAAGCAAGTAAACGTATAGATATTAAGTGAGCTTTAGTGATTGGATACAGTCACCCAAAAGCCAACGTATATGGTTAGAGGAATCTATGTCTGCCTTAGGGCAGTTTGCATTTATAGCCCCTATCCATAGAGTTAAGCATTGGAATCAATCAGCCAAACGTAGAGTAAAATGTTGGGCAGGAGAAGGAAAGTGTGTATTCTGTGAACAAGATATCCCGAAGATAAACGAGTTCACCTATGGAATATATCACGAGCAGTCGCAATATAGTGGAGGAGGTAAGACCGAAGTTTCCTACCTCTCTACTACGTTAGCTACACATACACAGTTCCAAAAAGTATTTTCAGAACTAATAGATGACTCCATAAACCCTACTGATGTAGTGTTTGAAATGAAGCGAACTAAAATTAAGACTTCATATGGTAGAACTGTTAATGGATACCTTTTAGAAAAGACAGACGCAACTGCGTTTGTATCTGAGAAGTTCCGGCCCTCCTTACTCAACAGCGAAGAACAAGAGTATACGTGGGTAGTTCCTGAAGAGATAGTGGCCTTCTTAGAAGATAAAAACGGAGACCCTATATCTCTTATAGATTTGTTTTTACTATTAAAAGACAATTTTGCAGGTATGGCTGAAAAAGATTTGAAAACATATGCTGTAAGGCTATGTGAGAACAATGTTCTTAACTTAAGAAATGCGAGGAAGAAATGGATATAACTGAATGGATAATATTAGCGGCCATGTTGGATGGCCCAATAGCAGGACTCTTATACTTATTGTGGAGAAAATATAACAAATGAAATTAAATAAGTATATATATGAGCAATTAGAAAAGAGACAGATAAGATTCTTAGAAGGAGATGCCGTCACAGAAGAAGAGATAGATGAATGGATAACTGACTGGTATAACGATACCTTCAAAGAGTTAGGAAAGCAAACGGGAGACCCTAAACCTCGTGGCCCACCTATGTGGTTGGCTGGAAAGAATTGGGTTCAACGAGCTAAAGATAGAGCAGACGCCAAAAATGAAGTATGAAATACACGACCTGACGAGATATTTTCACAATGTTAAAAAGAAAGATGGCACTCTTAATCCTATATTAGGTGAAGATGCTACTGCTCTTACAGCATGCTTATCTTATTTGTTAGAAGATACTAACTTTGTTATTAAAGCATACTCGGGAACAGGTAAGACCGTTATTATGGATGCTATCTTTGGGTTACTACCCAGAGAGTTTTATCATACAGTGGAACATTTATCTGAGACTGCGGTATGGTATGAAGCAGATAAGATTAACCGTTCTCGTTTTGTAGCTATCCCAGAGGCACAGAAATTACCTGAGCCTGTTATGGAAGTAATAAAGACATGGGGAGATGGTAGGGCAGCTTTTAGAAAGCGCACAGATGTAACGATAGGAGATACCGTAGAGACTAGACTTAACGCTAAGTATGTCTTTATGTGCGTAGCCGTAGAGAATACTAAAGGGTCATCTTACTTCGATGCAGAGTTGGAACGTAGATGTATGATTATGCATACTAATCCCACAGTGAAACAAACTGAGAGGGTAGTAAAGCATAAACTATTAGATGCTGCTGTTCCTAAAAAGACTATGTCTACGATGTCAGACGAAGAGATGGATGGACTACGGAAGCATATCTTAGATGCTATAGTACGTAGAGATGAAGAAGAGGCTATGGTGTTGAAGAACCCATGCGCTCCCTTTCTTTTTGAAGCTATCCCTAGCGCCTTTCCTGTATCTCGTTCAAAGGTACAATATCTTCTACGACTAATAAATGCAGTAGCTAGGTTTTATCCTGACGAGATTCTACGAGTAGATAAAGATGGGGAAACCTATGGTCTTATTACCCCTAAACATAATTGGTTAGGACTGCGCATATATCTTAATTCATTCGTAGAAGAATGTTTACATATGCCTAGTCACGGCACAGATATACTTAAGTTGTTTCCTGATACAAGACTAGATAGGTTTGGTTTTGCAGACGGAGAGACAATAAGAATGTCTAGCAATGAGATTAAGAAAGCTGCTAAAGCTGTGGGTCTACCTTTCACTAAGTTAGAACCTATACTAGCAGGTCTTATAATGACAGGTTTTCTAGAAATGGATGAAGATAAAGGCAAACGTCTTTATTATAAGAGTCCACTGATAGACGAACCTGTTGCAAAAATAAACTGGAGTGATTTAATTGAAGAAACGAAAGAGTTTGTACGAACTAACTGGCCTGAAGTGGCTCGTGAGTACACTGGGCGCCACTGTGGCAGTATCTCGCTTGTTGACCCGTTTAATGGGGACAACGTTACAATGGGTGAGAGAGCAAAGAGCGTCAAAGAAGTAGAAAGAACTGCCCCTAAACCTTACAAGACACATAAAGACTATCTATATGTAGAGAAGTATAAGGGTAAGAATTTAAAAAGAGACTTTCTATTGAAAGCAGAAGGAGACTATGAAGAAACCGAAATCGAAGAGATTGTTAGAAGATGGTCAAGTAAAAAGGGCTAGACTTCCCACAAGAAACGAACTATTTGCAGTAGTGAGAGAAATGTCGGGAGGCTCACGTATGTTGGCTATGTGTGAAGATAATCAGATGCGAATGATAAGGATAGGAGGAAAATTTAAAAGGCGTATGTGGTGTAGGGTAAACGACCTTATACTAATCAAACCTTGGCCTATTCAGAGTGATTCAAAGGCAGACTTGGTATACAGATACCTACCTGCTGAAAGGAATTGGATAATTAAAAGAAATATAATACCAGAGGAGATAAACATATGGTAGAAGGAATAGAAGCGACGTATATGGATTTCACGCAAAAAACAGCGAGATATCCTAAACGTAGAGAAAAAGAATACCTAATGATAGGATTAATGAATGAAGCCGGTGAAGTCGGTGGAGCATATAAGAAAGAAATAAGAGATAACGTAGATAATACTGATTTGATTATAGATGAAATGGGTGATGTTTTGTGGTATCTCACAAGACTATGCGATGTTTATAATATTAAGATATCAGAACTAATGATTAATAATATTGATAAGTTGACGCAAAGAATGACACCCAAAGACGCAGAGGAATATAGAAGCAGATGAATATACCACTGATTGCTACAGTAAATCATAGAACTATAGACTTGAGAGATGGTTCACTTAAGGTAAAGATATACCGCAATGGAACTACTGAAGCAGTCACGAGTCCCTATGCTCCATATTATTATACCCCAGATGAGAATGGGGAAGAGTATAAAACTATCGCTAGTGATAGAAAGATTAAACTTTCTAAATCCCACTACATACCAAAGAAAGATGCTGTGCCACCACATGCGCTTTATGATGGTGGACGTGAAGCCTTACTTGAGAGATTACTAATCGAACATCCTGATTTTTTCAGGGAGTTTCCAAATACGGATGACCTGAAATGTTTAGTATTCGATATAGAAACCCACTCTCCTGATGGCTCCTTTCCCTTTGGGGAAAAATATCCTGTTGTAGCAATAGGAATAGTAACGTCTTCTGGAGAGCGTGATGTGTTACTGTGGGATGGTGAAGATGACAGAGATGTTATACTTAAGTTCGCTGAGTATATCCATGACTATGACCCTGATATAGTATGTGGATACAACTTGGTAGGATATGATATACCTCAGATATTACACCGAGCTAATTTTCATGGACTAAAGGGATATAAGAAAATCCTTAACAGAGATAATAGTAGTTGGGGATGGGAACCTCCACAAGACCAAAAAGAATTAAAGATGCAAGCTGGAGGACGCATCATATTAGATTTACTGAGATGGACACGGCTTGACTATTCTCTATCAGGTATTCCACGAGGTCTCAAGAGTGTTTCTAGAAATTTTGGATTAGAACCTATTGAGCTCGATTTCGCAGAGCATGACTTATTAGACTACTCTATGGAAGAGATAAACGACTATGTATTAAGCGATGTAGATGCTACTATGTATCTATTCAATCACTATTTCCCACAGATACAATATGTCAGTGAGACATTAGGGGTACCGTTAGCTACATATACCAATGCTCCATCAAGTTATATAACTAAAATATTACAAGGTAGGAGCCTATTTGAGCAAGGCATAGTAACGCTTGATAGGAATAAAGAGCGACACCCAGAGATTTATAGAGCTGATAGGGGTAATTACCAAGCTGCTCACATTGAGCTATATCGCCCCGGATTCCACGCTAAGAATATAAAGGTGGACTTTAGTGCGTTCTATCCTTCTATATCAATGGCGCTTAACTTAGGACCAGATACTACACAAATAGTAGGGTACGACGACTACAGTGAGACTTTAGAATTTGTGGATGGTATACTTTACGTACCTGACAACAAGGTGGGTAAAAGAATAATGGTTAAAATAGACCAGTCTAAGAAGAGCTGTCTATATAAAATGTGTAATGAATTTACTGAAATGCGAAAGCCTTATAAACTTGGGTCAACGAAAGAAGATAAGAGCAAGTCGGATGCTCTGAAGATAATGGTGAACACGTTTTATGGAGCAAATGCTAACCCTTACATTAGTTACGGCGATATGGGCGTCGGTCTTACTATCACGGCTGTGGCACGGTGGTTACTACTCAGTGGTGTCTCTATCATCCATAGCAGATATGGAGAAGATGCTGTGGTATATGTACATACTGATGGGATTAATACTAATGTCGATGTGGACGTGGATTGGCTTGTAAAGAGATTGAGATTATTATTAAAACATGCTATCCCTGATTCTGAGCCTGAACATATTTCGATGGATAAAGACTTCTTTAAAGAAGGTGTTTGGTTACAAATAGGTAACTATGTCCTACGTAATGAAGATGGAAGTCTTACCAAGCATGGAAGCACATTTAAAGCAACAAGCCGCTCTAAATTCTATATCAAGGTATTGGATAAAATTATTAACGCACGTATTAACAATACCGTTACTCCTACCTTTGTTGAGAATCTTTATAGTTTAAAGGAATATGAACTTAATGACTTTGTTATGCGTAAAAACCAAGGCCGAAAACGAGAAGATTATAAATCAGAAACAGATTTGATATTAACTTTAATGGCTCAGGGTAAAGAGATAGGAATGGAACCTGCTGAAGGAACCACATATTTCTACGTTAAAACACAAGATGGTTATAAATTAGAATCTATGGTGAATAGTATAGATGAAATTGATATAAGATATTATTGGGATACTATAAGTACCCTCTTAAAGAAATTTCAACTAATGGAATGGGTAAAGAAAAAACCACCCTTAACTGTTTTAGATAAGAAACAACAAAGTTTATTGGAATGGATATGATGAAAGAAATAGAATTAATAATAGCATGGCTACAAAAAGAGTGTCCATCACGGATAGCTAAAGGACTTATTGTAGGTATATCAGGAGGAATAGATTCTGCTGTGACCTCTACCCTTTGTGCTATGACTGGACTACCAGTTCATGTGATGACTATGCCTATTGGGCGTGGACTTCATCTACCAGCCAAAAGACAAATAAAATGGTTAAAGGAAAAGTTTCCTAATGTTACATCAGAAAGTATAGACCTCACTAAAATCTACACTGAAGTAGAAAAGGTAGTTCCATATGAACTATCACGTATAAACAGCAAAGCAAGGTTGAGAATGTTAATGTTATATGCTCGTGCCACAGAGAAATCCTTTCTTGTAGTGGGCACTGGTAATAAAGTTGAGGATTTTGGAATTGGGTTCTTTACTAAATATGGAGATGGTGGGGTAGATATATCCCCTATCGCTGACCTTACTAAAACTCAAGTATATGATATAGCTAAGGAATTAGAAATACTCCAAGAGATACAAGACGCTCCTCCTACAGATGGTTTATGGAATGATGGAAGAAATGATGAAGACCAAATTGGTGCTACCTATAAAGAATTGGAATGGGCTATGGAATATCATGGAGAATATACTCTTAACAAACGACAACAAGAGGTATGGGACATTTATACTAAACTGAGAAATCAAAACTATCATAAAATGGTAGAAATTCCAGTATGTAGGATGGTGGAATGATGGGGCAAACTTTATATAGGTCGCCAACGATAAGAGTTAAAGGGATGGCACGGTTGCCACTCCTAATACTTGCAGATGTGAGAAAATGGATGAAAATGACAAAAGAAGTGTTGCTTCATTTCTTAAAGAAGGAGAAGTCAAAGTGGTTTGGCGCGAAGAGGATAAGACGAAAGTCGGCAGAGGAGTGATTCTTAATGATGACGAGAATTTTGTATACCTTAGTGGAGAAAAGGGTCGAGTTGCCGTTAATAAACGAGATATTATCGCTATTAAACAGTAAGAATTATGCTTGAGAACCCTAATAAATCTAGTGATGTCGAGATGGCATCCTTTAAATGGAAAACCCCAAAGAAAGATAAATTAAGAATAATGCCTGTATCGGATAGTCCATGGGCTCCCACAGGTTTTGGAACTAATACAAAAAATATATCAGCTATCCTTACTAAGGAAGGACACCATATTGGTTACGGAGGATGTCAAAACCCCCGACACCAAGCATATAATATACCGTGGCCTTTGGGACAAGATGAAACCTATGAAACAATAGAAAATCTTCCTATCATGTTTGCAGGACAGGAGAAGTTTGGAGAAAAATCTTTTCCTCATTGGGTAAAGAATTTTAAACCACAATTAATTTTAACACATCTTGATTTTCAAATGTTTGTTCATGTGGCTCAAATGAAGATGCCCACTAATGCTAACATTCCCCTTTACAATGAGAAAGGTCAAGTATTTGGACGTAAAGAAAGACTGGCAATGGTCAATGATATGTTTAAACAATTACAAGCAGGGCCTCCATGGAAATGGGCTGCTATTATACCTTTTGATGGTACACCTCCTATACCCGAATGGCAGTTAGCTATAAGTCAAATAGACTATAAAATCTGTATGTCTCGGTATGGACAGATAATTTTAGACAAGTACTATGATAAAACTGAGTCTTTCTATATGCCTCATGGAGTGGATTGTAATTTATTTAAACCTAAACTAAATCCTATGTATGGAGACAAACCTTTAAAGGAAATAGTAGGAGATGCTTTTGTAGTAGGGTGTGTGGCCCGTAACCAACACCGAAAAAATATACCCCAATTAATAAAAGGATTTAAAGAGTTTGTAGATAGAAATGATTTAAAACCTGAAGATGCAAGATTATGTTTACATATGGATTGGAATGATGCTATGGGCTGGAGATTCCCAGCTTTTGCTAAATATTATGGAATAGAAGAATACTTGATGCCACCCCTTATGGGAATGCTTGATGCGGGAGAAACTATAACCGAAGAACAAATGGCAGATTTATATAATTGTTTTGATGTTTTTGTTCTACCTACAGCAGGAGAAGGATTTGGTATTCCTACTGTTGAGGCAATGGCTTGTGGAACCCCTGTAGCAGTTACAAATTATACCACTGCTTGGGAGTTAATTAAAGAAGATGACCCTGAGAATGCTGATATACCCCTATATCCTTTAGGTGGAGAACCACTCACAGATGAAAAGATAAATGGTAGAAACCATCTGTTAGAAGAAGATATATGTGAAGCGGGTATACTTCTACCTTATAAAGATATGTGGTGGGATACCCCAGCACGAGCCGCTCCTCAGAGAGCTATATGTTCAGCAGTAGCAATAGCGGATGCTTTAGATTACTATTATCATAACAAAGACAAACGTCTAGCAGCTGCCCAAGCAGCGAGAAAAAAGGCGTTAAAGGAATATTCATGGGACGTCGTGGGTGAACGTTGGTTAAAAATGGCTAAACGTTGGGAGGAAGATTGCACTTAGTCTTCACTCTCGAAGGAGTTATACTCAAACCTGAGGATAAACTTCTTTGGGACCACTGTCATCCCTTATTTAATGTGGTGGAATTTATGCAATGGTTAAAAAATAATTCACATCATATTACTATATGGAGCCAAAGACCTAATACGTTAGAGGCTAAATATATAACAGAACAATGGTTGGAACTCCAACAAGTGCCATATGATAGGTTACTCTTTGATAGACCTAAGAATCCTATATTTGTGGATGAAACACCACCCAATGCAAAATATCACGAGAGCATAGGAGATAATGGAATAGTATCTATGTTGTTCGAGGAATGGAAAGTATGGAAACAGAAGCAAGAGGAATAGGAGGGGTTGGTCCCCTCGTTAAAGTCACATGGTATGACGCTGCACAGCAGATAAAGATACACATGTTAAACTTTAATGCTCCAGAAAAGCACTTAGCAGTATGTGAAACCATTGGTGAACTAGTATTAAAAGACAGTAAAGCTTTAATACTGGTGCAGCACTGGTCTGATACAGATGGTATCGACATCTTAGCTATACCTGCTGACTGGACACAAAAAATAGAAGTGTTAGAAAAAGTAGGTGATGCAATAGAACCTACAGAGGAAGAGAAATGTATTATAGAGAATTCGGAATCCCCGCCAGAATCGCCAAGTGCTATTCAGTCGAAGACCTCGACAAAGAAGTAAAAAGATATAGCGGTAAGAAAAACTGTTATACCAGTGTTTATGTCTTTGATGATAGTGAAGCAAAGGCTGACGGGAAAACCAACTATGAAACTGCTGTATTAAATACAGTATGGTTTGACTTTGACCACAATACGGATGTGAAAAAATGTTTAATGGATGTGAGAAGATTTATACGCCGGTTTTGCAAACCACTAAAGATTATCCCAAGGATATATCTTACAGGGGGAAAGGGCTTTCAAATGAATATAGACTTTCATTCGCCAGTGGACTTGCCCCATCATATCAAGCGCGACGCGCTGAAAGATTATTTAAAACACCTCAAACAGAAATATAAACTTACCACCTTGGATGATATATGTATAAATAATAGTGTGTCATGTATGAGGCGTATAGTGAATACTCCTTATATTTCTAAGATAGAGGGAACTCCTACTGGAGTATGGTGTACACAATTTAGTGTAGATAATATATTAAAACTAGATATTGAGGCTTTATATGCTATGGCTATGGAAGACAGTGGTCAAACTATACCAGCAGAAAAGAGTGCTAAAGCCCTAAGAAACTTTGTAGAATTTGTTTGTGATAAGTATGAAATTGAACACACTGTATCTTATGGTGTAGAATATTTATTGAACAAGGTAGAAGAGGCAACAAGCTCTATTAGTCATAGCTCTACTATAAGCAATGATTATATTAAGCCCTTAAGGGAGTGTGTAATAAAGCTAATAGAGCGTAATATAGAGCGTGGACATAGCAGCCACGAAGAAAATAACGTTATAGCTACTGAATTAGTAACAGCAGCTTATAAAAACAGAGACATTTACTTTATCTTTGAAAGTATCTATGATGAAGCAGGAGGCGATTGGGGCTGGTATACCAACAATCCTAACGTCGCAGGACGCCAAATCGAGTTGATTAGGTCGAAAGCTTTAAATAGGTATTCAAGAGATAAGTTAATACAGATGGGAATATGTTCTAAAAAATGCGCATGTTCCTAATGGAGAAAAAATGGCAACATTGAAAAGACTAGAGAAACGTATGAACGATGTAGAGCAATGGATGAAAGACTTTGAGAAGGGCTCCGGTCCAGCTCAAACAATGGATAACATGAACTTCTTGGTAGGACAGACAAGAATATTGGGAGAACAGATGCAAAATGTTCAAAAACAGAACATGGAGATGAATCAAATTCTTCAAGATAATCATGCTTACCTTCAAGAGTATCTCGAGAAGGAAGACATGGTCATTTCGTGGCAGACCTACTTGGAAAACAAAAACAAGGAGAGACAAGATGCCCTTCAAGAGCAAGAAGCAAAGAGCGTATCTGCACGCGAAGAAGCCGAAGATAGCGAAGAAATGGGAGAAGAAGTACCCGACCAAGGGTAAGAAACTTCCCACCAAAGTCAAGAAGCGAAAAAAAACGGGACGCCGTAAAAAGAAAAGGTAATAACCATGGTAGATAAAAAAGCTAAAGCAAAAGACGTTGACGTCAAAAAAGCTGCTCCAGTAGCAGCACCAGAAACCGTCACTATTAGTGGCGAGAAATATAAGAAGGTCGGAACCCGACTAGAACACACGGAGTAAATAGTATGGCCGAAGAAGAAGAAAAGTGTTGTGACAAATGTTGCACCCAAACAATATTAGACAAAATAGATAAGCAGAATTTTATTAATATGAATTATCAAAATGAAAATGATAATGGATTCAATTCTACTTTATCCAAGCTAAACGATATACTCGAACTATTACAAAAACATGTGGAGAAATAAATATGGCTAAAAAAGAAGTAAAAAAAGAAAAAGATGTAGAGGCACCTAAGGTGCAAATGATAACTGTACGCAGATTCAATAAAGAAACTGCTAAACGAGAAGTCATGGAAATACCAGCGGATGAGCTCATTGCAACTGGCTATTACGCTGACGTTGTATTCGAATAATGCCTAAGCTAGATAGTAATTTAGCCGCAGGTTTCGAAACCTCGAATCAAGTCTGCAAGTGTGATGAAGATGAAGATTGCACTTGCGGCTGCCGAGTTTTAATAGACTATAAATAATTTGGTAGCAAACCTTTTATAGGAGGTTAATCCTATAGTAATGAACCGAAAAGGAACGGTAAAAAATGTTTAAGAATGAAGTATCAGAATTTATATATAAGAGAACATATTCTCGTTGGTTAGACGAGGATTTAAGAAGAGAAGATTGGCCCGAAACCATAGCAAGGTTTTTAGATTTTATAATTTCAGAAAGACCAGATATACCTGAAAAAACAATAAATAAAATAAGAAAGTATATGATGGAATTTGCTGTAATGCCTTCTATGAGATTTTTATGGGCTGCTGGACCAGCTGCTAAGTACGATAATACTTGTATTTATAACTGTTCCTTTGCTAAGATTAATTCCGTTGAAGCTTTTGCCGAGTGTCTTTACATCCTAATGTGTGGGACTGGCTTTGGTTTTTCAGTAGAACAGGAAGAAGTGGATAAACTTCCGGAGATTCCGGAAATTAAATCGGGGAGGGCGTTAGATAAAATTCCTATCTTTGATTCCAAAGCAGGATGGGCAGATTCTGTAAAGATGCTCATGCAAAATTTATTTGATGGACAGAATATTTATTTTGATTATGGTGGAATACGACTAGAGGGGGCTCGCCTACGTACGATGGGAGGTCGTGCCTCAGGCCCAGCTCCTCTCATTAAGTTACATGATTTCATTCGTGAAACCATGCATAATGCCCAAGGTCGAAAGCTCACCACTCTTGAAGCTCATGATATTTGTAATCAAATTGCTGAGATTGTTGTAGTGGGTGGAGTTAGACGCAGCTCACAAATCTCTTTGAGTGACCTTGATGACAAAGACATGCGTCATGCAAAAGAGTGGCCTTTCCCTATAAAACGTGCTATGGCAAACAACAGTGCTATTTACAGGGAGAAGCCCTCAGCAGGACAATTTCTAAAAGAATGGGCGGAATTAGCTCTATCAGGCACAGGAGAGAGAGGTATATTTAATCTAAATGCTGCACAAAGCAAAGCTCCATCACGCAGATATGCTCCATTAATACAAGGCACTAACCCTTGTGGCGAAATAATGCTTAGGGATATGGAGTTCTGCAACTTAAGTGAAGTGGTTGTTAGAGCAGAGGATGATTTAGACTCCCTTTTAGATAAGGTAGAGACTGCTACATGGCTCGGTGTTATACAGAGCTCGTTTACATACTTTCCATACCTAAGAAAGGAGTGGAAAAAGAATTGTGACGTAGAAGCGCTTCTAGGCGTTAGTTTGACCGGACAGATGGATAACCCTTCCGTGTTGACTTCGGAGGCTCTAAGGGCCCTTAAAAGCCGTGTTTTGCGCATTTCTCGCAAGGCTTCGAGTATCCTCGGTACAAAAATGCCAGCAGCCACCACTTGTGTCAAACCTTCAGGCACGGTTTCACAATTAGTAGATTCCTCTAGCGGAGTCCATCCACGATGGTCAGAATACTATATCAGACGTTATAGAATTGCTGCCCGCGACCCTTTGTTTAGATTAATGAAAAAGGCAGGAATAAAATGTAACCCTGAAAATGGGCAAACTAAAAAGACTGCTTCTACTTGGGTTTTGGAATTCCCTGTAAAATCTCCTGATGATTGTATTACTCGTAAAGACGTAAGTGCACTGGACCAATTAAAACATTATAAAAACTTACAACATAACTGGTGTGAACACAACGCAAGTATGACTGTGTATGTGCGTGACGATGAATGGTTTGAAGTAGGTAATTGGGTTTATCAAAACTGGGATATTATAAACGGAGTGTCGTTTTTACCTTACGACGGAGGACATTACAAATTAGCTCCTTATGAGGAAATTGATGTTCATTCCTACGAAAGGCTTATAAAGAAGCTCCCCCGAATAGACTATAAGCAATTGTCTAAATACGAGCTCAATGACAATACTCAGGGAAAAGCTGAGTATGCTTGTGTTGGCGATAAGTGCGAAATTTAGAGGATATATAATGGCAACAATACTAATACAAGGTGGAGGCTACGCAAACGCAGCAGATGCTATCACAGCTGCAAATTTTGAAATCAGTGGAAGTAGTTGGACTTCTGCCAAAGAAATAGTCAACGTTGATGTACTAAGAGAAGGAAATCAATGGCGTTACTACTTTATTTATGAAGAATAATGACTTATGAAACAGATATAACTGGATATGGCCGCAAGATGGGCCTCAACGCAGGAACTCACGATGGTAAAATAAGTAGACCAGTGTATCTTGGACCAAACGATGGACCAGATGGTGCCGGAGAATGGGTACCAGCAAACACCGTTCAATATAGAACAATGTATCCAGCCAACGGAGAATCGGCTGGTGGTAATGGACGAGCTGGTAATGCATGGGGAACCAATAGACTCAACAATGTTTCTGGTTCTGGACAACCACAGATAAACGATATAGCATATCCTAAATCCTAATTATCTCTACTACTGATATATTCAGCTAGAGTAGGTGGTTTTTTATTAATAGTTAAAGTTAGTTGTAAACCATTTCCAAAAATAATACTCTTACCAACTATTCTATAATTACCAGAAAAATCTTTATCATCCGTTTCCACACGTATAACATCATTTTCCATGAGATAAAAACCTTCTGTAGCTCCTAAATTATATTGGTAACGGTTAGCAACGTTAGCTTGATATAAACGTGCTGCAAATTCTTTACAGGCAGCGGGAGAGTCTAAATTATTATTGGTAACTTTAAGAAAGGTTCTGTCCAATGCAGCTATGGCACCGTTATGTTTAAACGTTCCCTTAACTCCTCCAGCTCCTTCCACTATAACAACAGTAGGAACTTTTCTATCTATTATGTTTAGTGTAGTTATATTATTCTGTGGAGTATAAACATATTTGACTTGGTCATTTGTTAGGGTAGATTCTAATTCTATTACTAATTGAGATTTACTTCCATCATCAATTAATTTTGCTATATTAGGACGCGGTAAATCTTGGTCTGATAAATTAATAGGTTTAGCTAAAAGTTGTTTTATAACATCCAACACTTTCAGAGTTCCTCGAATAGGTTCTTTCTGCACTGAGCCCACTACGGGTGAAGTATCTCCTATGAAATCTGTACCAACCTTCTCAGTTAATTCACTCATTTGTAAAAGTTTAATAATAGCAGCACCACCCGTGAGACCATCTACATTTTCCCTGTCGTCTAATACTACTTCAGCTAAAGTGGTATCACCACCTTTTAACATATAACCAAATGCATCTTCAGCAAAAATATTAACCTTATTAAAATCCTTTTTAGTTCTATTTATCCATCCCCTGAAGATAGGCTTACTATCACTCTTACTTACATAGAAGGTAACTTCCTTATTCCATAAACTCTCAGTACCTGCTACTGTTAAGGGTATAGTAAATTGTAAAGTGGCCGCTGATAAAATACCGGGCTGAGCATAATTTACTCTTATAAAATCAACTTCTCTACCTTCTATAGTTACCTTAGGAATAATTTGTTTCACTCTGTATACCTCCCAATGGGAATATATCAGTCATGAGCTTACTATTAGAATCAATAAGAGCTATCTCTGATACAGTAACCGTAAAGCTATACTTCTTAACAGCCATAGGGCCTGATTTTCCATGGGTCTCATTAACAGTAGTAACTACTCCCCAAAATCTTACAAAGGTACCATCCTTCTGAATCTCATCCCAATATACTCTTACATTCTCCTGTTGAAGTTTTCTTACCATATGTAAATTACCATATAGTGTGCCGGGACCAGAATCGGCAAAGGCACTTGACCCACGCGTATCTCCCGTCGCCGCACTCGTAAAGTTGATAGTTTGAATAGAATCTCCAGTACGTGATATAAAAACCTTTCCCTTTTTAGTAATGGCACGATAATAAGTACCTGCTCTTGCAATCTGAACATCACTTGTAATGGGGATAGAATTAAGATTAAAAGCTGTATCATCAGTTTCTGTTATAAGTTCTACATGTGATTCTGTAGCATCAAAAATATTAAATATTTCAGGATATGCATCCTGACCTACATTTCCACTCAACGATATTTTTAAAGCATATAAATCAGTATCTTTCCACGCATCGACTACTGCGTCTCCAAAAGTCGTAAGTCCTCCCTGTCCACCAGATAAGAAATAAGTTTGTGGAAAACTAGCTCCCGAAGCAGCATTAACAGGAGGATATGAATTGGTAGTTCCTCTTTCCATTTTACTTACTCCAGTTATTACATCATATATATTTATTCTTCTAAGTAAAATTATTGTTCCTGTATTTCCATCTAAATTTACGGGCTCATAAGCACTAGTAATACCTTCTCCATACATTAGATATACTTCATCCATGGCATTGTTTATGCCGTCGCTTCCACTTGGACCTGCTACCCATATAGGAATATTAAGACAATCGGCTCCAGCTCCTACACCCCTGTCTTGAACTAAAGCTAAATAATTAAAAGCTCCTACTTCAGTTGTATTATTGAAAGTTGATGTGAGAAGGTCTTTAGAAGGAGTTTCTAAAGCAAGTACTAAATGTTTACCATATATTCCATCAGAAGCTACATCATTACCAGCACCAGTTAATAAAAGGTCATAACTTCCCGATGTCTGAGTATTGGTATCAAACTGTCCTCCACAAAGATTAGCTAATGATATAGCATCCCAATCAAGAGGCATATCAAAGTTTATATATCCACTTTGCGACAAAGAATTACTTTGTTCTACATATTTTTTATTTCCTGTATCTCTATATTCCATAGAGACTTTGGTAGTGTCCTCAAAGGGAACATTCTTCCAGTAGGCGTTCTGTTTAATTCCTGTTCCCTCTACAGTAAGATAGGAAACACCACTTATTTCCCATGGGTCATTATAAGCTCCTCCTCCTGATAAATTAGTTGAAATTAAATCTTGAGCATAATTAGCTATATTAAAGAAAATTTTATTACTTTTCTTAGGAAATAATAAGAGTAGATATTCGTTAGCAGTTCTTGTGTTTCCTTCTAGGTCGGTGAATGTAGCAGCATTCATTCCACTGAGATTAACTGCTGTGCCAGAAGTATTACGAAAAGCATTCTCAGTAAAATCTTCTGTATGACTTGCGGACGCTCCTCCACCCGTATTATAATCTACCTTAGTCATCTTGTTTATGACGTTTGTAGTCGAGGCAGGGGCGTATGGAGTAATAGCAGGAGTGATTCTCCAAACATAGGGTTTATTACTCGTTAGGCTACTTGTATATTCTGTAGCAGTAGATGTTGGGGGATAGGAAGTTTGACTTGCTGGTTGCATAGAAGTTCTGACTAAATGGTATTGGTCAGTAAATCTTCCAAAATCATCAACTATAAATTGATTAGTACGATATACTTGAGAAGGAGTTGAAGCACCATCTGTAAGAATCCAATCTGAATTGGTAGCATCCCCACTAAAGGCAACGCCCGGTAATGCAGCATCACCCCCTATACCACTAGTATTAGTACCAGCTAAACCATCCGGTCTTACATTATTATATGCAAAGGCAACACGTTTAGAAGATGCGGTTCCACTAGTATTACTTCCAAAAAATTGATACTTATCGCTAGTATGAGTTCCTGAAACTACGTCCCATTTAAAAGAAGGATTGTACCATCCCTTCCCCACATCATAACGATAGTAACTGTTAGTTACATTAGACGCCTTTGCTCTACTCTGAGAGAAATCCATATTAATAAATCGAGTACTATCTTCTACACTTTTGATAGGAGCTCCAGCTGTTACGTAAGATACAGGATAATAATAAACATTAGTCGAACCATCTCCATAATAAGAAGTGGTACATACGAATATTTTTAAATTTTGAAAAGCAGCATTTTGTGAATAATTATCATAGCGCTGAGAAGAAGTAGCAGCAAACTTAGGGTTGAGATATTTTACTTTAAGAACCTGACTAACGAGCCCTCCTGTAAGACCATCGCTCGGACCTACTAAATTCATTCCCGTTCCACCTGTTATATTAGCATTGGTAATAGTCTTGGTAATAGTTTGAACCATTTGCCCTGCGGATGCTATTGCTGTGGCTGAACTACCTGTATCTATTAAACTGTGGTCTACTACACAAGTAATTTCTAAAGTAATGTCTCCTACATCTGCAAGTGTGGCTGCCGTAGCCAAAGGAGGAATCATAATATATATGTTCTTAGGTCCTTCGGAATTAAAGATAGAGTTGTCTATACCACTCAAGACTCTTTTATTTTCTACATTCATTACACCTGTGGCAGTTCCGTCTGTAGTTTCAAAAGACTTGTAAGAAGCACCTTCTCTATAGGGAGATACATCAGTATTAGAAGTATCCATCCCGTAATAATCAGATACAAACCCAAAAGAATTAATTACTTGTATAATAGGTTTATATGTACCTGTGGCAGTATAGGTGTGTTCTACGTTAATAGTTCCTGTAGGCTTAGTTAATTGTACCCACTGATAATTAGCAAATTCCTTTTTGTTGGATATAGTTCCTGATAGGTCTGTACCATCATCCCAATCAATATAAACAGCTCTTACGTCAT
>Ga0315338_1002170_pt1 | contig 20556 bp, 15 predicted proteins | sample ASW8metaG_FD_204518 | JGI IMG/M metagenome (GOLD analysis project Ga0315338, IMG submission 204518) | Ammonia-oxidizing marine archaeal communities from Monterey Bay, California, United States - ASW #8 | ecosystem: Environmental > Aquatic > Marine > Coastal | place: USA: California | collected... | reverse complement strand
GACCCAGATGCCTTCGGATTGTGCCGAGCGTGTTCAGTCACGGTCTGAGTACTCTACGCTGCATGGTCTTGTGAACAAACTGTATTTATAATGCGACTGGTTGGGGTTCGTAACGTGCCGCGGGTGAAAGAAGGCAGGATCATCCCAACTGAAAGAGAGTGACCGATATGAAATTTGATGTCTCCTATCTTGTTCTGACCTGCTACCTGCTCCTTGCTGCTTCGCTGCCGCTTTCCGCGCAGCCGGAAGATTGGACGCGTCCGTTTCCGGCACACCGTGTGATCGGAAATCTCTACGCGATTGGGACCTACAATCTCGGTGTCTTTCTGATCACGTCTGAGGAAGGCCACATTCTGATCAATACAGGACTGGAAGACTCCACGTCGCTGATTCGGGAAAACATTGAATCTCTTGGATTTCGCATGGAGGACGTCAAGATTCTGCTGACGATGCAGGCGCACTGGGACCACACGGCCGCGTTGGCGGAAATCAAGGAGTACACAGGGGCGCAGATGTGGGCAACTGCCGGTGACGCACCGGTACTGGCGGACGGCGGATTTAGCGATCCACATTTCGGGGGCGAGGAGTCATTTCGGCCGGTCCGCGTGAACAAGATTATTGTTGAGGGTGAAGTGATCGAGTTGGGTGACACGCGACTGACGGTTCTCGAAACGCCGGGCCATACGGCCGGGAGTTCCAGCTACCAGATGGAGGTGCGTGAGGATGGCCGCGACTACAGCGTCGTCATTGCAAATATGAATACGATCAACCCAGGGAAGCAGCTTGTGGTTGATCCGACGTACCCGGGAGTGGCTGAGGATTTTGCCGAGACGTTCCGGAAGCAGAAAACCTGGGATGTCGACGTCTGGGTCTCGGCGCACGGGTCACAATACGGATTACACGACAAGTATGAGCCGGGACAGGATTACAGCCCCGACACCTTTGTCGACCCCGAGGGATTCTTAGAAGAGGTTGAGCGGCTGGAGAGCCTTTATCTGGATCAGGTCGCGGCTGAACGCCGCTGATACTTCTGGTGCCCTCAACCGGTTACTGGCTCGAAGATTGACTTAACCGTCTGCTTTCAAAATATGGCTGGCCTCGGCAGCCGTGATGAACCGTTTGGCGTCCTCTTCGAGGAGAAAGCGTTCATCAATTAGCTCCTGCGCCGCTTTTTTGACGGCCTTCACGTATCCCTCGTGATTCTCGTATCGCTCCTGTAGAGACCGTCTCGGATCGCCCGCAGCGGAGCGCTCGGCTTGAGTGACGGAAAAGGGAATATAGGTCCCACGCAAGCCACACAGATTTGGTCCTCGAGCTTCGGCGGTGCGAATGTTCCAGCCGGCGTTGGTGCCAAGAGGTGCTCTGATTTCCATTGGTCGGACGCCGGCAATATTGAGGCCGTCTTCATCCGACTTGGGAACGAGAATCGAGTAATTCGGCCCAACCTTTGGTGGCAAGACGGTGAGCCGACCACCGGTGGAAGAAAAGGTGGGACCAAAGTCGAGCAACTGGAGTTCGGTGACGATCTCCGGAAAGCTCACGTCCGGAATCTTTGGAAACGCGCGACGTGCCTCGGCGAGCGGGACGAGCGTGGCTGCCGACACGGTGGGATAGTTGCTCGGCGGTGGCGGAATCCCGCGGTCGGCCCAGTCGTCGAGTGCGGTTAGCAGCGCACGCACGGTTGGCCCGTGGTGATTCGGATTACCAGGGTTCTGGCAGATACCAGCCGGAGCTGGAAATGTGGGCGCGGGACTGTTTCCGCCGTGCTGAAAGCTGGATAAAAAATAGAGACGCACGTTGTCTGGGACCGGGACCGGCTGCCCGAGACCGTTGGTCACATTTAGTGACGCCTTCATAACCCAGAACTCATTTTCGGTGTCACTCTGGAAGATTAACGGGTCCGTCGCCGGTCGCTTGACTAGCCCATCGCGCACTCCAGAGATCGGATCGGTCGTGACAGAGAAGGTGAGCGGCGGATAGCTGGTCGACAGAAAGTTCTGTCTATCGTCTTGCCGCGAATAGGTGTTGGGGTCGGCAAACTCCACATTAGCGAAGAGGCGGTGTGTGCCAGGTTTATGAATCCACATGGCGTCGAACACCCTGCGATGCGACTCATCTTCGTTGAAACCGAGATACAGGAAATCCCGTGAGTACATGCCGGTCGAGGACCCGCCGAATGAATAGGCCCGTTTGATACCAGCGCTCGTGGCGTCGGGTGCTAGCGGGTTCGGATTGCCGGCATCGTCCGTGGTCTGGTTGCGGAGAAACGATCCGAGATCTCGGGTAACCGCGTAGCCTAGGCCCATCACGAGGGGATTCTTCGCCAGGTAGATCAGCTCATAGATGGCCTCGGCGCGAAAGCCGTCGAATAAGCAAATATTCGTCTCGTCGGGGACCAGGCTGTCCGCTCCCCTTGGACACGTCCCGAACGCCCACTTGGTCGGTAGTATCAGTGTCTTGGGGCCATCCAGTGTTTCACGAACGGTCAGCGTGGCACTCGTAGTGTCTGTGTCGGCTGTGCCGTACGATACAAAGTTCGGGGATCCCTCCAAGCCAAGCGTGAACGTTCCCTCTGTGGGGATGGTCCGATCTGAGTACTCGATCCGAACTGGAGCCACGATGGGATTCCCGTCGGGTTGGGTGGCCACGGGGAGCGTAGGAAAGAGTCGGTTGTTCCCCGCTGCCACGTCGCCTTGCCAACCAGCATCGACAACCGTGTAGCCCTGCCGCATGAGAAATCCGTCACCGGCATCGGCTGCCGTCAGTGGGTTGTTGATGCCCGGTCCGGAAGGGCTGAAGTTGAAGTAGCCCAACGCCTGTTTATTACCTCGATTGTTGATTACATAGAAGAGCTTCTGATTTCCCTTGGTTATATCCTGTGGTTTAAGGATAAAGAACGGTGCTCTGAACTCGACGAGACCGTTTGAATTCCTGGGGGCCTTATCGATGTTGACGAGGATGGCGTTGAGGGGGTCGTCTGGGTCTATTTCAAAGTATGCGATACCGTCCAGACGCTCGTAGGGACCGACGCTCCCAAACGACGCCCCCTCGGCAAACACCCGAGTGTGCTCGACCACTAGGCGCACCAAACGGGCTTCGGATGGCCACGGCGCCAGCAAGACCACGAACGCAGCTATCAGGAAACAGTTTTTCAGCATGATTTCCTCGTAATTAGTGGCGACGACTCCCTAATCTATTTATCTATTTAGACGTACACTACCAACCGGCTAGTCTGAAGGTCAAAACCGAACCGAGGATTAGTGGTTTGCCATGTAGGTTGTGGGGCAGTATCGTCTTTCTGAGATAAAGAAAGTGGTGCAAGAGGGTCCGTTTTGAGGTAAAACATCCCTGGTCGGATCAAGTTGGAAATCGGCAGGTTAAGTTTCACCGGTCAATTGATTAACGAGGTGACTATGCAGAGGTTCATACCCGTGGCGCTCCGTTGCGCCGCTGTGCTGGCATTTGGAGTAGTGATTGTCGGTTTGGGTGCCAATCTTCGGGCTCAGGCGCCGGCTGTTCAGCCAGTGGCAGTGGATCCGTGTGCGGCTCCCGCCAACAAGATTGTGGCCGAGAATTGTAGGCCTGGGAATCGACGTGAGGAATGGGACGTGAGTGGGGGAGGCGATCCAGAGATACAGGGTTTCTCGACCGACATCAGCGTCAACATTGGTGAGACGGTTGAGTTCAAGATTAAGACCCACTCACCGCGGTACCGGATCGACATCTATCGGATGGGTTGGTACGGTGGCAGCGGTGCGCGTCTCATCGAGAGTATCCGACCGTCCGCGACGCTGCCCCAGGCTCAACCACCATGCCGTGTTCATACTAATTTTCGTTTTGTCGACTGCGGAAATTGGAGGGTGTCGGCGTCGTGGCAGGTGCCCGCCGACGGTGTTTCTGGTGTTTATGTTGCCCGCCTTGTCCGAGAGGACGACGATCCGGAGCCGTGGCAAGAGTTCGGCTTTGGGCTGTTTCCGACGCACATTCCACCTGAGGGTCCCCATGCATACGGTGCGAATGGACTTGGCACCCTTGCGGACACACTCGAGGAGAAGCGTGCAAGTCACATTATCTTCGTTGTGCGCGATGACGCGGGTCGCTCAGACGTGCTGGTCCAGACCGCCGATCCGACTTGGGTGGCGTTCAACCGGTATGGCGGCTCGAGCCTCTACGGAGCGTGGTCAGCGGTCGATGGTCTCGGCGCGGCTAAAAACGACCGGTCCCGAGCGTTTATGGCCAGTTATAACAGGCCGAACACGAATCGCGATGGCGAGATCAACGATCAGTTTTTCAGCTCGGAATATCCGTTGGTGAGGTGGCTCGAGCGCAACGGGTATGACGTGAGCTATTTTTCGGGTGTCGACACTAATCGGCGGGGTGAAGATATCCAAGATCACAAGATTTTTATTTCTGGAGGGCATGACGCCTACTGGTCTAACGCTCAGCGGATGCATGTGGAGGCGGCGCGTGATGCCGGCGTACATCTGGCCTTCATGGGCGGTGGCGTCAGCATGTGGAAGGCACGGTATCGGCAGAGTCTCGAAGGTCTCCAAGGCTCCGACACGCCCTACCGAACACTCGCCTCGTTTAGAGAAACCGTTTCCCATGGAAAAATGGATACGCAGAATGGATTCGGCAATAAGGAGAACCTGTGGACCGGGACCTGGCGCGATCCTCGGGAGTTCAATCCGGAAGGGGCAGATCCGGAGAACGCACTTACCGGAACGATCAACACGGTGGGAAGCTTCCGGAATGATCGTCTCCACGTGCCGGCGGGCTACGGCCAGCGACGCTTCTGGCGGAATACCGAAGTGGCCGGTCTTGAGGATGGCGAAATGTCGGTATTTGGACGTGGCGTGCTCGGCCACGAATGGGATCAGGACATCGACAACGGTGTTCGACCGAGCGGCTTGATCCGCCTGTCTGAGACCACCATCGACAACGTCGCATATATGCAGGATTGGGGCTCCATCTACGATTCGGGGAGCGCGACGCATCACTTGACGCTCTATCGGGCATCAAGCGGAGCCTTGGTATTTAGCGCGGGCAGCGCCCAGTATTCCTGGGGCCTCGATGATTTACACACCTATTGGACTAGGCCTGACGGTGGCCGGGTCCGACACGACCTAATGGGTGCTGTGCCGGCGATACAGCAAGCGACGGTCAACCTGCTTGCGGACATGGAGGTGCAGCCGGCGAGTCTACAACCTGAGCTCATGCCCGCTGAAGCGTCGCAAGACAGAACAGGACCGCTCGCGCAGATCATGGTGCCGAGTAACGGCGACGCCGTGGGCAAGGTCGTGACCATTGAGGGAACGGCGGTCGACCAAGACGGTGGTGTCGTCTCGGCAGTCGAAGTGTCGACCGACGGGGGAATTACCTGGCATCCGGCTAACGGAACCGACGAGTGGCGCTATGAGTGGCAGGTGCCGGCCGGTCTCACGAAGTCGACGATTCTGAGCCGAGCGACCGACGACAGCGCCAACCTGGGAGCACCAAGCCCGGGTGTGAGCGTACGCGGACCGGTTGCGCGGACATGGTAATCCAGGGGCGACTGGGAATTTTTTTTGGGATGAGGGATGACATGGATATGAATTCGACTAGGCGTTTGTGGCGCAGTGGTGTGGCCGGCATCGGCTTACTGGTGGCATTTTTTCCTGGGCAAGCAGAGGCGCAGGCTACAGATCCGTGTGCCGAACCGGCCAATTGGGTCATTGCCGAGAACTGTAAGCCAGGGAATCCGTCGACCGAGTGGGATGTCAACGGTGCGGGGGATCTCACCATTCAAGGCTTTTCGACTGACATCAGTTACAGCTTTGGCGAGACTGCGCAGTTCAAGATCGACACCGATTCTGCGGACTACAGGGTAGACATCTACCGATTGGGGTATTACGGGGGTGATGGAGCACGTCTTGTGGAAACGGTGCGCCCGTCTGGGCCATTGCCGCACCAGCAGCCCGATTGCGCGATCGACTGGGACGTGCGGTTGTATGACTGCGGCACGTGGGCAGTATCGGCGTCGTGGGAGATCCCAGAGGATGCTGTGTCAGGTGTCTACATTGCCCGACTTGTACGCCAGGACGGAGACGTCACGTGGCGTGTCGATCACGGTCGAGGGCCTGAGCGGCCGCCTGGAGAAGGGCCGCATGCCTACGGGTCACTCGGACTCGGCGAGCTGCGGAACCCGATCAAGGAACCGAAAGCCAGCCACATCGTATTCGTGGTACGGGATGATGCGAGTCAGGCGGAGGTCGTCATGCAGACGTCCGATCCGTCATGGGTGGTGTACAACCAGTATGGGTTAGGTAGCTCCTACCGGGGTTTCACCGAGACCGGTGAATCGGTTGGCGGACGGAACGCCATAGCGGCGAACAAGTTGAGCTACAACCGACCGCTCATGAACCGAGACTTTAGCTCTATAAACCAGCTCTTCGATGCGGAGTATCCGTTAATCCGGTGGCTGGAACGAAATGGGTTCGACGTGACCTATATCTCTGGATTGGATACGCACCGCTATGGGGAACTGCTGCAGAACCACAAGCTGTTTATTTCCGTTGGGCACGACGAGTACTGGTCGGCAGGGCAGCGACGGAATACAGAGGCCGCACGGGAGGCGGGGGTCAATCTGGCCTTCATGAGCGGAAACGAGGTGTTCTGGAAGACTCGGTATGAGCCGAGTATCGACGGGACGAACACACCGTTACGGACAGTGGTCATCTACAAGGAGTCGCATAGCAAGCAGGACGAAATCGGTGAGAACCAGCTGACTCAAAAGACTGATCCGCTGCCGGATGTGTGGACAGGAACCTGGCGTGATGGAAGTGCAGCCAATCCGGAGGGGCCGCAGCCAGAGAATGCGTTGACGGGACAGATCTTTACCGTGAACGCGAATCGGCAAGATCCGTTGCATGTTCCTGCTGAGTACGGCAAGTTGCGCTTCTGGCGGAACACTGAGGTGGCCGAGCTTGAGCCGGGAGAGCGTGTGGTGCTCGCCAATGGCATTCTGGGTCACGAATGGGATGAGGACGTGGATAACGGGTTTCGCCCGGCCGGGCTGATCCGGATGTCGGAGACGATCGTCGATGGGGTGAGCTTCATCATGGACTGGGGAGAGACATACGACTCGGGCACGGCAACGCACGCCCTGACGTTGTATCGGGCGGAGAGTGGAGCGTTGGTGTTTGGCTGTGGGTGTGTGCAGTACACCTGGGGGTTGGACAATTTTCACGACCATCCGACATCGGTAGCCGGCCGCAGATTGAACCCACACTCGTCCCGTCTCAGTCCCGACCCGTATGGACCGGAACGGACCCTTCAGCAGGCGACCGTGAACCTGTTCGCGGACATGGGCGTGCAACCAGCGAACCTGCAAGACGACCTTGTCCGGGCGACGGCTTCGACCGACACGATGGCCCCGCAATCAACAGTGGCATCACCGGAGGATGGCGCGACCGTGTCGGGTGGCCTGGTGACGGTGACGGGGGCGGCCACCGACCGTGGTGGTGTGGTTGCAGGCATTGAAGTATCAACCGACGGTGGCGCCACGTGGCATCCGGCCATAGGGACCGAACCGGCCACTTCGGTCGAGTGGCACTACGAGTGGCAGGTGCCGGATGGGACGGGGTCGGCCACGATCCTTAGTCGCGCGTCGGACGACAGTGTGAACCTGGAGACTCCAGAAGAAAATGTGACGGTTACCTACGGATCACGCGATTAAGGGAGTAATAGATGACTGTTCGATCGGTTACGGCAGGGTTTTTTGCGATTGCCCTGATCGGGTGTCTGACGGAGGGTGCCGCGCTGGCACAGCAGGCGGTGTCGGAGAGTTGGACCGCGCCACGAGCACCCGATGGAAAGCCTGATCTGCAAGGGGTCTGGGACTTCTCCACGCTGACCCCCTTAGAACGACCGGATGAGCTGGCGGCGAAAGCGTTTCTGACGGAAGAGGAAGCAGCGCAGTACGTTCAGCAACGGATCTACAGTGCCAACGCCGATCGACGTGACGGCATTGGTACCGAAATCCGACCGGGTGAGGACACCGATGTCGCGCTGGCCTATAACGACTTCTGGTATGACCGAGGTACGACGGTTGTCGGTACCAGACGCACGTCACTGATTATCGATCCACCCGATGGAAAGCTTCCACCCCTGACCGTGGAAGGGCAAAAGAGAGCGAGTGCCTTGGCAGCGTTTCTGAAGCAGGGAATCCGCGGTCCACTCGACAGCGCCAGGACCCGTCCGGTACGCGAGCGCTGCATCTGGTGGGAAAGTACGGGTCCGCCACTTGCACCGAACGAACTCGGTGCAGGAAGCCTAGGTGCTTACAACGCCAATCTCCAGCTGGTCCAGAACGAGGACCATGTTGCGATCGTCACGGAAATGATTCATGACGCGCGGATCATTCCTCTGGATGGCCGCCCCCATCTGCCATCGTCGATTCGGCACCTGCTCGGAGATTCCCGTGGTCGTTGGGAAGGTGACACGCTGGTCGTCGACACCACGAATTTTATGAGCACGGAGGACTTTATCGATCCCGGCGGGTACACGGACCACACTGACTACAGAGGAAGACGGAGGGGCATGCATTTAACTGAGCGCTTGACGCTCATTGATGCTGACACACTTCGCTATGAATACACGGTGGATGATCCAACGACATGGACACGGCCGTGGACGGCGCAGCAGTTCCTCACGAGGAGTAAGACACCGCTCTACGAGTATGCCTGTCACGAGGGGAATATCGGCATCGCGGGTGTCCTCGCTGGGGCCCGCGTCTCTGAATAGGTGGTCGATCGTGTGGATAGGGGACCCAAGCAGGAGGTCGGTGAGATGACTATTCGATCGATGATCGCAGGGTTAGGCGTACTGGCGTTAATCGGGTGTCTGACGGAGGGTGCCGCGCTGGCGCAGCAGGCGGTGTCGGAGAGTTGGACCGCGCCACGGGCACCCGATGGAAAACCTGATCTGCAAGGGGTCTGGAACTTCTCTACGCTGACCCCCTTAGAACGACCGGACGAGCTGGCGGCGAAAGCGTTTCTGACGGAAGAGGAAGCAGCGGGGTATATCCAGCGACGGATCGAGAACGCCAATGCCGATCGACGGGATGGCGCCGGAACCGAACGCCGACCAGGCGAGGACACGGACGTTGCTCGGGCCTATAACGACTTCTGGTATGACCGAGGTACGACGGTTGTCGGTACCAGACGCACGTCACTGATTATCGATCCACCCGATGGAAAACTGCCTCCCCTGACCGCGGAAGGGCAGAAGAGAGCGAACGCCTTGGCTGAATTCTTAAGACAAGGTGTCCGCGGTCCGCTCGACAGCGCCAAGACCCGACCGGTACGCGAGCGCTGCATTTGGTGGGAGAGTGAGGGGCCGCCGCTTGCGCCGATGGGTGCCTACAATGCCAATCTCCAGCTCGTCCAGAATGAGGACCATGTTGCGATTGTCATGGAAATGATTCATGACGCGCGGATCATTCCTCTGGATGACCGTCCCCATCTGTCGCCGTCGATTCGGCACGTGCTCGGAGATTCCCGTGGTCGTTGGGAAGGTGACACGCTGGTCGTCGACACCACGAATTTTTCGAGTTTGGAGGACTTCATCGCCCCCGGCGGGTACACGGACCACACCGACTACAGAGGAAGACGGAGGAACATGCATTTAACTGAGCGCTTGACGCTCATCGATGCTGACACACTTCGCTATGAATACACGGTGGATGATCCAACGACGTGGACACGACCGTGGACCGGACAGCAATTCCTCACGAGGATCGACACACCGCTCTACGAGTACGCCTGTCACGAGGGAAATCTCGGCATCGTCGGCATTCTTTCCGGGGCTCGCGCCGCTGAGCAGGCGGCTGCTGGTGAGAGTCGGGGGCCCCAATAAGACGTCGGCGAACCGACGCGAGGGTTGCCGTCGTCATCGACGTGTTGCGTGCGTTCTCCACCGCTTGCGTGGCATTTGAGCGGGGTATCAAAGCTATCGTGCTTGCACAGGACGAGGACGTGGCGTTTCAGCTAAAGCGCGCATGCCCCACCTACCTGCTCGTCGGTGAGACAGATGGTCGCCCAATCGAGGGATTTGATTTCGGCAATTCACCCACGGAGCTGTCTTCCGCTGATATCGATGGAAGGGTCCTTATCCACAAGACAACAGCCGGAGTACCGGCGGCTCTCGGCGCTCTGGACTACGACCGTGTCTTCGTGACGGGACTCATGACCGCTAAGGCCACCGCCTCCCACGTCGGACAGTTAGGTGCCGTCCAGTACATTCCGTCAGATCCGCTTGGCGATGAAGACATCGCGTGTGCCGAATATATGCAGGGCGAGATCGCGCTAGACCAGGTGCGAGATCGGGTCGTCGCCAGCGGTGCCGCCCAGAAATTTCTTCGAGACGAAGTGCCCGCCTTTCCGCGCTCAGACCTTGAGATCTGCCTCCGAGAAGCGGCCACGAGATTCGCGATGGAGGTGCGGGTGGGCGATAGCCCTATCGTCGAGAAGGTGAATCTCTGAACGTCTGAGCGTTCAAACGATGTAGGGCACCTAGGCAGCTGCACAAATAACCTTATAAATATGGGACGGAACAGATGCCGATCGGTCACACATGCAGATTTCCCACAGCCAGAATCAGATCCGGGAGGTAGAATGCCTCAGACTTTGAGCGCCAAGAGTCTAGTCGGGAGAACTTAATGATTCGCTGCTATTCCATTGTGAGCGTACTCGTCGAGTAAGATTCGTGATGAAGAGTGGAATGGTCTACAGAAATGATCTGGTTTCAGGGACGACGGAGTCGATGACGAACAGCACGACTCCATAGTTCACTGGTAATTACGCTGATCTGTGCCGAGTTTATCGATAGTCCTTACAACCTAAACGTAGGAGGTTTGTCATGAAACGCTCACTCGCCTTTGGCGCAATGTTTCTCCTTATCGGGCTGATGTCCGCGCAACGTTCAACCGAGGCAGTTGGTCAATCCAGCAGCGACGGGTGGATGACGCTGCTTGACGGCTCCACGCTGGATGGGTGGAACGTCCTCGGCGACGGCAGTTGGAAACTCGCGGACGGCGCGGTGGAAGGCGACGGTGACGCCGGCTTTCTCGTGACGGAGGATTCGTACGGCGACTTTCAGCTGACGATGGAGTTCTGGATTGAGGCCGCAGATTCCAACAGTGGTGTGTTTATTCGCTGTGCGGACGCAAACAATGTTGGAGCTGATAGTTCCTACGAGGTCAACATTGCCGACATGCACGAGAATCCAGACAATCGGTCGGGAGGTATCGTGGGACTGGTGGGACCTTCGCAGGCTGTCTCAACGGGCGGAAAATGGAATACGTTTGACATCACCGCCCGCGGCGGCAAGCTGACGGTGGTTCTCAACGGCGTGACTACAGCAGACGCTGAGGACGGCGCGTATGCGAGCGGGCCGATCGCCTTGCAGCACCGCTTCGGGGTCGTGAAGTTTAAGAATATCCGGATTCGGAAGCTCTAATCTCTCGGTCGAGAAGTGCTGGGGATCGTTCCAGTTCTTTTCTGAGTTCTGGGACGCCACCCTGTTGAGGTGTTCCAGGGAAGTAACTGAAACTTTGAGTTCGGGATGATGACTCATGCACGTCCTGTGCACTCAAGGAGAAGACAGATGCTACACAGACTAATCGTTACGGTTGGCGTTTTCGCCGTTACGCTCGGGCTCGCGCCACCGGAGCTAGCTGCCGGCCAGTCGAATGCGTCGGATGGGAAGACGTTTCAGACGCCCTGGGGTGACCCCGACCTACAGGGTATTTGGGCAAACAACGTCAGTACGCCACTGCAGCGCCCGAGTCGGTTCGCCGGAAAGGCGGAGTTAACCGAGGAGGAGTTGTCTGCTTTTACCGTGGAGCGGCAGCAGTTGCGTGAAGATCGTGACCGTCGCGATAATGCAGAAGGGGCCGTCACCGATGTCGGTCGAGCGTATAACGCCTATTGGTTTCCGGTACCCGGTGCGGCGATTAGCCGCACCTCGTTAATTGTCGATCCGCCCAACGGAAGAATCCCGGCCTTTACACCGGAAGCATTGGAGCGATTTTCTGCCTGGGCCGCGACGAAAGGGCGAACGGGGAGCGCCGCCTCACCGCAGCGCACTCCCACGGGCTCGCAATCGTCGCCCGAGGGCATTCAGGACGGAACCGAGGGTGGGGTCGACGGCCGAGGCCAGCGTGCGGATCACCCGGAGGACCGCCGTCTCTCCGAGCGATGTCTCTTCTGGGGGACGGGGCTGCCCAGGCTGCCTGGTGGCTATAACAATCATTTCCAGATCGTGCAGAGTCCGGGATACGTGGTCGTGAACCTCGAGATGGTTCACGACGCTCGGATCATTCCTCTGGATGGGCGTCCACATCGGCCATCGCAGGTCAGCCAGTGGGTAGGGGATGCCCGCGGCCACTGGGAGGGCAACACGCTCGTGGTCGATACCACGAATTTTTCGAACAAGACTCATTTTTTCGGGTCGTTCGGGAGCCGACATGTCGTGGAGCGTTTCACGCGTGTTGACGCGGACACGATTAACTATGAGTTCACGGTCGAGGATCCGACGACCTGGACGCAACCCTGGAGCGTCGCCTATCCGCTGAGGTCACTGCAGTCCCACGTCGGTGGTGTGGACGGAATTACGGACGCGCAGGTTTACGAGTATGCGTGCCACGAGGGCAACTATGGGTTGACCGGGCAGCTTGCAGGCTCGCGTGCGGTCGAGAAGGCCTCCGCGCAGGCGACACGCGAGCAGTAATAGCTCTCGTGTCCCTTGATCGGGGTCGAGGAGCCGGGAAGTAAGGAGAGAGACATGCGTGTTCGATGGTTGGTGTCGGGGTCGGTCCTAATAACGACACTGATCGCCGGGTTGGTAGTGCCGGCACTGGCGGAGGGGCAGACGGCGGACACCGGTAGTGCGTTGCGAACACCGTGGGGCGATCCGAATCTGCAGGGTGTCTGGAATTACTCCACGCTGACGCCAATGGAACGACCGAGCGCGTTGGCCGACAAACCGAGTCTAACGACGGAAGAGGCAGTAGCGTTTGCAGCAGCGGAGCGTCAGCGCCAGAATCGGGATCTGATCGATTCTTCAGCTGGTGGTCTGCTGTACGCTCCGGAATCTGACGGGGGCGTCGTTCCCTATAACGAGTTCTGGTATGACCGCGGAACGACAGTCATCAGTTCAACCTCGCTAATCATCGATCCGCCCAATGGTCGTTTTCCGCCGATGACGCCAGCGGGGGAGATAAGTGCGGAGGAGCGCAGGGAGGTTAGACGTCAGGAGCAGCGAGGAAAACCTCGGGCGGACGGGCCGGAGAACCGAGGCCTTGGCAACCGCTGTATCACCCGCACGTTGCCGCGAACGCCAGGTCCCTACAACAACAACTATCACATTGTGCAGACGGCGGAATACGTCGCTATTCTTGCCGAAATGAATCACGACACTAGAATCATCCCGCTCGTTGACCGCCCTCATCTTTCCCAAGATCTCCGGCAGTGGCTTGGGAGCTCCCGAGCCCATTGGGAAGGAGATGCGTTGGTGGTTGAAACCGTCAACTTGAGAGAAGGCGCTAGAGGGGTAAGCAAGAACGCAAAGCTTGTGGAGCGTTTCACGCGCGTCACGACGGACCGGATCGACTACGAAGTCACCGTCGACGACCCCGCAACCTGGACGGAGTCCTGGACCGCAGCGTTTCCTTTGACGCAGAGTCACGATCAGGTTTACGAGTACGCCTGCCACGAGGGAAATTACAGTATGGCAACGATTCTCGCGGGTGCTCGGCGTGACGAGATGGCTGTCGAAAAAGCCTCAAGGTAGAGGTGAGGCTCAAGCCCTTCAACCGATCCCGCCTCGTTTGAACATCGGTGGCACCGACGGCCTGGAAGAGGCCGACGGTATCAGAGGTTTACCCCTTGTTGTGGAGGGTTCAGAAGGCCACGCAGGAGCTGCTGGACGAGACGTCGCGCATCCTCCCAAACTATGCGATCCACGGCTCCGCACACCCCACGTGCCGTAGTGGCTACCGAGCGGGTCGGCGCGTTACGGCCCTGGAATGTGCCCTTCGGTGGTCAGCTTGATGCGATAGAGGCTGGTACTTGCCGTCATGTAGAGGGTCCGTCCGTCGTCGCCCCAGCCGACGTTCGCCGTAATCTCTCCGGTCTTGATCGTGCCGAGGTGTACGCCGTCCGGCGAGATGATCCACACCCCGCCAGGCCCAGTCGCAAAGAGGTTCCCGGACAGATCGACCTTCAAACCGTCGGCCGCACCTGGCTCTGACTGGTCGTTGACGTCGTAGAATACCCGCGCGTTCGACGCACCGGTTTCGGCGATGTCATAGGCCATCCACACCTTGTTCTCGGCGTCTGAATTCGCGACGTAGAGCGTTGTTTCGTCGGGGGACAGCGCGATGCCGTTCGGGCGGGTCTGGTCACGAACGAGTAACATGAGTTCACCGTCGGGTTTGAGCCGGTAGATGCCATTGAAGTCGAGCTCGCGGTCTGGTGATGCTTCAAGCCCTTCGAGCCCGTAGGGTGGGTCGGTAAAATACAGCGAGCCGTCCGAGGCAAAGACAGCGTCGTTCGGACTATTGAGCTGCCCGTCTCCATACGACTCCACGACCACACTCCGTGAACCGTCCTCTTCGAGCCGTGAAATGCGTCGGTTGCCGTGCTCGCAAATAATGAGTCGCCCCTCGGAGTCAAATGTGAGTCCGTTCGAGCTGATCGACCGTTTGCCCGATCGGTCACCCTCGAACACCGGATCGATAAAGGTGCTTACACCGTCGGCTTCACTCCACTGGTAGATCTCGTTACCACGCACGTCGGAGAAGAAGAGCCGAGAATTCTGGCGGTCCCACACCGGCCCTTCAATGAAGGTAAACCCATCGGCTAGCTTTTCAATGGTGGCGTCGACCGGAATCAGACTGTCGATTCTGGGATCGACCCGCACAATTTCTCCGACTGCGGGGTCTACCGCTGGTGGTGCGGCCGCTTCTTCTTCAGGTGCCGCTGGTTCGGATCCGGCGCAGCCCACAGCGAGTGTGAAGGCGAAAAGCAGGATGCCGCACCAAGCCGGATGGTAAATGACGCTTGGGGGGACTCGGTTCTTGTCGTAGTTCGGGAAGGCACTGATCATTGCGCTAGTCTGCCACCTAGGACCTTAGTCTGACAATGCCCGCAGTACCATGATCCCAGTTTCTCAAGAGAAGACACCTGCACAAAGACTTGTTTGCACAAAGCCGCGCGAACGTCTATCGTGGCACTGATTATGGCAGCCGGGCGTATGCGGACCAGGCTGGTCCTTCGAGTCGTGACGAGCCCGGGGACAGACAGGTGTAGAAGTTCGCTAAATTCGATGGATGGGGAGGTTGCACTATGAAGGGCCGATATCTCACGGTGGTGTTGACGCTGGTTGTGGCCGTAGCGTTTTTGCCTGGAGCACTCGCCGGCCAAAGCTCAAACGATTGGACACCGCCCCAGACGCCATGGGGTGACCCGGACCTACAGGGGATATGGAACAACAGCGTCAGCACGCCCTTGGAGAGACCGAGTCGGTTTGGCGACCAACAGTTTTTATCAGACGAAGAGTTGGCTGCCTATACGAGGGAACGGCAAGGGTCGCGTGACAATCGTGATGATCGCGACGCGGCTCCGGGCACCACGACTGGGCGTGGAGCTGACGCCTCGCAAGAGTCGTTTTCTGAAAGCTCAACAACCGACGTCGCCCGCGCATATGCTGCCCTTTGGTTTCCCGTGCCTGAAGCACCCATCCGTCGGACATCGCTGATTTCGGATCCGCCGAATGGGAAAATGCCGGCATTAACACCGCAGGCGTGGGCGCGCGCGGAAGCTCGGGCCAACGCGATCGGCGCGACCGGAAGTACGGCGTCGCCACTTGGGCGAGCGGAAGGCGTTGTGGATGGCACCGAAGGGGGTGTGGACGGCCGAGGTGGGCGAGCCGACAACCCGGAAGACCGCGACTTGGGCGACCGGTGCATTATGAGCAACCTCCCCCGGATGCCTGGCGGTTACAACAATCACTTCCAGATCGTCCAGTCACCAGACCATGTGGTGATTGAGATCGAGATGCAGCATCATGCCCGCGTCATTCCCATCGACGGACGTCCACATCTTGACGACAGTGTTCGCCAGTGGATGGGTGATTCACGGGGCCACTGGGAGGGCAACACACTCGTTGTTGAAACAACGCATTTCGACGACAAGGGAGACTTCAGAGGCTCGGGCGAAAATCGGCACCTGGTGGAACGTTTTACTCCCACCGATGCCAACACCATCGATTACGAAGTCAGGCTTGAGGATTCGACGGCGTGGGCGAGCCCCTGGACCGTGCAGTTTCCGCTGAGGCGACTGAATTCGATGGTGGGAGAAATTGACGAAGTCTCCGTGCCTCAAATGTTCGAGTACGCCTGTCACGAGGGGAACTACGGTTTGCTAAACATTCTCGCCGGCGCTCGTAAGCTGGAAATGAATGCGGCGCAGGCGTCGAAACAATAACGAATGGCACGAGGGAAGAGACCGTCCTTAGATGCGCTGATAGATCGTGGCAGGGTGGAACCCGGTTCGAGATTCGACCTGCGGGCGTCGGATAAGCGTCGAATCAGTTGAGAACTGTGTGCGGCTAACGAGGTTTAGGGGATGTAGCCATACTCGACCACCCGCCGTGATTACGGCGGAGCGGTTGACCCGTAGGAATGCATTAGCTTGATGCTGAAAGTCGGCTTGTAACACTCGTTCTTCTTGTCGTGCGGGAGCGGATCGGTTTTTGACGGAAACTCGTAACCCTCGCGCTTGAAGTACGCTCGAAGGGTCGTCCGAATCTCCCTCACCCGCTGTTGAATCGTGCATCGTTCCTTGTAACCTGTCTCTCGCTCCCAGCTCTTCCGACTCTTTTTTGGAGGGAGATCGATTCGCTGGAGCTTGCCCTCAGCAAGCTCTCGGAACTTTTCCCACGCCAGGGTGGGTTTGTCTTGACGTTCGTTCCTGAACCCAAGGTCCGCGTAGCTTACGACGTGGGATTGATCAGTGCCCACCTGTGGATACGGGGAGCGGACCCTTATCTGCACTTGGTATTCACTAGTGAACGTGATTGTCACGTCCTCCCAGTGAGCCGCGACAGGCTTGGACTCGTCGCGCCCACTGCGCGCTTTCATCGCGGCCAAGAGGGCGTCCACAGCCTCCCGTCTCACCCCCAGGACGCACCCAGGAGAAATCGCCGAGGGCGGCCTAGCATAGCCCCCACTAAAGGCTCTCACCGGCTCTAGTTGGCGTTGGACTCCGTCTCGCTCCACCCAGGCCCCATCGATGCCCATTATGTCGATACTGGGAAGCTGGGCCTGGTTGTGATAATCGTGTTCAATCTGCTGTCTCCCAGATTTGCCTCGCTCCCCCTCCATCAGTAAATCCCAGAGCCCCCCCTCAAGGTCCCCGCCATAAGCTCCCGCAACAGTTTTTTTGCTCTTCATGCCAGTCGGAACGTCCACAACCAGCGGCAGATGTCCCTCAAGGGCACAGAGGTAAACGACCGCGTGGCTTACGCTCTGGCCACTCTGCTCCGACAGATACCGCGTTGCGTCACCGTTCTCGATGGCCAGCCACTTGTGTAACGCCTTCTTAAGGGCATAATCGTCGAAATTCATAGGCGGCCACCACGTGCCGTGCGGGGATGCACGGTTGCAGTGTAATGCGGGTTGAACGTCTGATGTTGGCTGACAGCTACCTGGATTGTGCTGGCTACAGATGGAAGATAAAATGGCGGAGGGACTGGGATTCGAACCCAGGGAACGCTTTCACGTTCAACGGTTTTCAAGACCGTCGCCTTCAACCGCTCGGCCATCCCTCCTGAATGTAAACCATGTTCGCAGGGCGCCTGCCCCGGGCCGCCAGGGGCATTGAACCCAAACGCTAAACCGGAGGTTCTATAATCTCCTGGCCTCGCATATAAGGACGTAAAACCTTTGGAATCACTACCGACCCATCAGCCTGCTGGTAGTTTTCCAAGATCGCAATCAATGCACGCCCTACAGCCACGCCCGAGCCATTAAGGGTGTGCACAAGCACCGGCTTTCCTTTGTGTCCTTCGCGTCGGAATCTGATATTGGCGCGGCGTGCTTGAAACGCCTCGGTATTGCTGCATGAAGAAATCTCACGATACGTCTGCTGACTCGGTAACCAGACCTCGATGTCGTAGGTCTTGGCTGACGCAAACCCTATGTCGCCGGTGCACAGCACCACTGTTCGAAACGGTAGTCCCAGACGCTTGAGCACTTCCTCGGCGTGACCGGTCAGTTCTTCATGGATGTCGTACGACTGCTCGGGAGTCGCATACGCCACCAGTTCGACCTTGTCGAATTGATGCTGCCTGATAAGTCCTCGGACATCTTTCCCGTACGAACCGGCCTCGCTGCGAAAACATGGCGTATACGCCGCGTAGCGTATCGGGAGCGTTGCGCCGTCCAGAATTTCGTCTCGGTGTAGGTTGCACAGTGGCACCTCAGCTGTCGGAATCAAGTAGAGGTCCCAGTCGCCACTGACTTTGAACAGGTCCTCCTCGAACTTCGGCAAGTTGCCGGATCCCGTCAGCGCATCGGCGTTGGCAAGAAACGGTGGCTCCACTTCGGTATATCCATGTTCCGATGTGTGTAGGTCGAGCATGAAGGCAATCAACGCTCGTTCGAGTCTCGCACCCGCGCCGAGAAGGACCGTGAACCGGGACCGCGCGATCTTCGCCCCGCGCTCGAAATCAAGAATGCCAAGTGCGGGGCCCAGATCCCAGTGGGCCTGTGGGGTAAAATTAAACGTCGGCAATTCACCGTACCGGCGAACCTCGGTGTTCTCAGCCTCCGTTCTACCAACCGGAACACTATCGTGTGGCAGATTGGGTAGCGCGAGCAACAGCTTGTGCCACTCACGCTCAACCCGCTCGAGCCTCTCTTCCTGGGTCTTGATCTGCTCACCATGAGCCTGGCCAGCCTTGAGCAGCTCGCCAACCGACAGTCCTTCCTTTTTCGCAAGAGCGATCTGGCTGCCGACCTCCTTGCGGGAGCGCCGGGCATTTTCAAGAATCGGCAGAATTTCCCGCCGCTCCGCATCGAGCCGCATCAGGAAATCAAGGTGCTCATGGAGATTGACACCGCGCTGGTCAAGACGCGCACGGACGTCGTCAGCATGTTCTCGGAGCAAGACGGGGTCGAGCATAGGCCAGCGATTCCTTCCGTGTCGTCCGCACTATTCTAGACCGGTGCCGGACCAGTCTGGGATCGGCCGATCGACCGTGCATGTGTGGCCACCGACGTTAAGAATCACGAGAACGCTCTACTAGGATACGATCACACACTGTGCAGTCCACGGTACCAACTGTCGTCTTTCCAGTTGCTGGCCTCGGTACGCGCATCCTCCCCGCCACGAAAACGCTACCCAAAGAGCTCCTTCCGCTCGTCGATCGTCCGGTGATTCAGTGCGGCGTTGAAGAGGCCGTCGCGTCCGGTATTGACCGGGTCGTTCTCGTCACGAGCCCGAACAATACGATGACGGCGGCGTATTTTGAGGCTAATCCTCGGCTCGAAGACCTTCTCGAGAAGCGTGGGAAAACCGACGCACTTAAGGCGGTGCGCGCGGTGACCACGATGGCGGAGGTGACGACCGTCCACCAGGCTGATCCTCTCGGTCTCGGTCATGCAGTGCTGATGGCCAAACATGCCGTCAACGACACTCCTTTCGCCGTGGCGCTCCCAGACGACGTAATTGACGCGGATCCACCGGCGCTGCATCAGATGCGCGACCTGTTCGACGAGTTCGCTGGTCCGGTAGTGCTTGTCGAACGCGTCCCTCGCGAGGCGGTTGGCCGCTACGGCGTGATCGACCCGATACCTATCCGCGACGGCGTCTTTCGCGTCCGCGATCTTGTCGAAAAACCCGACCCGGAGACCGCACCGTCTGACCTGGCCGTCGTCGGTCGCTACATTTTGACCCCGGACGTTTTCGAGATCCTCGAGCAGACCGGCGCGGATGCGAACGGTGAGATTCAACTCACGGACGCTCTGCGGCAACTTCTTGCAAATCGACCGTTGTATGCTTGCGAGCTTTCGGGCGTGCGGCACGACGTCGGTACCAAACTCGGATACCTCAAAGCCTCGCTTTACTTTGCGTTGACTCAACCCGACCTTGCGTCGCCGTTGCGCGAGTATCTCAGATCGCTCGAGTAGCGCCACGACCCTCCAACCGCGGACTAAACCAGGATCGGAGAGAGCCGGATCGGTTCACTTGTCTGAAGACGACGTGGATGACGTGGATGACGTGGAATCCGGCTTCTTCTTCTGGCCCGAGGCGTCCTTTTTTTTCTGGTCCGAGGCGTCCTTTTTTGGGGAAATCTCGGACCGGGAGGGTTCACCCGCACTCGGTTTCCGCGCGTAATCAGTAATGTACCAGCCGGTCCCCTTGAACTGGATAGCCGGTGACGACATCAGCTTGGTCACCGCACCGTCACACTTAGGGCAGCTCGACGCGAGCGCGTCCGAGAACTTCT
>Ga0315338_1002169_pt1 | contig 20565 bp, 15 predicted proteins | sample ASW8metaG_FD_204518 | JGI IMG/M metagenome (GOLD analysis project Ga0315338, IMG submission 204518) | Ammonia-oxidizing marine archaeal communities from Monterey Bay, California, United States - ASW #8 | ecosystem: Environmental > Aquatic > Marine > Coastal | place: USA: California | collected... | reverse complement strand
CCCGGTGATGATCCCGACAATCCAGACGACGGTGACGACCCCGGTGATGATGCGGAAGACACGCGACCGTTCGCGATCCAGGATCTTTCGGTTCTCGACTCGGGGGATGACTGGGTAATGTTTGGATGGACCGCCACCGGAGAAGACCTAACGGTCGGAACAGCGACAAGATACGACCTACGAGTCAACGTCGGAGCATCGATTGCAGATGAAGCAACCTGGGAAACTGCTGTCGGCATCGACGGAACTCCGCTACCGGCGCCAGCTGGTTCCGCGGAGCAGTTCCTTGTCTCGGGCCTGGACCGAACTGAGAGCTATGGTTTCGCCATCCGTGCACTCGACGCGGCCGGACAAATCTCTCCCCTCGCCCCCGGCGTCCTCCTGCCATCGCTGGAAGAACCGCCCCTCTTCCCGCCGCGTCCGGTCAGTGATTTGCTCGTCGAATCGATCGGCCTGCGCTCGGCTCGAATTCGCTTTCGGCATCCGATGGACTTTCCGGGAGTTTCACCCGTCGCCAGTTACGTGATCGGAATTGCGTCGGTACCGATCACCGCGGCGAACTGGAGCCTCGTCGGCAAGCTCGCGGGCGCGCCATCACCGGGAAGCGCCGGCCAGCAGACGGCCTGGGATATCGAGCCTCTCGTGCCGGGCGCCCATTATTATGTGGCAGTGCGATCCCGCGACGCGCTCGGACAATGGTCCGATCTATCTACGGTCATCGAGTTCACCGCAGAGGAAAAAGACCTCTCACCACCGGCAACTCCCTCCAACGTCGACTGGGAACGGATGGATGACGAACTCCAGATATCCTGGCAAGCATCATCGGACCCTCGCGTCGTTGGCTACCACGTCTATCGCGAAGGGGCGGAACCAGGTTGGCACAGGTTGACTGTGTCACCCGTTGATGCTGTCACTTTCCGGGTTGATTCACTCCCGTCGGAAGATGTTCATCGACTAGCCGTAACCGCTGTCCTCGCCGACGGAACTGAGAGTACCCTGGCTGCCACCGGCGACATCCTCGGCGCGATCTGGAGCATTCGGGGTCCCTTCCCCCACCCAGTCGGGGAGTCCTGTCGTTTCGAAGTCGAGGTACCGGCCGATTTGCTCCAAGCCGTCGCGGTCCAAGTCGACATCCTGGCCCTTGACGGATCGCGAGTCCGCCAACTCGCGAAGGGTCCGCTCACGCCGGGTTACTCTGTCGAATGGACCTGGGATCGACGAAATGAATCCGGCGACAGGGTCGCCCCTGGCTTCTACTTCTTCCGCGTCGTGGGAGGAGGACAGGACCGCCTGGAGAGAATCTACGTCGGCCCGTAGTGGCCCGGCGCTCTAACTACGGGGAGCCATCGGAGCTCCGTAGCCAGGCACGATCGGAAGATCGATCTCTGGCCATGCGGGATCGTACCCGACGGCAACCATGAAGAGCCCTTGGGGGGGAGCCGGCGGCGCCGACCGGCGTCTCTCCCCTGACTTCAGTAACTCACTGAAGTGACCCACCGGTTTCCCACCTCCGCCTATCTCGAGACAGTTGCCAACGAGAAAACGCACCATCCGATAGAGAAAGCGATTGGCCCGCACGTGGAAGGCGTAGCCGTGCTCCCAGGGTTCCCAACGAGCGAAGTGGACGTCGCATTCGTACGGTTCCTCCCGAGCTCGCGACACAGCACGGAAGTCATGCTGACCGACCAGGATCTTGACCGAGCGCTGCATCAGCTCGAGATTCGGCCACTGGTGAGGAACGTGGGCAAAACGATGAAGTACCGCCGAGCGTTCCTTCGCAATGAGGTAACGGTACTCTCGCCAGCAAGCATCGTAACGGGCATGGAAGTCAGAAGGGGCTTCGTCGAGACGATGAAGAAGCGCCGCACCCTGGAGCCGCGCATTGATTACATCGCCGAGACGTTCCGTGGGGATGCGCGTCCTCAATCGAAAGGAAACAACCTGCCCGAGCGCATGGACCCCGGCATCCGTTCGGCCGGCTCCAAGGATCGAGACGGTCTCTCCGGTAACGACTCGAATCGCCTGCTCAATGTCGGCCTGTACACTCCAGTCCTTCGGTTGCACCTGCCAGCCGTGGTAGTTCGTTCCATCGTATGAGACGACCGCCCGATAGGTCTTCGCCTCCTCGAGATCCGAAGGCCCAGCACTTGTCACGACTTGACGGTCCGTCGTTGCCAGAGCACGTCCGCGATCTGGAGGGCGTTGACGGCAGCTCCCTTGCGCAGGTTGTCCGCCACGACCCAAAGGTGGAATCCGCGAGGTGCGGAACGGTCCTTGCGTAGCCGTCCAACCCACACCGGATCTGTCGTCACAGCGTCGATCGGCATCGGATAGCGCGACCGAACAGGATCGTCGAGCCAGGCCACACCCGGGGCGTTCTCGAGCAACTCCCGGATATCTTCAAGACTCGCGTCCTCACGGGTCTCCAGATAGACGGCTTCCGAATGACAGGTATGGACCGGGACGCGGACACAAGTGGGATGAACCCAAATCGAATCGTCACCGAGAATCTTGCGCGTCTCTTCGATCATCTTCTGCTCTTCGCGCGTGTAGCCATCATCGAGAAAGACATCGCACTGCGGGATGACGTTTCCAAGCAGACGATGAGGATAACAACGTTCCGAAACTGCTTTGCTAGCAGAGTCAGTAGCTGGCGCGCTCCCGTCAGCTAAGATTCCCCCCTCTGCGGACGTCTCGTCTTCCAGTTGTTTGACCGCCCGCACTCCCGAGCCAGACGCGGCCTGATAGGTCGCGACATGAACACGTTCGAGACCGAAAGCACGATGAATTGGAGCCAGTGCAACGACCATCTGAATGGTCGAGCAGTTGGGATTGGCAATGATCGTGGGGGTCGCGGGAATCGACCCGCTATTCACCTCGGGTACGATCAAGGGCACCGTCGCGTCCATGCGAAACTTCGACGAGTTGTCCACGACCCATGCTCCTGCCTCAACCGCACGAGGTCCCCAGATCCCTGACGCGCTCGCCCCTGCCGAGAAAAGGGCAAGATCGATTTCGGCGAAAGAAGATTCCGTGACCGCTTCGACAGTAAGGGACTCCCCCCGGAACGACATCTCGGTGCCAGCAGAGCGCGGACTGGAAAGCAGACGTAGATCGCTCACGTCAATGTCGCTGGCAGCCAGACACTGCAGCATGACTCGGCCGACCATGCCCGTGGCGCCGAGAATTGCGACGTTCCAACCTTCCGAGGCGCCTGGCCGGCTTCCTCTATCGAACTCTTGACCCATCCCCCTACCCTTTCCGCGGCCTTCCGCCATCGTGATGCGCCCCCTTAACTTCTCGAGACTCGCCCTCCGGAACGCGCCCTGGGACCAGTACGCGAAGGCGAAGGCCCTTCAGGTACTCACCCTGAGGATGACAGAGGTGGATGGGATGATCCGCCCCCGCGCCAAGACGTTCGGTCCACTGAACGGAAGCTCCCACATCCAGGGCGGCACCAAAGACAACCTTCTGAAAAAGTTCGAACGAGACATGTTGCGAGCAGCTGAACGTAAAGATCTCTGTGCCCACCTCCGCCCGAGCAAATGCCCACAGGTGGAGGTCCTTGTAAGCCCGCAGAGCCGCGTCCAGGCTCGACCGATTCTTTGCGAAAGGCGGCGGATCCAGAATGATGAGATCAGCCGTTTCGTCAACCGTGCGAAGAAAACGGAATGCGTCTCCTTGCACAACCTCGAGACGGGCTGTGTCGAGTTCGTTTCGCTTCCAGTTTTCAACCGCCATTTCACAGGCCGGGGCAGAACTCTCCACATGAACGACTTGTTGAGCGCGAGCGTCCCCGGCGTAGACAGAAAAAGCCCCACTGTAGCCGAAGAGGTTCCACACGACCTTGCCTTCAGCAACGCTTCCCACCCGCAGACGATTCTCACGTTGGTCCAGATAGAACCCGGTCTTCTGTCCGTTCAGCACGTCGACACCAAAACTAAGTCCATTTTCCTGGATCGTGATGGGATCGGTCGAGACAAGCCCATGGAGGATTCCGCCCGCCGGGACATCGATCGGCTCCCGGCGCGAGTGATCTCCACGTTCCACGACGGCCAGTGGCGAGAGACGGTCGAGCAGAACGGGCAGCCAGAGCGATTGAAGCCGTGCCATGCCGGCGGAGAGGATCTGCGCGACGAGGATGTGATGATAACGATCGACGATCAATCCCGGAAGTTCGTCACCCTCGCTGTGAATGACTCGGCAGGCGTTTGTACGATGCCCAGCCAAGAGTGGCCGGCGAAGCTCCAAAGCCCGGTCGATGCGCTCCTCCCAGAAAGCAGGGTCGAGCGGCCGATCTTCCCATGCAAACACGCGTGCGACGATCTGGCTTTCGGGATGAACAGTGGCGCGTCCCAGAAACTCACCGCGCGACGAAAACACATCCCCGACATCACCTGGTTCCGCGTCGGCGAGTGCCTCGATCTCTTCGACAGCACCACTGAAAATCCAGGGGTGGCGTCGCTCCAGCGAACGGGTCCGATCCGGGCGAAGATGCAATCGAAACTTCGGTGTCCAAACGTCACTCACGCAGATCCCTTCTCGGACAGACGATGGCCCGGGATACGAGACGGATTGTCTTTGCGGCGAAGGAGAGCGAGTAGCGTCCATCCGCCTGCGCAAACGGCGAAGACCCAGAGGATCCAATCGCCCCATCGGGTATAGAACGATCCACCATCTCCAGGCAACACATCCGCGGTCGGAAGCGACGTTTCAAAGAGGCCAGTGGAGCCGTGGGTTCGACCATAGGGGTCGACGACAAAACTGACGCCACTATTAGCGCAACGAATCATGGGAGTCCGGTTCTCAACGGCCCGATGAATGGCAAACTGAGCATGTTGAATCGGCCCTGCGCTGCGCCCATACCAAAAGTCGTTCGTGATATTGACGAGATATTCCGCCCCTGACTGCACGTCCCCACGAGCCAACTCGGGGAACGTAGACTCAAAGCAGATCAAGCAGGAGAATCGGCGACCGCCCCTCTGATCTCGCTCGCCTCCGTCGCGGGGTGGCTCAAAGACGAAGAGACTAGCTTCGCGACCGGCCGTGAAGTCGGATTGTCCGAAATTGATCTTCTCCAGGAAGGGGATCTTGTCCTTGTAGGGCGTGAGCTCACCGAACGGAACCATGTGGCGCTTAGGAAACTTCTGGGTCGGCTTCCCATCGACTCCATAGAGGATCGACGAATTGTAGTATTCATACTCCCCATCGATCTTTTCCGCGTCGAGCGAACCGACCAGAGTCCAGGTGCCCATCTCCGAGATTCCCGTTCGGAGCATGTCGCGGAGGGGCGCCTCCCAAAGCACCCGGAGCGGCGCTGCCGTCTCGGGCCAAACGATGAGGTCGGGTGCAAAGGCGCGGTTGGCCTGACTCGACCGATGGAGCAGATCCGACACGACCTCCTCCCGATAGGCAGCCCGCCACTTCACCTCCCGCGGCGTGTTCGCCTGGATAAGGCTGAATCGCAGCCCTCCTTTTGCGGTCCCGAGGGCGACCGGGCGCTCCAGGCGACTTGAAAGTACGGCGCGATTGGGAGCGGGCCCCCTCTCGACCTCTCCCCCGCGAAATGCGACTGAGTTTCCTTCCAGGTCGACCGTGAACGTCGCTTCGAGAGGTGCGGCGCTTCCTTCGACCATTCGAACCGTCTCGGGTGCCTGGTTTAGGATCAGAACACCGAGAACGATTGGAAGGGCGGCCCCGCCAATCCCCACACCCAATCGGAGCGGAGAGACCCCGCCCCGACCCGCCGGAGGACTGCCCGGCAAATCAACCGGGGTGGAAAACAGCCCCGTCCAGAGCATTCCATTGACCCACAGAATCCATGCGGGGAGGAACCAGTAACCCGTCCATGCCGTGGTCTGGATTGCCGCTGTCCAGGGGGCCAGAGTGTATCCCAGAGATCCCCAGGGAAAACCGACCTCACCGGTCGTGCGGAACCAGTCGGTGAGGGTCCAGACGACGGGAAGGACCCAGACCGGCGAGAGGCCCGTGTGGCGACGAATCCAGGCCGTCCAGAGGCACGCAAGTCCAGGGAAGAGCCCCAGATAGAGCCCAATCACGAGAAGTGCGGGAATCATGATCCACGGGATCGTGACCTCTTCCTTGGACAGCCGTAGCAACCAGTGAAGATGTGCCACCGCGTAGATCCCCCCCGTCGCGTAGCCGACCCAGAAGGCCCGCCGGAGTCGAGCTGGCTCCCGCCCTTTTCTCCCAAACGCGGCGAAGTAGAACGGAACGAGCGCGAGAAAGGCCAGAGGGCTCAGATCGAGCGGCGGACCGGCCGCAAAAAGGAGGATTCCGGCCCCGAAAATGCCAAGGAGAGTGATCACGGAAACAGCCAATCCTGCGTTGACTTACGAGTTGCGGGGTTGCTACGCTCCCTCTTCGCTTTTCGCAAGATCTGGCCAGGTGGCCTTGTCTTGCCTACCGGACCAAAGGAGGATCCAGGCGCATGCCTCAGCACGCATCGGCCAAGAAGAGAATCAAGACGAACGAGCGGGATCGGGCACGCAACCGAAGCGTGAAATCGAACATCCGTCGCGCCGTTCAGGAGCTCCAGAAGGACCTTAGCGGAGATGACGTGGATGCACGTCTCCGCACCGTCCACTCTGCGCTCGACAAGGCCGCGAAGAAGGGTGTCATTCCTCAGGGAACGGCCGCTCGACGCAAGGCTCGCATGAGCCGCGCGGTCAATCGCGGCCAAGCTTCCTAAAACGAACCCAGGTTTCAACGGTTCTCCAGCCGGTCTCTAGCCCAGTCTTCCAGGCTAAAGAGACCGGCTTTTTTCGTGGCCAGCCAGTTCGCGGCTTCCAATGCTCCCCGCACGAACGCTCCCCGATCGTGGGCTCGATGGTTCCATTCCAGGGTCTCGTCGGGTCCTCCCAGGAAAACACGGTGTTCTCCGACGATGTCGGGAAGCCGGAGAGCGTGGATTCCGATCTCGTCATCCGGACGGGGGCCACTCCGTCCTGCCCGCCCCGTCGTGATGTCTCCTCCCCGCTCCAATTGCCAGAGTTCAGCCAGGGCCAGGGCGGTGCCACTCGGTGCGTCAAGTTTTTCGGGATGATGGGTCTCGACGATCTCCATCTGCCACTCCGGTGGAAGCAGATGGGCCGCCTCCCGAATGGCACGACTGAGGAGAGCTATACCCAGACTCATATTAGGAGCCCAGAGAACGGGGATATTCTCGGCAGCGGTGCGGAGTCGCTCCTGGTTCGCCGCGGTCAGTCCGGTCGTGCCCGAAACCCAGGGACGATTCCAACGGATGGCCCATTCCGCGACCTCCTCGAACCCCGCTTGGTGGGTGAACTCGACGAGGACGTCAAAGGCTCTCTCATCGACCTGGGGTGGCATGACGTAACCAGGACGCGCATCGGCCTCGCGAACGATGCAGGGCCCCAGGGAGGCCCTCTCAGAGTCCTGACAGGCCTCGGCCAGTCGTTCCCCCATTCGGCCCGCTGCTCCATAAACCGCGATCCTTACCGGTGGAGCCGGGGAGGACGGGTCGTTCCGGGAGTCCCTCACGAATGGGCAGCTCCGGTGGGGCGAGACCGAAGTGGAGAGATCTCGAGCGGAAGGCGCTCCAACGCCGAATCGAGCAGATTGGCCGTCTCCGGGCGAACCGGTACGAGCGGAAGGCGAAACTGCTCTTCGATCAGGCCGAGCTTAGCCAGAACGTGTTTGACCGGAGTCGGGTTCGATTCTGCAAAAAGAGTCTGGGTGAAATCGAAGAGACCCTGGTGCAGGGAACGAGCCGTCCGAAGATCGCTGCTCGACCAGGCATCGAGCATCCGTCGGAGAGGCTTTGGGACGACATTTCCGAGTACCGAGACCACACCGGCGGCCCCGACGGCCAGCATCGGCAAAGTGAGGGTATCGTCTCCGGAGAGGACGGTCAGATCTGTCTCTCGACAGATCTCCGTGACCATGTCGAGGGAACCACAAGCCTCCTTGATCGCCACGATCTGAGGATGTGATGCGAGAGTGCAAATGCTCTCGACTTCGAGACGCACACCTGTCCGCCCCGGCACGTTGTACAGGCAAACAGGGAGTCCGCCCTCATCGGCGACCGCTTGGAAGTGGGCGAGCAGCCCGGCCTGACTGGGTCGGTTGTAATAGGGAGTAACAACGAGAGCCCCATCTGCGCCGGCCGCACGAGCCATCTTGGTGGTCGCGATCACCTGCGCTGTGTTATTCGATCCCGTACCAGCGAGGACCCAGACTCGTCCGGCCGACCGTGCCACGACCCGTTCGAAGAGTTCCCGACGTTCGGCCTCGGAAAGCGTGGGGCCCTCCCCCGTCGTTCCAGAGGGGACGATTCCGTGGACACCGCCGTCGATGAGATAATCGACGAGGCGATCGACGCTGTCCCAGTCGACGTTTCCCCGCGCAAACGGCGTAACCATGGCGACGGACAAACCTTCGAACATGGGATTCTCTCCTTTTCCGCTGTACCAAAAAACGTCGTGCGCCAGAACCGTTCTCTCCGCTGGGAAAGGCGAGGGTACCAGAACCCTTCGAGGCGGAGAACCCGGAGTCAGGGGCTCGCCATGTGGCGCTGACCATGGCATTCTTCTGCGATGCGCAATTGTTCTGATCAGGACTCCCGAAGGACGCACACTTGAGCACGCCTGTACCGCGGAGTGTCTATTTGTGGGTGTTCGGAGTCGGTACGACTACTCTCCTTCTCGAACTTCTCCTCATCCGGATCTTCGATGTCATTGTCGGCCCGACCGCAGCCTATTCGATTCTGACCCTGGCGCTATTGGGAGGATCGCTCTCCGGCGCCTGGATGGCGCTTCGTCCCTCTACGTCCCGACCGCAGGACTCCATTCGGCTGTCGCTTTTCTTTCCGGCCGTCGTCCTCCTCGTCTACGCCGTCCTCCAGTTCGTTCCATTCGCGGTCGACGACGCGGCAAAGCGCCCCCTATTTCAGCTGACCTCCCTGACGATCGCGGTCATCGCTCTCTCCGCACCGTTCTTTGTCTCGGGGTACATTCTCCTTCGCGTTCTCGCCAGTTACCCAGAATCGGCCCGACGAATCTACGGCGTCGATCTCATTGGTGCAGGGCTCGGCCCGTGGCTCTTGTCACCGCTTCTTCCTACTCTCGGTCCGGTTGGGCTGTTTTCTACCATCATCGCCGTCCATCTGCTCCTCGCTGGCCTCCTCCACCGGGGAGAGGACCGCCCGAGAGGAAAAGTTGCGCCCGCCTGCCTAAGCCTCGCTCTGGTTTTTGCGGTCCTGGCCGGAGTCTTCTCCGAGCAGGACATCCGGACTCACTCGACCAAGCGGAGCGCCGAAGAGACGAAACGGCGAGCTTCAGCCGAGTTCCGTCATTGGGATCCGATCTCCAAGATCGAGATAGCCGACATGACCGAAACCGATCCCGCAACAGGGAAACCCCGCTTCGGGACCGTTCGCAAGGTGATCTCCTACGATGGCGGTTCCCAGAGCAGCCACTACTATCCGTTCGACGGGGACTTTGCGAACCTTCGCGCGAATCTCCCGGGACTCGTTCTGGCCCACTTCTGGCAACGCGGCCTCCTGTCCGGGCACTGGTTACTTCGCGATACAGACGCGCGTATTTTTGTCGTGGGGTGCTCAGGTGGGCAAGAGATCAAAGCAGGTCTGCTCTTTGGAGCCTCTCATATTGACGCCGTCGACCTCGTATCCACCGTCGTCGAACTCGGCCACGAGATCTTCGCACCCTACACGGGCGGGATTTTTCTGGACGAGCGGGTCAACTACCGGGTTCAGGACGCACGCCAGGCGCTTGCCCAGTCAAAGGAAGCCTATGATCTGATTCAGATTTTCAGCTACCACAACTCAGCCAGACTCGCCGCGGGTGGTGGGGCCATCAAGGCGTTCTATCTGCAGACGCGACAAACCTACGAACTCTGTTTCTCCCGGTTGGGAGCGGAAGGAATCCTCGCGATAAACCAGGCGTTTTACCCACGGGTTGTCGCGACGCTGGCGGAAGCGTGGCAAGCTCTCGGACGAAAAGAATTCAAGCGGCACGTCGTGATCTACAGCAGAAACGGAGCCGACGATCACGCCACGATCTTGATTCGAATGCGCCCCTGGTCCAGTGCGGAACTCGAGGCACTCGATGGGTTCCTTCTTCCCGAGTACCCGGGCGAAGACCGCGTCTACACCTGCGTCGAACATCCTATCGATCCGGACCGCAGCGCCTTGCCCGAAGGGTTCTATGTCGCACCCCTTTCTTCCGAGCTAAAGAGCCAGGCGGGCTTTCGAACTTCGGGCGTGACCGATGATCAGCCCTTCGCCCAGTTTCTTCGCAAACACCTTGGCCCGGTCCCGGTCGACGCCAATCGCTTCGTCGACGAAGCCTCCTCCGAGCTCTTATCCCAAAAGAGAGTCTGGGGACTCCCGCGGGATATCGCGCATCTCTTCGCGACGGGAACCGCTGGATGGGCGGCGTTCCTTCTCCTTCTCGGATTGCGGCTTTACGGAGGAGCGGAGCGGAGGTTGGCTCGCCGTGTCCCGCTCGGTACCGAGGCAGGAAGCTGGCTGTACTTCGCCTGCCTGGGAGGGGCGTTTCTCACCCTCGAATCGATTTGGATTCAGTATGGGATCCAGTGGATGGCCCGACCGGATCTGGCCTTTCCAGCGGCCCTCTCGGCTACTCTCGTCCCAGCCGGGCTGGGCAGCCTCGTCTCGGCGCGACGCCCACGTTGGGCAGCGGTATCCTTTCCAGCCATTGTCCTGCTTGGCCTCGGCGTCGGGGTTCTTCTTCCCCTTGCCTCGACCACGGTCTGGGCCTGGCCGACCTCCATCCAGCTCTTCCTCTTCATGGCGGGACTGAGCCTGGTTGGGTTCTTCCTCGGAATGCCCCTGCCCCTCGCCCTTTCGCGCCTGGCCGGATCCCCCTCGGTCCTGGGATGGTGCTGGACGATGCACGGAGTCGGAACCGTCCTGGGCGGTTTGACCGGAGTGGCAGTTTCGCTCTACTTCGGGTTCAAAGTGGCGATCTGCTTCGCGGTCATCGTTTACGGCGCGGTCGGAGTGCTAGCGAGAATGCTCGGCTGGTTTGGACCGATCGATCCGGAGGCGACTCCTTAGTTTCGGATCTCGTCCTCGAGTACGTCGTCCTCGAGGACACCTTCCGAAAGGTGTCCGGAGAACACCGCTCGAGCGGGTCCCTCCAGCCAGAGTCGATCCTCTTCCCGCCAGGTGACAAACCGCTCTCCACTCTGACTCTGCAGCCGAATCGGCCAGGGCAGATCTCGTTCCTGATGGGCCCACCAGGCTGAAGCGAGAAGTCCTGACCCACAGGCCTGCGTTTCCGCTTCCACACCCCGTTCGAAAGTACGGACGTACACCGTCGAGGCGAGTAACTCGACCGCGTCGACATTGGTGCCGTCGGGGCCAAACTCCGGACGATGACGAACGAGAGCCCCCCAGGTTTCTAGATCGAACTGACCCAGTTCTTCGATCGGAAAGACCCAATGCGGCACGCCTGCCCCGTACCAGCTACCCAACACCTCCGCTGGGAGCGGAATCGGATTGGGGGGAGGTTCCAATCGCGTGGGAAGCGGGTGCCCAACGGCAAAACGACCACCGCCAGAAGCCTTCGCTTCCACGATGACGTCCCCGAGTTGGTAGCGGAGGAGAGGCGCTTCCTCTGTTGGAAGAAGATCTGTCTCGACGGAAAGAAAGGCGGCGACGCAGCGCGCTCCGTTTCCGCAGTACTCCGCCGGATAACCGTCGCTGTTCCAGTACTGCACTTCGACGAGAAGATCCGGCGATGAGGGTTTGCGGACGACGAGGAGACCGTCCGCCCCCACTCCTCGATTACGATCCAAGAGTCTCGCGATCCAGGTCGGGGAGAGCGATCCGACAACGTTCGCCTCGCGCGCGTCGATGAGGACGAAGTCGTTCCCCGCACCGTCATACTTGTGGAACATCAACCCAGCCATGGGTCACTCCTCGTCTCGTTTCGAATCGACGCTGAGCACAAAATCCAAGTCTTCGAGAACGCGCAGCGGCAGTACTTCGATGGGAAACTGAAAGGCACCCGCCGGCTCCGGCTCGCCCTGCTGGCCATCTCCATCGACATCGCGAAAGCCCTTCAGTCGATAGATTCCGGGCTCAACGTCGGACCAGAGAAACTCAGCCCCACCTGAGTGCTCCCGAACGACCGAATCTGCATCGACGACCGATCGCGCGATCAGCAGGACCTGAATCGGTTGGGCGCAACGAGAGCTATCCACCAGGGCCATCTCCTCATCCGCAGCAAACCGGGCAAATTCTCTTTCAATGCGGAGCGAATCCCCGTTCGTGATCCGACCCATCCCCCGCCGGCGGGACGCGCGCTGTCCTTCCAGCCATTCCAGGAGCGAGTCACGCTCGGCCCGGAGCGTCTCGAGCCGAAGCCGGTAGTCGAGAGCGATGCACGAAGAGTCGATGACGGCGCCAGCCACCGTGCCTGTCTCCTCAGCGGCGGCGAGGAATATCTCCAAGTCGACGACTCGATCGGTCGTGTCGGGAATCTCGACAGCAGTCGGAAGACAAGCCCACCGATCCGGAAGTGGCTGAAACTGCCCGTCGCCATCGCGATCGAAAAGACAGCAGACGCGATAGCGCCCCGTACGCGGGACGAAGTCGAAGCGAAAGGCACCATCTTTATCAGCTTGACTGATCCGGATCGGCTCCACGGGATACGACGCCTCGGTCGTGTCAGGGTGGCCGAGATCCCAGTCCCAGAGATAGACCGACTGGGTTCTTGGAGAGAAACGCCGCCCGACCACTTGGCCCTCGATGATGCCGTTGTCAAGGGAGTCCCCCGTTGCAAAGACAAAGGTGTAGGGCGTGCCGAGCGGGTTCTTCCGTCGGTCTTCCGCTTCAGCACCAAGAAACCCGACATAGGTTTGCCCGACCCGAAGGGAATCCCGGAGCTCGAGAATCCACCGTTCCTCTTCCCAGGTCTGGCGGCGATAGCTCAGTGATGGAGTGACCAAAAAGGCCGACTCGACGGACTTCCGATTCATCCGTTCACTAAAGACGATGACAAGACTATCCAAGTCCGTCCGTACGTTCACCGCCCCCGAGTCGGGGGCGATAGCTTGAACATACGGGACGTCTTTGTCGAGTGGGCCGCCGCTCGGCGACTCAATCTTGGCACAACCGACGACCAACACAATGGAAAGGGCGAGGGCCCATCGGTGAGTCGAACGAACGTCGATCAAGCCCCGCCCAGACACTTTACGAGCACGGCCTTCTGGGCGTGTAACCGGTTCTCCGCCTGATCAAAAACAATCGACTGCGGACCATCCATCACCTCGTCGGTAATCTCTTCGCCGCGGTGGGCCGGTAAACAGTGCATCACGACGGCCGAAGAATCAGCTTCGGCGAGAAGCTTCTCGTTGAGTTGGAAGGGAGGGAAGACTTCGCGACGACGAGCCGCTTCTTCCTCTTGTCCCATGCTCGTCCAGGTGTCGGTGTAGATGACGTGGGCACCTCTTACTGTCTCGACCGGGTCCCGGCTGATCCGGGCCTGCCCTCGACCCTTTGTCTTGACTGTCTCGAAAAACGCTGGATCCGGATCGTATCCTTCCGGACCACCAAACCAGAAATCGATGTCGTAGGAGAGAGCCGCGTTGAGCCAGGAGTGGACCATGTTGTTCCCGTCGCCGAGATAGGCCACTTTGATGCCGTCGAGTGGGATTCCTCGTTCCCGAACAGTCAGAAGATCACTGAGGACCTGACACGGGTGGGTCTGATCGGTCAGCCCGTTGATGATCGGAATCTCCGCTGCTTCGGCCAGATCAACGATGTGTTGCTGGTCGAAAGTGCGGATCATGATGCCATCGAGATAGCGGCTCATCACGTTGCCGATGTCGTAGATCGACTCCCGCTTCCCGAAGCCAATCTCTTTGTCGGTAATGTAAACGGCCGAACCACCAACCTGGCTCATCCCCACTTCGAACGAGAGCCGGGTCCGGAGGCTCGGCTTGTGGAAAACCAGTCCAAGAACCTTGTTGGCCAAGCGCGGGCGAAACTCTCCACGGCGGACCTCGTCCTTCATCTCCGAAGCGATCTCGAGGAGATGATCGAGATCTTCCCGACCGTAGTCGGCCAGAGTGAGGAAATCGCGAAACTCGGACATGATGGTACCTCCGGGCGGTTCATTTCTAGGTTCGGGCGGGAGAATACAGCCGGGCTCAGAGATCGCCAAGATCCGTTTTCGCGGTGCGTCACGCCCATCCTCCGCCGGGCCTCTCCTCGGGACACGGACAGCCAACTCGACCTTGCCAGCCGAGGCCCGTCCCCCCACCATAGCCGAGGATTTCTACTCTGTTTCGCGAGAATAACACCGAGTCCCAGCCGGGGGATCCACGCTTTGTCACACCGTACCCAGGAACGACCGATCACCCTCCTCGCCGACGCCTCGTTCGCGGCCCGGACAAGTCAGATTCTTACGGCGCTCGAGACCCGAGGGTTTCGCCAGGTAAGCTTGATCGTCTTCGAAACGCCAGGCGACGTCGCAGCCCGATCGTCTACTCAGGTCATCGATCGGCCGCCGACCGGCCCGGCAACCAGTTTGCCAACCGACTCTCCCATCGCTCCTCCAACAAGTCCGGGCGAGTTCGCCTCCGCTGCCAAGACTTGCGGCAGGTTGGGATTTCGGTACGCCGAAATCGAACGGGACGACATCGCGGCAACCCGCAGAATTCTGGAACCGAGGCCAGCTGAAATCGCCCTTTCGATCGGGCCAGGTCATACCGGGAACCGCGATCTTATCGATGTCTTTGAGCTTGGAATCATCGAAGTCTTCTCCGGTAGAGAATCCGGATCGTCGTCAACCGAGGCTCTCGGCCAGTTCGTCGAGTTGAATGCTCTCCCCGGCACAACCGTGCATTTCGCGGGGCTCAGTCCGGTTCGATCCGACGAGTTCAGCCCGGAAATTTTCTTCCAGTGCTGTGATCTACAAGACCACGACGGCTGGGCGGCCGTCTGCCATCGACTGGATCTCAACGAACTCGCTGCCTGGGAACGACTCCTCGACCTCCTTCTTCGCGTCCCGATGCCAAAGAGACATCTTTCCGAGCCGCGAGAATCGGTCGGTCCCTGCGACACCGGCCACCCTCACGATCCGGCCCGCAAAGCCGCCCCCATCGATACGCTCTTCGAATCGTGGAAGCGGGGCGTTCTCGAGCGCCAGGCAATCTATCGCGGCGTCTTTCTGGCTTGCGAAACCGGGGACCGGGAGACTCTCATCTCACTCCTCACTCCGGAGAGAGCTCATCTCCGGAATAACTTCGGCCGAACACCGCTGATGGTCGCCGCCTACCACCAACGGATCGACTGCGCCCGACTTCTCATCGCGGCCGGCGCAGATGTCAACGCGAGCAACGACAACGGGACGACCGTTCTGATGTACGCCAAGACAAACCTGATCCATCAAGCCGACCGGTCGTTCGAACTCGTCGAGCTCCTCATCGAGTCCGGAGCTGATCGGTACCAGAAGGACCTCTACGGTGAAGATGTCTTCTACTACATCGAAGCAAAGGGCGATCCATTGCTGGGTCAGATTTTGAAGGAACTTGGGTCATGAGTTCGTGGAGACCGCCGCTGCCGTGGAACGTTCGAGCTCGTCAAAAACCCGGGCCTCTGACACCGAAGGGTTCTAGTCACGATTCCGAACGACTACACTGAGGCCCATCATGAGCAACTCACGGAAAAAGCAGGCCGGGCTCGTCTATTCGACACGCCACGGCAAGATGTGCCCAAAGTGCGCTCAAACCGTCGCGGCCTGCACCTGCCGAAACTCGTCCGCAAACGCTATCCCTGTCGGCGACGGCATCGTCCGCGTCTCCCGCCAGACCAAAGGTCGCAAGGGAAAGGGCGTGACCTTGATCACAGGCATTCCGCTCGGTCGAGTTGAACTCGCGGAGTTGGCAAAAGAGCTGAAACAGAAGTGCGGTTCAGGCGGTACCGTCCGAGATGGAGTCATCGAGATTCAGGGCGATCGCCGGGATGACCTGGTCGCGGAACTGGAGAAGCGTGGCTTCAAAGTGAAAAAGGCCGGCGGCTAACCGGCCTCGCCCAGCAGTGAATTTTGGGTACCGTCGCTCTCCTAGAGCGAGAACCAACGACTCACTTTGATAAGGAAGATGTTCCGGGGATAGACGTCGAAGAGAGCTTCCAAATCATCTCCGACCGAGAACTGGCCGTTTTCGACAAAGCCCTCGCGACTCTGATTCCAAACGAGATAGAGCAGTGATCCCGGTTGGTACTCCCACCTGACTACGAGATTCGAGTTGAATTCACGGAAATTGAAGTCGGGGTCGAACGGAATCTCTTTCTGGCCGAGAGGTTCAAAACGATCCTCAAATCGGCTCGCCCGTGGATTCCGAACTCGCTGAAAGTCGTCGTACTTTCCTGCGGCCACGAAGGGCTGACCATAGTACTGAATGGTCAGATCGGGCTGCAGAGCGTAGTCCAGACGGAACGTCAGCGCAGCCGTCTCCTGGTCGAGGGCAGCAAAGACATAGTCGGTACCTCCGCCAGCTCTTTCCGTCGTCGTCACGTACTGCCGCTTCGGCTGGGAAACAGAATAGGACGGGTTGAGGGAGACGCGGATCTGACTGCTGGGTCTCCACCCAAAGTCGAGCCAAACGTCTCGATATGTCTCGCTGTCATCATCGCCACTGGTGAGACTCCCTCCGAGCCTGAGCTGGATGGCGCGACGATCGTCGGAATTGATCGATGCGTTCGCGTTCCAACTTCCCGGCCACTTCGAAGAGGGGCCCCCGCGCAGGGCCGTGTTCGAGGTGTGTTCGAAGTCTCGCGTCAATCCGGCCGACGCTCTCCAGTTGTTCTTGAACGTTGCGTTGGTGTTGATGTTCGCCGTGTTGGATGTATTGACTCCACCAAAGTCGTGATTGACCCACTCGTTGGCGTTGAAGCTGAGGCGGCGAAACACACTGAAGGGCTTGTTGAACTGCAGCCCAAACCAACCAAACTGGTTGATCTCGTCAGCACGGCGCAGGAACCCGACATCGTTGAGTTCGAAGCCGGGCGAGCGCCAGGCCGCACCGACCTGAAACCGAGTCACCCCACCACCAAACTTGGCGAGAGAAAGCGAACCCGCATGTCCTGAGAGAGATGTTCGGGTCGAATCCAACTCAACGTGATCGGCATCTGGTCTTTGGTAGTAGCGTGCCGAACGGCGCTGGTCCCGGAGGATAGATTGTTCGCTTCCCTGAACCCGGCTGAAGGCCAACTTCCCTTCCAGCGTGTAGTTTCGGTCGAGCGTGTTGTGAAGCATGTCGAGTCCACCGGAGTAGGCAGCGTCGTGCAGGAACTCCAGTTCGACGTCATCGATACCCCGGTTGACCGCAGTGAACATCGCCCCGAGGACGGTTTGACCCCGATTGAGGTCCTTCCGCACACGTCCGACGAGAAAGTTGGCAGCCGGTTCGACTGTTTGCTTCGAACGAGCGCCATCGAGATCGATTTCAGCCTCCTCCTTCGCCGTAACTCCCTCGAGGATGCCGATGGAGAACCCACTGCGAGTCTTTCCGCTCAGTTTGGCTGAGGCCAGGATGCTCGTATTCGTTGGAAGATCGACATTGGCTCCGGCGATCGAGGCGGAATAGCTGGGCCGCCCGCCGATGCGCCGTGAGTAGAAGAGACGATCCTGAGTGAAGCTTCCACCCGCCGCGGAGTTCGCAACACGGTACTCGAATATGTTCGCCCCCTCGATGAAGAATGGGCGTCGTTCCGAAAAGAACGTCTCGAAGGCGGAGAGATTCACTTCCGACGGATCCGCTTCCACCTGTCCGAAGTCCGGATTGACCGTAAAGTTCAGAGTAAGATCACTCGTAACACCCACCTTGCCGTCCAGACCCAGGGTGAGCTTTTCGTCGCGGCCGCTCGCAAATGGATTTCCCACTTCTTGTTTGTAGCGTTCCGCGGTCGCCACTGCGTAGGGCAGCAACTCTATCTGCCTTCGCGGTCGAATTCCCCGGATTCCGTGAAGTTCACCGAAACGACTCACCCAACCCTGCGTGTCCTGAGGAACGGGTTGCCAGGTCGAACGCTCCTCTTCACGGAAGACCCGTCGAGTTGCCTGGATTCCCCAGACGTGCTCTTCCCGATCCGCGAAGCGGAGTTGACTGAGTGGAATACGAATCTCCGCCGTCCAACCCTCACCATCGATCGCGGTCTCGAACGACCAGATCGGATCCCAATCGCCATCCCAATGGTTTCCATCCTGAGAGATGAATTCGTCTCCCCGGACCCCGGACACACTCGCGGTGAACGAATAGGCGGTTCTTTGATCAAAGACGCTGTCAATGTTGATTTCGACCCAGTCTCCCGGAAACCAATCGCGGCGGGTCGTCAGCCGACTGATCTGGGACGGATCACTGTCGTACGCGCGAAAAGCGACGTAGAGCGCATCATCGTCATAGAGAATCTTGAAGGCAGTGGGCTGAGCCGCAGCCTCCCCTCGAGCGGGATCGTGTTCGAGAAACTCCCCCGCCCAGGGGACGGAATCCCAGGCCGGATCATCGAGGCGGCCATCAAGCACTGGTGGGGCGCCATCGACTCGTCGCGTTTCGTACGTCCGCTTTTCGATTCCGGAATCCTGGGCGGCGCTTCGCGAGAGACCGCCATCACAGACATGGCCGAGCGTCTGAGCAAGAAGAGCGACGAGTCCGATCGCAATCGTGCGAAAAAAAGTGTTCCACGGCAGCATGCAGCTTCTCCAAGAGGGTTGTAGGCCCGGAATGCTGCCGCACGAACAACGTTGAAGCAAGTCTTAGCGTGACCCCGAGGCGACATTTTCGCGGGTCAATGCTCGGCACTTTGGCACTCGCCTGACACAGACTGTTACCGCTGGCCAACTCTGTCCACTCTGCGTCCGGATCGTGCCGGCTCGGGCTGAAGACGTTGGGTCACATTGCGTGGTAGCGCAACCTGGCGGAATCGGTTCTAGCTCAGAGGATGTAGCTCGAGAGATCTTTATCCTGTGCGATCCCGGAGAGTCGCTCGCGCACCCAATCGCCCGTAATCTGAATGTGTTCTTCTCCCGACTCTGGAAGGTTGAAGAGCACATCCTCGAGGACGGTATTGAGCAACGTCTGCAATCGACGAGCGCCGATATTCTCGGTCGTCTGATTGACCGTGTGGGCTACGGCAGCGATCTCCTCGAGCGCCTCCCGCGTGAACTCGAGATTCACGCCCTCCGATCCGAGCAGGGCGTGATACTGCAACATCAACGAATTCCTCGGTTCGGTCAGGATCCGCAAAAGATCGGAAGCCGCCAGCGCGGAGAGCTCCACGCGGATAGGAAGGCGCCCCTGAAGTTCAGGCAGAAGATCAGACGGACGAGCGATATGAAAGGCTCCCGCTGCAATAAAAAGAATGTGCTCGGTGCGAACGACACCGTACTTCGTTGTCACCGAGCAACCCTCGATGATGGGAAGCAGATCCCGCTGCACGCCTTCACGTGAGACGTCGGGCCCTGATTTCCCCGAACTCGTCGAGCAGACCTTGTCGATTTCGTCGAGAAAGACGATTCCTGAACCTTGCACTCGTTCCACGGCGAGTTCATTGACTTCGTCGGTGTCGATCATCCGCCGGGTCTCTTCTAGAAGAAGCAGCCGTTTCGCCTCGTTCGTCGGTACGCGACGCCGTTTCTTTTTCTTGGGGATCAGACCTTCGATCGCGTCGCTGATTCCGAGATCTCCCGAATCGAGACCAAACTGGGAGAGGAGATCCAGATTGGGTCCCTTCTGTTCGAGGACATCGATCTCGACCATTCGCTGATCGAGCCGGCCCGCTCGGAGGTCCTGCCGGGTCTTCTCCCGAAGTACATCCCAGGAGTCATCACCGGAACGATCGCCTTCGCGCGGATCCTCCGGGACCGGGGCCGCTTCGACGCCTCGGACGGAGCCTGAAGCCTCGTCCGCATTTCGTTCCCTCCGCCGACGTCTATTGCGTGGTTGGAGGAGGTTGAGGAGACGTTCCTCGACCTGTTTCTCGGCCCGGGCCTGCACCCTCTCCGCCATCTCCGATCGAACGATGGCGACCCCGATTTCCGTGAGATCCCGAATAATCGATTCGACATCGCGGCCAACGTATCCGACTTCGGTAAATTTGGTCGCTTCGACTTTGAGAAAGGGCGCCCCGGCCAGCTTGGCCAGTCGCCGCGCGATCTCTGTCTTTCCCACACCGGTCGGGCCGATCATGAGAATGTTGTTCGGGAGAATCTCCTCGCGGATTTCATCGGGGGCGTGCCGCCGGCGGTACCGGTTGCGCAGCGCGATGGCCACGCTTCTCTTGGCCGCGTCCTGCCCGACGACGTATTCGTCGAGCTCCGCTACGATTTGCCGCGGCGTCCACTCTGTGGCGCTGGACGTCAACCCGGATATTCTCGGATGGTCCCGGTGTTCCCGCTCGGGCCCACGTTGCTCGCTGCTGTTGCTGATCAAGACTTGTCCCTCTCGGAGCGACCGGTTTCCGGCACGGTCAGGAGCCGCACAGTACCTCCGGTGTAAATGCAAATGTCCGCCGCGATCTGAAGTGATTGT
>Ga0315338_1002167_pt1 | contig 20579 bp, 12 predicted proteins | sample ASW8metaG_FD_204518 | JGI IMG/M metagenome (GOLD analysis project Ga0315338, IMG submission 204518) | Ammonia-oxidizing marine archaeal communities from Monterey Bay, California, United States - ASW #8 | ecosystem: Environmental > Aquatic > Marine > Coastal | place: USA: California | collected... | reverse complement strand
CGATGATCCCTGTGGCAAAGCCGGCCGTCCCCAATTGCTTCGGAATCGACGGCATCGACGCAGCCGTATGGAAATTGTGAATCGAGTGCGAGTGACCGTACTGCCCGTGCGTGTGGCTGTAGTGTCCGGTGAGGATGTTGGCGCGGCTGGCAGCGCACGACGGCGACGTGCAGTATGCGTGGGTGAAGCGCGTGGCGCGGCGCGCCAGCTCGTCGGCGTGGGGCGTCCTGATCACCGGGCTCCCGTAACAACCGGCCAGCGGGCTCCAGTCATCGGCGATCAGCAACAGGACGTTCTTGGTACCGGCCATCATGGGCTCCCTTGTGATCGACGAATCTATCTACATCGACAAGCGCCGGCCATGAGTGTACCGTCTTCGGTGACCATCAACCTGAACCGACCGAGGAGATCACATGAAGCTGGGTGTCATGCCGGGGGACACGATTCCGGCGCCAGAGCTGAAGCCTGAGGGATTTGATGCCATGCAGCTGTTCTGGGGCATGGGCGAGGACGCCGCGTCGAAGGATCCGTCGGTGGAGACCATCGACGCGACTCTGCAGGCAGGTGACTTGGCCCTGGCAGCGATGACGCTGCACATCGACCTGGTCGGCCCGCAGGGCCTCATCGAGTTTGAGTTGGAACGCACGCTACACTGCGTAGAACGCACGGCGGCGCTCAGCGGCCGTTTCGGCGACACCCCGCAGCCGATTCTTGTATGGCATCCATCGGGATATCCGTCGGGCGATGGGCTCGATGACGTCGCTGTCTTCGAAGGCCTGTGCAGCGCCCTGATTGCGGTCTGTGCTGCCGGCGAAAAACACGGAGTACACATTGCCGTGGAGATAACCCGGGGCGGCAGCGTCGGCGGCGCCGAGACCTTCCTCCATCTGCAGGATCGCGTCGGCTCGCCAGCCCTCAAGGTCTGCCTCGACGCTGCCAACTTCGTCCCCGACCGCACGCCACTGGAGCGAGCCGTCCGTATCCTGGCGCCACACACGGTGATCGCCCATGGTAAGGACTCGTGCTTCAAGGAAAACGGCGAAGTCGACACTTACGGGCCCACCGGCTCGGGCCGGCTTGACTACGCTACTTACATCAGGAGCCTGCTGCAGTATTCACCCGTACCTTATTTCGTTTTGGAATACTACAAGTCCCGGGAGCAGCTGTTGACAGCGCGCGACATCGTGCGCGCCGCCATGCTCAGGTGACTGAAACATGCTATCTCCCAATGAAAGAGGCGCCTACGCATCGATCCCGTAGGCGCCTTTATTTACTGAGGGTTAAGTCAATGGTGCGGAAGGGGGGACTCGAACCCCCACGCCCGAAGGCACTGCCCCCTCAATCCAGTAGAGACTGTGCTGTTTTTGAGGAACACTCCTGTCACCATCTAGATATCAGTGCCAACAGAGACGAACGCAATTGAACTGAAATTAACTGATTGGGTTGCGCGCTGCGAGGAATCTGCGAGACCTAACCTGTGCATCGCTCAGTCGCCTGCTCAGGGAGCGTCAGACTATCGACAGCACTCTGCAAATGCTCTGGTGCGAGATGCGCGTACCTCATCGTAACCCGCAGATCACGGTGTCCGAGGAGCTTGGCAACCGTTCGCATGTCAACGCCCTTCATCACAAGGCGTGAGGCAAAAGTGTGCCTCAGATCATGGAACCGAATATGACGGTCAATGCCAGCCCGTCGAACAGCTGCCTCAAAGCCATTTCTTATGGATTTCAATTGGTAACCTGACGGCCCGGAGAAGACCCAAGGGACAGCACTGCCACCCGCCACGCGTTTGGGATGTTCCTGAAGTGCCCGTCTAACGACTGGGTTCATTGGGATGTGCCGCGTCTCGTAGTTCTTGGTCTTGCGTACGGTTACCATCGTTCTGTCCAGGTCTACATCCCCCCACTCAAGTTTGAAGAGTTCCCCCCGTCTCATTCCCGTATTGGCCGCGACTGTCACCAGCGTCCGCAGTTGGAGTGGGCACTCGCTAATGACCAAGGCAAGCTCGACTTCGGTCAGAAATATGATCTCCGAAACCTCCTCCCTTTGCTGGCGCACGCCCGTCGCTGGACTCACCTTCAGGTATTCCCACTCCACGGCCTTTCGCAGCATGTTCTTCAAGCAAGACATTTCCCTGTTGATAGTCCCCGCAGCGGCACCCGTGCTTTTACGGCCTGCTACATAAGCATCCACGTCTCTACGAGAAATCTCAGAAAGAAGCTTCCTGTCGAAGTGGGCCAGGAGATGCTTCATGCTGTTTTGGTCTCGCCCATATGTTGATGCTGCTTTCTCCACTTTGGACCAGCACTCAAGATACTCCTTGGCGTAGTGGCGAAATGGCTTCACCTCGCGCTCCTTTGTGCGCCTTATCTCACTGCGAATTGCGTCCGTCTTTTGGGTTTGAATCCATTGGCGGGCAAGATCCAGCCGGTTGGTGGATTTGATCTTTCTGATTCGACGGCCAGTCAGAAGATCGCGAAGCGTCACCTCTGCCAGGTACCCCCCACCGCTTGGCCGATGCCAGATCCCCTGCTCGACTTGTTTTCCCTTCTTACTGTTCTGTGGCATCTCCGTCTCCTTCTTGCGGTAAATGGCCACCTTACCGGTGCCCTGTTGATTCATTGGAGTCGTCCTGATACTCAGCTCCGATCATCTGGCCACCTGCCACGGACACAGAGTGCCCTAAACCGTGACATAGGCAGGCAGACAGAGTGCATCGAGGCACGAGGAGAGTTCCCGGCGTCTGCTCGGAAGTGGTCCTCGTGGACGAGTAGATGCGGGTGAGTCTGGAGTTGAGGCGAGTAGGGAGCTGAAGGATTGACCAGATGGGTCGATGCAGATAGGCTCTGCATGGGCTGACCTCCGAACTTGGCGTGACGAGGTTGGCCTTGCTCGTGTCGGTGTTAGCGCACCGGCGCGGGCACTTTTACGTACAGTACAATCTACGACACCAGAAACTCCATGTCAACACTTAACTTATTGTTTTTACTGCAATTATTGCATTTTGTGATTGTTAGGGCGCCTTTGACTCGACCTTGGGCCGCCTTACTGTAGGCGACTACGTAGAAGTACGCATGTCGCGGCCATCAAGTTGCATTAAGTTGCGTTCCGTGAACGAGGCGAAAAGCGAAAACCACTCAGAATGGCCCGTCAGTGACAAGACTTGAAGATCTCACCGCTGGGACCCGTCTCACCGGCCTTGCCGCATCCGGCGTCGCTACGGTCGAGTCCGCTCAGTGGATCGGGCAACAAGCGATCAAGACCATCTTCCGCGACAGTGCCGGGCAGCTTGGCGAGCGACTTCTCTATCGGGACGACGAGCCCTCGCTGGATTTGGTGGAGATGGGGCGTCCGTGGTCGTTCGACGGCGATGGGGACCTCCTACGGCTCGTCTCAGAGGCGTACCGCATCAATCTGGCTTGGCTCTTTGATCGCTATGTCGCGATCACTACCAGTCTCATCGAGCCACTGCCTCACCAAATCTCAGCTGTTTACGAGGAGATGCTCCCCCGTCAGCCCATGCGCTTCCTCCTCGCCGATGACGCGGGCGCGGGAAAGACCATCATGGCCGGGCTGCTTATCAAGGAGTTGCAGGTCCGTGGCGATCTGGAGCGTTGCCTGATCGTCTCTCCCGGCTCTCTTACAGATCAGTGGCAGGACGAACTGTGGGAGAAGTTCGGGTTGTCCTTCGACCTTCTCAGCAACGACATGATCCAAGCATCTCGAACGGGAAATCCCTTCGAGCAAAGCGGCTTTCTGATCGCCCGGATGGATCAACTCGCCCGCAACGAGGATCTCCAAGAAAAGCTGAAGGCCGCGGCGGAGTGGGACTTGGTCATTTGCGATGAGGCCCACCGGATGAGCGGTCACTTCTATGGCAACGAGATCACACTGACCAAGCGTTATCGGCTGGGACGGCTGGTCGGTAGCCACTGCCGGAACTTTCTCCTCATGACGGCCACTCCGCACAACGGGAAGGAGGAGGACTTCCAGATTTTCTTGGCGTTACTCGACGCCGACCGTTTCGAGGGAAAATTCCGCGACGGCGTGCATACCGCTGACCCATCGGACCTCATGCGTCGAATGGTCAAGGAGGATCTCTATCGCTTTGACGGGCGGCGGCTCTTTCCCGAACGACTCTCTCACACAGTGCAGTATGAACTCTCCTCTCAGGAAGCCCACCTTTATGCCGAGGTCACCGACTACGTCCGCGCAGAGATGAACCGAGCGGAGCGGTTTGTGGGGGAGGGTGAAGGCAAGCGTAGAGTTAACGTTGGCTTTGCCTTAATGACCCTTCAGCGCCGCCTGGCATCTTCGCCCGAGGCTATCTACAAATCGCTGACGCGACGGCAAGAGCGGTTGGAGAGCCGCCTCCGCGAACAACGACTCTTGCTCAAGGGCAAGAAGGCCACGGAGTTCGATGTTGGGGACTCTGTGCTCGATGGAATAGACGAGGACACCTGGGAGGATTCTTATGACGAAGCGCCGCAGGACGAGCGAGAGGACCTTGAGGCTCAGCTTGTTGATAACGCTACTGCGGCGGCAACGATAGAAGAACTTGAAAAGGAAATAGAACGTCTCAAGGAGCTGGAGGAACTCGCTCGCGCTGTCGTCCGCTCAGGGCAGGACGCCAAGTGGAACCAACTCAACAGTATCCTCGACGACCCGCTCATGATCGACGAGAAGGGCAACCGCCGGAAGCTCGTCATTTTCAGCGAGTTCAGGGACACCTTGGCCTTCCTGGGGCGTCGCATACGTAATCGCCTTGGCAGAGACGAGGCTGTCGTCGAGATCCACGGCTCTGTCACCCGTGAGGATCGCCGCAGAGTCGTACACGGCTTTATGAATGATCCCGAAGTCTTGGTTCTCATCGCGAACGATGCCGCCGGTGAGGGTGTGAACCTTCAGCGTGCCCACCTGATGATCAACTACGATCTCCCGTGGAACCCGAATCGGCTGGAACAGCGATTTGGGCGCATCCACCGCATTGGCCAGGAGGAGGTCTGTCATCTATGGAACCTGATCGCAAGAGACACCCGCGAGGGCGATGTGTACGTGCGCCTTCTGGAGAAACTGGAAGCAGAACGAGAGGCACTTGGGGGGAAAGTTTACGATGTCTTGGGTCGGCTGTTTGACCAGAAGGCACTGCGCGACCTGTTGATGGAAGCTGTCCGCTACGGCAGCGACCCAAAGAGGAAAGCTCAGCTCGATCAGGCCGTCGATGGCGCTGTTGACCGCGAGCACTTGCAGGAGATTCTGGATCAGCGGGCGCTGGTCAACGACTCGATGGACACATCTCGTATTCAGAAGATCAAGGAAGAGATGGAGCGGGCTCACGCCCGTCGGCTCCAACCGCATTACATCCAAGCGTTCTTCCTCGACGCCTTCCCCCGTTTCGGTGGCAAGGTTCACCGGCGAGAGGAGGGGCGTTGGGAGATCACTCATGTCCCCGCAGTCATACGGGAGCGAGATCGCCACATTGGGATGGGCGCCCCTGTCCTCAAGAGGTATGAGCGCGTCTGCTTCGACAAGGACAAGGTAGACGAGCAACCCCGTGCAGAACTGATCTGCCCTGGCAGTGCTTTGCTCGACGCCACCATCGACCTCGTGTTGGAGCGTCATGGTGAGTTGATGAAGCGGGGTGCAATACTCGTGGATGACGACGACGCCAGCGAGAGTCCCCGGCTTCTCTTCTACCTGGAGCACGCCATCCAGGATGGACGACGCGATCGCCGAGGTAAGTTCCTGACGATCTCCAAGCGTCTCCAATTCGTGGAAGTTGGCCCTGATGGGGCTTATCGGCAGGCTGGAGCAGCGCCGTATCTCGACTATCATCCCGCAACAGAAACCGAAGGTGCCCTGATAGACCCAGCACTGGATGCCGATTGGCTCAAGAAAGACTGGGATCAGGAGGTGATGGGTTACGCCATACGCCATGTCATCCCCGACCACATCGAAGAGATCAAGAGCCAGCGCGTCGAGCATGTTGACAAGGTTGAGCGCCAGGTCAAGGCTCGGCTGACAAAGGAGATCACGTACTGGGATCGCCGGGCGCAGGACCTGAAAGACAAAGAGCGCGCAGGCAAACAGACTCGCCTACCCGCCCAGGTTGCTCAGGATCGGGTCGATCGACTCGCCGACCGTCTGCAGAGTCGCCTTGCTGAGCTTGAGAAGGAGCGTCATATCGTACCCGGACCACCCGAGGTGAAAGGCGGCGCTCTCATCATTCCGAGGGGCCTGCTGGAGAAGCTCCAAGGACGGGCAGCCGTCTCCCCTGACGACGGCGTGGACGCCGAAGCCCGCAAGCGGGTCGAACTCATCGCCATGAACGCGGTGATGGCTACCGAACGGGCGTTGGGACGCGAACCGACGGACGTGAGTGCCACCAAAGGACTTGGCCACGACATCAAATCGCGCAGACCCGACGGGAGTCTTGTGTTTATTGAAGTGAAGGGGCGAATGAAGGGCGCCGATCAGGTGACGCTGACGACCAACGAGATTCGATGCGCCAACAACGCGCCAGAGCAATTCCGACTGGCGGTGGTCCTTGTAGAGGACGACACGGGAAGTGATCCGATATACGTCCGCGGTTTCGATTGCGGCCAGCCAGGCTTTTCCCAAACCTCGGCGTCCTACAAGTTGGCTACCATTCTGAAACACGGAGGCCCACCGGAGTGAGCACGTATCGCAAGAAACTGATTGAAGTGGCGTTGCCACTCGATGCCATCAACGCGGCGTGCACGCTTGAGAAGCAACCATTCACGCGCAAACATCCCCGCTCGATTCATATCTGGTGGGCCCGGCGCCCTCTGGCGGCTGCTCGGGCGGTCATCTTCGCCCAGATGGTGGACGATCCATCGAGTAGCCCAGACCTATTTACATCGGAGAAGGCGCAGGAGGATGAGCGGCAGCGGCTGTTTCGCATCATGGCAGACCTTGTGAAGTGGGAGAACACGACGAATGAGAAGGTGCTCCAACGAGCGCGAGATGAAATCTGGCAAAGTTGGCGGCGTGCTTGTGCTGACAATGCTGATCACCCACGGGCTGAGGAGCTGTTCGACCGGGACAAGTTGCCTGCTTTTCACGATCCGTTTGCAGGCGGTGGGGCACTCCCACTTGAGGCGCAGCGGCTTGGACTCGAAGCCCATGCCAGCGACCTCAACCCGGTTGCGGTTCTCATCAACAAGGCAATAATCGAGATCCCGCCACGGTTCGCAGGTCGTCCGCCGGTCAACCCCGAATCCCGAAATGCACCCGCGATCATCGCTCGAGACTGGCGCGGCGCACAGGGCCTTTCCGATGACGTGCGCTACTACGGCCAGTGGATGCGGGACGAAGCCGTGAAGCGAATCGGCCACCTCTATCCCACAATCGAGATCACGGCAGAGATGGCGAAAGAACGGACCGATTTGAAGCCCCTGGTGGGCCACAAGCTCACCGTGATCGCCTGGCTCTGGGCCCGAACGGTGAAGAGCCCCGACCCCGCGTTCGCGGGTGTGGACGTGCCGTTGGCCTCTACTTTCATGCTCTCCACCAAGGCCGGCAAGGAGGCATACGTCAAGCCAGTGATTCAGAGTAACGGCTACCAGTTCACGGTGAAGGTGGGCAAGCCAGAGAACCTTGAGGTGTCGAAACGCGGCACCAAGTCCGGAGGCAGCGGGACCAGCTTTCTATGCTTGTTGTCGGGAGCACCGATGCCGTTCGAGTATCTGCGATTAGAGGCCAAAGCGGGACGAATGGGCTCTCGACTGATGGCTATCGTCGCCGAAGGCGAGCGGAGACGGGTGTATTTATCACCCACACCTGAAATGGAAGAGATCGCTTTGAGTGTGAAGGCGAGCGATGTGCCTGACACCAATCTCCCAGCAAAGGCGCTTGGCTTCCGTGTGCAGGAATACGGCATGACGCGATGGTGCGACCTCTTCACTCCCCGTCAACTTGTGGCGCTGACGACCTTCTGCGACCTGGTTCAGGATGCTCGCGAACGCCTGCAGGACGATGCGGTGGCTGCAGAACTGGCCGACGACGGAAAGCATCTGCGCGACGGAGGTACGGGCGCAACGGCGTATGCAGAAGCGGTGGGTGTATATCTGGGTCTGGCCACCTCGAAGTGGAGTGACCTCTCGAACACGATCTGTAGCTGGAACAACACGAACCAAAATGTGAGAGCACTGTTTGCTCGGCAGGCAATTCCCATGAGCTGGGATTATGTCGAACTGTCCCCGTTCTCGAAAATCGGGTCGTGGTTTTCTACTGTCGAATCTTCAGTTAAGGGTTCAGAGAGTCTGTCGGTCATCGTGGATGGCTGGGCCACTCAGTGTGACGCGGCACAGCAAAGCATTAGTGAGGGAAAAGTCACGTCAACAGATCCACCTTACTACGACAATATCGGCTACGCCGATCTATCGGACTTTTTCTACGTCTGGCTACGCCGCTCATTGCGGGCAACTTACCCCGACCTATTCGCAACGCTCGCTGTGCCCAAGGCCGATGAACTGGTGGCCTCACCTTACCGCCATGGCAACAAGATGAATGCGGAGACTTTCTTCCTTGACGGAATGACGGATGTGATGCAGCGACTCGCCATGCAAGCACACCCGGCGTTTCCCGTCACGATCTACTACGCCTTCAAGCAGTCAGAGACCAAGAACGACACGAACACAGCAAGCACCGGATGGGAAACCTTTCTCGATGCCGTGCTTCGGGCGGGCTTTGCGCTCTCCGGCACATGGCCGATGCGCACCGAGCGTGGAGCACGATCAGTAAGCATCGGGACCAACGCGCTCGCCTCCTGCATTGTTCTCGTGTGCCGCCCACGTTCTGACGACGCGCCGACTGCAACTCGCAGTGGCTTTGTCAGCGCCCTCAAGGCCGAATTGCCCGTGGCACTCAACCACCTGCAGATGGGCAGCATAGCGCCAGTAGACTTGGCGCAGGCGGCAATCGGCCCTGGAATGGCGGTATACACCCGCTACGACAAGGTCCTCGACGCCGAGGGCAAGCCACTCTCAGTGCGCACAGCGCTGGCGCTCATAAACCAAACCCTTGACGAAGTGCTGGACGAGCAAGAGGCCGACTTGGACCCCGACAGCCGATGGGCGTTAGCGTGGTTTGAGGAGTCAGGTTTTGCCGAGGGGGAGTTCGGCGTGGCTGAGACGCTCTCCACTGCCAAGGTTACCAGCGTGTCAGGTATGGTCGAAGCAGGGATTATCGTATCCAAGGGGGGCAAGGTCCGCCTCCTCCGTCCTGACGACTTGCCCGCAGACTGGGAGCCGGATTCCGACAGCCGTCCGACAGTCTGGGAAGCGACTCAGCACCTCATTAAGCGCCTCGACGAGCAGGGGGACCAAGGGGCAGCCTCCCTTCTTGCCAAGCTGGGCCCTGCAGCAGAGCAGGCCAAGAGCCTCGCCTATCGCCTATACATCACCTGCGAGCGGAAGGGTTGGGCCGAGGAGGCCCGAAACTACAACGGCCTGGTGCTCGGCTGGCCGGAACTGGAGAAGCTGTCTGGGGAACCCACCGACCAAGCGGAACAGACTGAGCTATTCGAGTGAAAAGGACTATGCGATGGCGGTAAGTAACAGGGACCGTGTCCAAGATGGACTGGGTGTGCTGAAGGCGGGGCTGATTCCATTCGTCGAGCGCGAGTTGAAGGCCAAACTCGGTGAGTACTGGATCGAAGACGTCACAAGTCGTAGCCAAGGCATCACGAGCAACGCCCACGGCATCCAATGGGACTCTCAGGCCTTGCTGAAGGCGATGGTGGACAATTGGCAGAGCGTGTTCCGCAATGTCCTTGGTCATGTGGAGCGAGCATATACCGGGGAATTGATTGACGTCCGCAACAAGTGGGCGCACGAAAAACCCTTCACGTCCGACGACGTCTACCGAGCCCTCGATACCATGCAACGGCTACTCCAGTCCATTTCCGAGGGTGAACGAGCTGAGGAGTTAGGTCAGATCAAGGCCGAACTCCAGCGCCAGGTATTCACAGAGCAAGCGCGCAACAAGACCCGCTATCAGCAGCTCAGCTTGGAGGGTATGCCGCAGTCGGGGCTCAAATCGTGGCGGGAGATCATCACCCCTCATGAAGACGTGGCGAGTGGGAAGTACATGCAAGCGGAATTCGCCGCAGACCTCGCCCAAGTGTACCGGGGGGAAGGTTCGGAGGAGTATCTAAATCCGCAGGAGTTCTACCGCCGCACCTTCATCACGGCGGGTATACGCGAGCTACTTTCAGGGGCGCTGCAACGAATTGGTGGGACAGGAGGCGATCCTGTAGTCGAACTCCAGACGAATTTCGGCGGTGGAAAAACGCACTCCATGCTCGCACTCTACCACCTTTTCGGTGGCGTGGAGACGAACAGTCTTGAGGGCATCGAGCCTGTCCTCAAGGAAGCAGCCGTTGATGCGTCGCCCAAGGCAAGCCGGGCAGTGCTCGTCGGCACGGCACTTTCTCCCGGTGCAGTGAGTACCAAGCCGGATGGGACCGAGGTCCACACGCTCTGGGGTGAAATGGCATGGCAGCTCGGAGGCAAGGAGGGCTATGGAATGGTGGCCGAGTCGGACCAGACGGGTACCAGTCCCGGCTCGGCGGATCTCACCAATCTCTTCAACGAGCACGGCCCATGCTTGATCCTGATAGATGAATGGGTGGCCTACGCTCGCCAACTGGTGGGCAAGACAGACCTACCGGCAGGCAGCTTTGAGGCCCAGACCAGCTTCGCTCAGGCGCTCACCGAGGCTGCAAAAGCCGCCCCAAGAACTCTGTTGGTTGCCTCTATCCCGTCCTCCAAAATTGAGATTGGCGGTGACCACGGCGAGCACGCCCTTGATTGCCTCAAGCATGTCTTTACGCGAGTTGGCAGGCCCTGGCGCCCCGCGACGGGTGATGAGGGATTCGAGATTGTACGAAGAAGGTTGTTTGAGCCGATCTCGAACAAGGACAGCTTCGCTGCTCGCGATGCCGTTATCAATGCTTTCACCAAGATGTATCAATCGGGCAAGGGTGAGTTCCCGAGTGATTGCAGTGAGGGGGCCTATCGAGATGCGATTCGTGATAGTTACCCCATCCACCCCGAGCTCTTCAGACGGTTGTACGACGATTGGAGCACCCTCGATAAGTTCCAGCGCACCCGTGGTGTCTTGCGCCTCTTGGCAAAGGTTATCCATAACCTGTGGGAGACCCAGGATGGCGGCCTGCTCATCATGCCGTCTTCAGTCCCGATGGACGATACCGCAGTAAAGGACGAGTTAATCCACTATCTCCCAGATGTGTGGGAGCCCATAATCAGCCAGGACGTGGACGGCCCCAACTCCATGCCCCTGTCGATTGACCAGGAGGTGACAACTCTTGGTCGCTACTCCGCCTGTCGTCGCGTCGCCCGTGCACTATATATCGGGACAGCTCCGGGCGCGGAGAGGGATACACCAGGAGTGGGTGCCGAGCGCATCCGCTTAGCTACCGTTCAGCCAGGTGAAACGGTGGCAACCTTCGGCGACGCGCTACGACGAGTTGCAGAGAGAGGCCAGTTCATCCACCAGGACGGCAATCGCTATTGGCTCTCCACTCATCCAAACCTCAATCGAACAGCAGATGACCGGGCGGCAGCCCTCCTGCGTGAGCCAGAGGAGTTGTACGCTGAGGTCGTGAAACGCTTGGAGGGCGACCGATCTCGTGGCGAATTTGCAGGAGTGCACGTATGCCCCCAGAATACGTCTGATGTACCAGACGACCCTGTCGCCCGCCTGGTAATACTGCGGCCTGAACACTCCCATAAGCGGCGACAAGAGGATTCTCTGGCACGCAAGGCTGCTGGCGAGTTCCTGTCCCAACGGGGCAATTCTCCCCGACTTAACCGGAACACACTGGTCTTCCTCGCTCCCGATGAGAAGGAGTTGGGGAATCTTCTCACCGCCGTAGCCTCCCTACTGGCGTGGACCTCCATCCTTACGGACAAGCAGTCGTTGAATCTGGACCAGTTCCAGTTGTCGCAGGCCGAGACCAGAAAGGAAGAGTTCGATAGGACGGTGGATCTGCGTGTCGGCGCCACATGGATACACGCCCTTGTCCCTCTTCAAGTTGAAGCTGCGGACGACGTTGCTTGGGATGAGATGAGGGTCACAGGTAGTGACACCCTGGCCAAGCGTACGGGTGCCAAGCTGGTGGTTGATGAGATGCTGCTGCCAAAGATGGGTGGTGTGCGCCTGAGGATGGCACTCGACAGTTTCCTCTGGTTGGATCGAGATCACGTCACGGTGGGAGAGTTGAGCGAGTGGTTTCCTCGATACCTGTACCTTCCCAGACTCAAAGATAGAGACACGATCATTGAGGCTGTTCGTGATGGGGCCTCGGTCCTCCTCATCGAGGACACCTTCGCCACGGCAGAGGAATACGATGACGCTAACGGTCGCTACCTCGGCCTGAGAGTGGGTGGTGGCGCTTCATCTGCGATCGACAACCGGACCTGCTTGGTGAAGGTTGATGTGGCCAGGAAGCAAATGGCGGAGGACACTGGAGACAGCGATGACGGCGACGACGGCGACGACGACGACGACGACGACGGCAATGGTAATGGAGGAAACAACGGCGATGGTGACGGTGGCAACGGCGGCGACGAGAAGAAGACGCCAACTGCTTTTGTCGGGTCGGTGAAACTCGGTCAAGTGGTGGGACGAGACGCAGCTCGCATTGCGGACGAGGTGATTGCCCACCTGGCTGCACTTCCTGGTGCGGAGGTGGAGGTCAGCCTTGAGATCAAAGTGCGGGTGCCACAGGGCGTATCAGAGAAAGTGGTGCGCGATGTGAGCGAGAACGCGACGACACTGAAGTTTGATCACGCCTCGTTTGAACAGGACTGACCAACAGAGAAGGTCGTGGAACGGATCTGGATCGCAGAGGGTGAGGTGACTGGTAGCATGGTCTCGACATGGAACCAGTCGTGGGGGTATCTCTGAACGAGCGCACGGGGCGTTGGATTCTCTACGATCGTCGCGAGTCATGGGAAGAGGGCGGTCACATTCTGAATACATGAAGGAGTACTTCGCCTCTACCGACCTTCTGGCCGAACACATGAAGGTCTTTGATGATCTGGACAAATGGTGGCTTCCATGGCGGGTTCCGCCGAGTCGGCACTCCTGGAGTTGGCAGACGCAATCCGCAAGCGTAACAGCTGAACGACTTCACGTGAAGCCCACGCCCAGGAGTTGGTAGCCACGCCTGCCGCTCGGGACCGAAGGAGCGATCCGGAACTATCAGACTCTCCCCAATCCTTGTCTCACGATGACATGACCAAGCATCGCCTATCCAAGTCTCGATTTGTCACCGGACTACAGTGCCACAAGTTTCTCTGGTGGCGGGTGCACGAGCCCGAAGCCCCCGAACTCCAGCCAGACAAGGTCCTTGAGGATCTCTTCAGTCAGGGCCGGCACGTCGGGCGGGTCGCTGCTGAGGATTTCCCAAGCGGACGGCTTGTAGACCTCCCCTACAATGAGTACGACGCCAAAGTCTCCACCACGCAGGAGGCTTTGGCCGATGGTGCCACTGTCGTGTTTGAAGCCTCCTTTAAGGCGGACGAAGTGTTCGTCGCCGTGGATGTCCTGGAACGGATCGAGGATGGCTTTATCCTGATCGAGGTCAAATCCTCAACTTCCCAGAAACCCGAGCACATCTGGGATGCAGCCATCCAGGCCCACGTGCTTCACAAAAATGGTGTCGCGGTAAGCAGGGCCGAGATCATGCACCTCAACAGAGATCACCGTAACCCAGGTATCGGCGAGCTGTTTGAGCGGACTGACGTGACCGCCGAGGTCGAGCAGTTTCTTCCAATGGTGCCGGACGAGATCGACCAGCAGCTGGAAATACTCGCCGGACCACTACCGGAGAAAGCCATCGGCTCCCAGTGCTTCGAGCCTCGGGAGTGTCCCTTCATGGCGCGCTGCTGGCCCGACGTGGCCAACCACATCAGGACTCTCTACAACGTAGGGCCCAAGAAGACTTGCAGTTACATGCAGCAGGGAGTCCACACAATCGAGGACCTCCCGGCGAAGACCAAGTTGCCGCCCGCCGCCCAACGCCAGCTCAAGTCCCTCGATGAGGATCGACTGATCGTTGAGCAGAGCTTGCAAGAGTCTCTCCAGCAGTTCTCTGGCAGAGTGGGGCACCTGGATTTCGAGACTGTGATGCGGGCAATCCCAGTCTGGCCCGGGATTCGTCCCTGGGGCGCTGCTACGGCCCAGTTCAGTTATCACGAGGAGGCCGATGATGGCTCCTTCAGCCACGTCGGGTACCTCGCTGAAGGGCCGCACGATCCCCGACCTGAGCTTGCCCAAGCTATGTTGGAGGCCACCGCCGAGGCCGACAAGATCGTGACCTATTCAGCCTACGAGAAGAGGATGATCCGAGAACTCCAGGAGGCAATTCCGTATCTGGCCGAGCCGTTGACTGAGCTGGAGTCGAAACTGATCGACCTTCTGCCAGTGGTTCGGAATAACGTCTACGACCCCGACTTCAAGGGTAGTTTCAGCCTCAAGGCTATTCTCAACCCACTGGTACCGGAGCTAACCTACGACGATCTGGTGATCGTGGATGGCCGGGTGGCCAGCGTGGAAATAGCCCGATTGCTCTTCGTTACGCACAAGATTCCCGAGGAAGAGCGGGATCGGATTCGCCAGGATCTATTGGACTACTGCGAACGCGACACGTGGGCCACGGTGAAGCTACTCGAACGGCTCCGGGAACTGGCGGGTGAAACCTGATAAGGTGCAAACCCGTATTGATTTCTTCTCTGGGAGACACCTGATGAAAGTGGAAGTAGGGAGTGCACTGGTTCTTCGTGAGGTCGAGCAGGTCAGATGTGAGTTCGACGAATACAAACTCCTTGGAGGGCAAGTAGAGTGGGCCTGCGGTGTCCCGCAGATGTTTCAGTACCTCCAGAATCCGATGCTCACGGTCGCGGTTCCTTGGTCCACAGACCGACCTCTCGATCATTTCGCTGCATGCACATACTGGACCCCACTCCTTTATCTGCTGCTTTACTCCTTTGGGTGGCGATGCCCTGGCCGAGGTCTTCGCGAGTGGAGGAGACGAGATAGCCCTCTCGATGACCCCAGATTCGGACTCATCCAGCACATCTGGGGTGAGAGAAGTGATCTGAGGTTGCTCTCACTCGAAGCCTGTCTATATGACATTGGGCAGCCACTAGAACGCTTTCTGACAGGGGGAGCAGTGGAATCGGGGGCAAGGCCGGTCACGGACCTTGAAGATGAAATCTCTCGCGTACAGAGTGAGATTTCTCCAGATAGTCCATTTAATGCCGAGGGTCAAAGGTTCCACTCACTTCAGGCGTTGCACTTTAACAACGGCGGCCACTTAGAAACTCCAATCAAAAATGTCGTTGAGAACCAAGTGGACGATTCAAAGTTGATCGCTTCGGATAGGAGGAGTCGGCGAGCGACATTGGTAGCCGATGGTCTTGTCGGTTGGTACTCAGATTTGGTGACCCACGGCCAGAATCTCCCAGACGTAGGCAATCGATCATGGCATGTAGATGTGTTTGTGAAGACCGTTGGTTTTCTGGGAACATACCGTAGGTCACGCCAGACAGGACTATGGTTCTCTGGGGCACATCGCTTCCATGAGTGGGGAAATCTCGGGAATGAGTGAGGGCTCGGTTGCGAAAATCAGAGGCAGTTTTCTTGTAACGCTTGATCTGGGTGACCGACAAATGGAGGACGCATGGCCGAGTTAACTGATATTGGAGCCAATGAGCTGTATGTATTGGAGGACAAGGGGACATACGTAGTATGGGTACCTGATGGCCACCTGGCGACGCCATCTGGTCAACGAGTCGAGTCCCTGACTCGGGCATTTCTTGAGCATATGGTCTCGGAGTTACAGCAGTTTCCAGTCCTTCGACTGGACGGCATGGCCATAGGCGAGCCAAGAGTGTTGTCGGCCTATTGGCTATATGCGAGTATGCTGGACTGCAATGCTATCGGATCTGAGGATGTCTGGGCGGAGGTAAGATTGGTAGATATAGATCCGTTCTTCCATCCTACACCTGGCCCTGAAGAGATAGATCAGCGTGCCGCCTGGATGCCGATCAAGGAATACCTACAGGGGAATCAAATCGTGTATGCTCCCTACTATGCGGAGGAAGAACGCAAAGTTGAAGCCGAAACTGCCCTGCGCACAATCTGGGAGAGATTGACCGATGCGCAGAAATCAGTCGTTCTCAACCTATCCTCCATTCACGAGAACAACGTCACGTCTGCATTCGCTCTTGTAGAAGACGGTTGTACAGAGATCGAATACGCAAATGCCGTTCTCGCCACTTCGCTGGTTCACTACACCTTTTCATTTCCAGTGGACGATCTTACACCAGAGCAAGCCCATGGTCGGGCTTTCACGGAACTACGGGATGCCGCACGAACAGCGATCGATTTCTTGCGGTTTAACATGCACCGCGCAATCCAGACGGAAGCACTAATAAGAACGGGTGAATCGAAGAATGTCGAGTTCAAGTCTTCTCTTCGGTGGAATCTCAGAACTGGCAAGAATGATAGAGTGATGACTCATGCTTGCCTGAAGACTATCTCAGCCTTCCTCAATACAGCAGGTGGTTGGCTGTTGATTGGCGTAGCAGACGACGGTCAAGAAGTTGGGATACAACATGACGGGTTTACCAACGCGGACAAGTTTCTACTGCATCTCTACGACGCAATACGCTCCTCGCTTGGCGAGTGGGCTGCGTCCTGTGTGGATGCGAAAGTTGAGACAATTGGTAATTCGCAAGTCTGCAAAGTTAGGTGCGAGAGCAGTCCTAAACCGATCTATCTAAAAGAGAAGTCCGGTGAGGAAGAGTTCTATGTCAGACATGGCCCAGGAAGTAAAAAACTGGGCCTCAGTTCTATACACCCGTATATCACCACACACTTTGGTGAAGGCGGGGGTGATGCACACTGAAATAGATCGAAGGGGAACAAAAGCATGAGTCCTTTTGACGCAAACATGCCCTTCTTGCGGCATCTCTATTCCCGCGCCATGTCGGAAGTGTGATGGAGATCCTCATGATTTTTTTTGGGCTTTTGGTGCTGCTTTTTTTGGCAGGTTCGATCGCCGTCAGACAAAATTCAGGGTACGTACCGAAGGAACCGAAAACGAGTAATACTGATCATCCGACCGACCAGGTGGGCAAGACAATCGCGAACGGGGCAACACTAAGCGTTCACGCGGGCCCAAAAAGGAGCCAATAGCTGAGCCGTTCCCCAGTTTACCATCAGACGTTCTCGGTTCTTGGACAGCAGAAGCAGACGGAGCGAGGGTCGAGGTGGTGATTACTGACCAGGAGTTCTACCTGATCCTTGATCCACTCCGAGGCGTGAGCAGCGCGAACTACAGGGTTGTAACCGGTCCCGATCCATACTACGAGATTGAGCCTGTGACATCACTACAGAGCGTTGAGCGTATCTGGCTGAAGAGACTACCAGATGGTAGACTGCATGTGCGAGGCGTAAACGATGTTTCTGAGACACTTGAGTGGGTGCTCGATCGGTCTACAAGTGACCAGATCAGGGACGTGGGTCGAGGACTTCGTGACAGATTCAAGAGAGGCAAGTAGGGCGCCTCCAGTAGGCTTATTAGTTAGCCTATGAGGCGTTCGTCGGGACCGAGAGGATTACCGGTGCCGATGAGTTCGGCCACATCCACACGAAGCCCCCTGCCCCCCGCCTTCCCCCTTTCGGGGGTGCTGTCCGGTAAGGGGAAGCCCCCTCACACGCAGAATCCCCGAAAACCTTCAGCATCCTCCGCCTCCAAACAAGAACGCTGACGTACGCCACGACCCGCTAAACGAGCGGATTCCTGGGTTCCGGACGAGAGCCATAGATGCTACTTCTGAGCCGGTCACTGGACGGGCAGGCGTGATGTCCGCCCAGTGACCGAAGCATGATCTATTCGGTTGTCAAAGAACTCACACCACACTGCACTTACTTCTCTTCGTTGTGCCCGACAGCTCTGTCATCGCCCGCTTCAACCGCCGCCAACGGTAGTCCTGGTAGCGGCGAATCCTGAACCGCAGCGGCCTCGCCCCACCCAGCAGGGGGATTGGGGTGACTCTCGGCCACCTTGAGCAGCAAATCGATTGCCCGCCCCGTGTCATTCATGGTCTCAATCAGTGTGCGTGACTGCTCCTGCTCTTTGGGAAGCAGGTCCAGAACCTGGCGCAAGTGATTCAGCAGCACGTCTGCGGCCTTTGTATTGCCTCTGATGCCGTTCTCAGCCAGCGTTCCGAGGACCTCTGGAATACGCGGCAGGATGCCGATCGCAGTGGCCGCTACTACGTCGCGTAGCACCCGCGAACTCTTCGCAAGCTGGTAGAACCCGCCGTCCGGCGGTACTCCGAGCCGAATGGCCAGCTGCCTCAACGTGGGTTCAGGGCGCAATTCCGGTGGAAGTGAGAACCACTCCACCAGAGCCTCGATCTTGTCCTGCTTGTGGACGATCGTCAGCGATGCGTTCGGGGATGGAGTCATTGGCTCATTCTCCATGAAAATGCCAGTGTGACAGGGGTACGTAGTGACAGATTTGGGGCCCCGTGTTGTGGGTTACCGTGGTGTTTAGACCAAGGGTGTCGGGCGTGGCGGCCTCCAAAACCTTCACGATTCTGCTCTGCGAAAGCATGGCTTGCCCAGCGATGTCACTGAGATCGTATCCGTACCCCGGCGAATATCGTGGTCTGGCGACAGTCAACTATCCCTGACCAACCGCTGAAGCTTGGTCGATGAGAACGGCGTGGTTCGGTGATCTGGGTGTGCCAAAGGTCCGTATACTGTCGCTGTCTATACTGTTCTGATCGCACGCTAAGGCACCGGTACATGGCGACTGCGCTCGTCCGCGTGCACAGCCAGTTCCACCACCTCCTTCTGTGAAATCTCGCCAGCCTCAAACATCGCTTGAGAAACCTCCATCACGGCGAATAGCTCGCCCAAGTCGCTTGTTCCTTCGATCTTGGAGGCCAGTGCCGTTAGTCGGTCCCGAGAGTCCATGTGATTTTTGGCAGCGCGGCGCGCTGAATCCAAGTATGTACCCATGGCTACTTTCCACTCCTACGCGGTAAACGACATAGACGACTGATCCATCAGCCAAAGGTCGTATTTGTCGTTTCGGTCGTATCTATGGGAAGAATGCGTTCTGCGTTCCTTCCACCGGTACCCCCTACCGTCTCCGTTCTGACCATGCGCGCCATCTCAAGCTCGGCGATCGCTTGATCGATTTTGCAGGCTGGCTTGTTCCGACTAAACAGATCACGGATTTGCGTCCGGCTGAAACCGTTCGTGGGTAGGGCGTCCATAATGTGATCGGCTAAAGGATTGCCCGTAGCCTTCCCGAAAACCCAAACAGCAGACCTCTCGCAGTAGTCCCACACAGCCAAGGCAGCCAACAGATGCTCCCTGCGAATCTCAGAAGCCCGATCCAACAGCGCATATGTCAATGCCAAACGGGCTGTGTGGGCTTCGCCTCGGGCGGTCACCGCACCCAGCAGCCCTGGCTTGCCGGCAGAAAGTTTCGGATATACCGCGTGCCACATGCTGCGAGCTTCATCGTCAAATCTTAGGCGCCCACGGTTGGTGGCATTGTCTGCAGTGGCACCCATGCGCCGCTTCATGTCACCGAGGTCAATGCTCTCCATCGCGCCACCCTCGGGTAGTGTCTTTGATCGCTTTACTGCGACCCACAGGAACCGATTGGCAAACCCGTTACCTTGCTCAGTATCACCGAGATAGCGCAGCAACTCCTCACGGGTGATGTGGCCCACCATAGATATGTGCGCTTCTGTCGCTACTGCCGGCGAGTTCTTTGTGAGAATACGGAGGGAGCCATCATCCCAAGCGTGCCGCAGTATCGCGGACAGGGTGCTGCCCTGTCTGCCGAGCATCCGTAGCACGGATGAGAACTCGCCCTCGATGACAAGCAACCGCTTATCAGCGATTCCGGCATCCACTACGACAGTCTTATTTGCCATCTCGTCACCTGGTTTCTTTCTGGCGTCACGCGGACCCTCGGGCTGCACAATGGGATCACGAACCGCCCATATCAAACCCTCGCCGGACGACAGACCAGACATGACACGCTGCTTTACCCACGTCTCATCGACGGCTCCAAGGAGTTTGGCTACCTGCTTCCACGAGCTTCCCTTTCGGGCTTTGGAGGAATCTCCGACCAGCACAACGAAGTGCCTTGCTGGATGGCGAACTGCCTCAACTTCATAGTAGGAACCAGTACCGATAATTGAGCCGAATCCTGTGAGTATCTGTATCAGTAAAGCGACTGGATCTGCCTCGGTATGCGGCTCGATTGCCCTCACGATTTCACCTGCCAGGCCGTGATACGCCTCCTCGTCTGGAGGTTCAGGCCACCTATGTGCAATAGAGTTCAAAGCTTTGGGGACGCAGGCATCAGCGGATCGTGTCCGCGTCTGAGGGCGTGACAGCGTTCTTGTCCAACCAGACATCGAGGTCGCGCTTTCTGAAGCGTACGAGTCGATTGACACGAACGAACGGCACCTTCCGTTTGGAAA
>Ga0315338_1002166_pt1 | contig 20582 bp, 22 predicted proteins | sample ASW8metaG_FD_204518 | JGI IMG/M metagenome (GOLD analysis project Ga0315338, IMG submission 204518) | Ammonia-oxidizing marine archaeal communities from Monterey Bay, California, United States - ASW #8 | ecosystem: Environmental > Aquatic > Marine > Coastal | place: USA: California | collected... | reverse complement strand
TTCCTCCATTACCCAAATGGTTACGTGAACCAGAGTCAAAATTGGCTCTAGGTGATATTCCGGAATCACCCGAATGTTTGCGTTTCATGACAGAAGAGACTGTTCGCGAAGCATATGAGATTTCCGTTCAAAGAAAATCCTATTTCGCATCTCTCGAAGCAAAGCAGGAGATTGCAGATGACTATGATGATATTGAACGTGATTTGATTCGCGTCCACCGTCTCATGCAGGTTATCCTGGTATAAATTGATTACATTTCAACTCAATAATGAGTTCCTCTATAAAAAAATAATTGGCTTCGGTCAACTATTTTTTTTGTATTTCAGAAAATACAACAAAAATATATCAATGACAACTATCCATCTTTTTCAGATAGAAACTTTTGAATCAGGATTTCAAAATATAGTGAAAATGCAAAATCAAATAATCACTTCTCGCGCAACCATGCAAACCAAATTGTTTGAATTAAAAGATTTATACGGAACATTAGTGAAACAGAACAATAAAAAGATTTTTTTATTCTGTCTTGACTCTTTTTTTTTTCAATATAAAACACTTTCCGTTGAATTGGATAATATTCAACGTTCCATTACAATGATTAACAATCGTATTTATGGGGACTACTACAAATTGTATAATTTAATTTTGATTGAATTATCTCCGCATGATAGTGAGGTTCAAAAGATGTTAACTGAATTCAAAAAATACACCCCTTATAAGGATTTAGATCCGTTTCATGAATATCAAACGGAAGATATCGGCAAATTACACAATGATATTTTACGAATTTTAACTCATGTATACGTCAATTTCTTAAAAAAAGAACAAAAAATTGCCAGCTATAGCGAATTTACTACCGCTGGTATGTCTATAGGAAATTTTATGCAAACACTTTCCTATGAAAATACTTTATTAAGAGAGCAATTGTTACTTTACGTAAACTATCTCACTTTTTTTCATAAATCACAAACCGGATTTTTAGAAAAATTATACACGCGCGTACAATTGTTTCAAAGGGAGATTGAAGAAGATATATTATGTAACCATAGTCAGTTACAAAATACTAGTTCAAATGACCCGACAACTATAACACAGCATCTACAAGAAGTTGAAAATGATAAGCAAAAAGAATTAGAGGATACCCTAGTGATTTTGGAAGCACGATTAGAAAAGACTAAAGTCGATGAAAATACTAGCGTATCGATTGACGTTGACTCTGATAATGATACAGTTGGAGGTGTGTCTGTATCTTCTCTTGATAATACGGTGGAAATAAACGATAATTCACCAAAATTGCCCGATGATGGCAGTGAAAATATTCAAATGGTAGTGAATACTGAAATATCTGATAATGAAATGGGTACGTCGAATGATGACAAAGAATAACTTCTTATAACATATAATAGAAGATGGAAAATCTAGTAGCTACGCCCACATCGATCGGAAGTGACCGAATTTATGCCAGTTCATCAACAATGGTGCCCAAAAAGAAAAAAGTTGAATGGTCTCCTGAAAATGAAAAAATATTGGTTGAATGGTGTGATATAGCACAGTGTTATAAATGGTTAAATCGACGGGCTCATGCAAAATATTCTACTTTGCATGCTTATTATACGATTCCGGCAATTGTATTATCAACAATTACAGGTACCGCATCTTTCGCTCAACAAAATCTCCCCGACAATATGAAGGCTTATGCACCCGCTATTATTGGTAGTGTTAATATCGCCATTGGTATTTTAGCAACATTACAGCAATTTTTAAAAATATCTGAATTGAATGAAGCTCATCGCGTTGCTAGTATTGCCTGGGACAAATTCGCACGTAATATTCGCATTGAAATTGCAAAAGCACCGGACGAACGTCCTGATGCTGGCATATTCTTGAAATTTAATCGCGATGAATACGATCGCTTGATGGAAACATCACCTTCCATTCCGGATGAAGTGATCGCACAATTTACCAAAACATTTTCCGTTGAAAATCAAAAAGATCCCAAGAAGAAGAAACATTTTGAATTATTGAAACGTCCAGATATATGTGATATCATTATTTCTGCAGAAGAAAATCGTCATCATTGGTACAAAGCATTTGAGGTGGACGAGAATGAACCAACCGAATTTGAAGAGAAATTTGAACGGGATTTATTTAAATTACAGGATGAATTGAAACAAAAAGAACATGAAATCATGCAAAAAGAAGCGGAAATGGAAAAACAAGCTGTTTATGAAATGGAAAAGAAAGAAAAGCAGATAATTGAAACCAAACATAAAGAAAAATATGCATTAGACAAAATTACGGCTTATGTGAAAATGTTTACGAATGCCAACGGACGTGAACCAATTGCCGATGAAATTAGAGAACATTTCGCAGAACAAGAAGATTCTATCTTTATAGAACAATTTATACTAGGTAGTGCATTGGATAATGTATAATATTTAACGAAGTATTGATAACGTTAAATATTTAACGAAGTATATGCAATATTATCAGAATAATTAACAATGAAAACCATGTTTTTACACTATTCACTAAAAACTTGGATTTACTCGTAGTTGTGGTGTCTTCTCTCCGTACAATATTACGAAAAAGTAAGGAAAATAATAGAACAATTAGTATCGATAAAACGACACCAGTATATTTTCCCGAAAAAAAATCGACAAACTTCGTAATTGGACTCGTATATGTACTAACAGTTAAATTTGCAGTTGTCAGTTTTTTTGAACCATAATTAGCAACCTTTCCAAGGGCCTTTTGAAGGGGGTTTAATGATTCCATTATCTATACTATATTTCGACAAAATCGTCGCTTGATTTTATACACCAAAATGGTGTCTTGGATTTGTTCTCAAAAATATGGAAATATATACATGAAGCATCTAGGTTCATCAACTCCTTTTCCTCCTCCTCAATAGTTTTATGTGAATTTTCCAAGACTTCAGTTTCCGGTTTAGGAGAATTCACGTCTTTTTCATCCGATTCTTCTAAACTGTCATCAGTTTCCGCTCCACCCTTTTGTTGGACGTCTTTCGAAGTAGATGGTTCGTCATGTGAAAAATAAGAAACTACCGACGGAATCACGTCACTCAGAGTATATTTTCTTTCTGAATCTTGGATTGCTATATTGGAAATAGACTGTATAATATATCCGGGTTCACGTATATCACCTACAAAGCGACGAAGTCGCGTCACTGAACCCTGATATTCCAAGGGTCGCAATGAGAAAAAGAAGAAATTGCCTAAAACTGGATGATTGATTCGTTCATCGACAATACTCTCATATCCATAATTGTCCTTTTCATCTTCTTCAAACTCATTATATACATTGGCAAATGTACCGTCTTTCCATTGACAAAGATACAAGGTACTCGGTATAGTAATTATTTCATTGCGTTCATTGTAAATGTTATACAATGCGGGTTCTTGGAAAAAGATGGACGGACAGTGCTTCTGTATTTCAAATCCAAGACATTGTCGTGCATTTAATATTTCATCAACAGTGACCCACATGATACGTTTTTCCTTTGTTTTCTGAATAGCAAAATTCGTCAAATCGAAAAACACAAAGAGCGTATCGTCTAAAGTAGAACTTTTGACATATCCTTTAAACATGGATTCCATGGGATTCTTTTCACCATCAATCGGTTCAACGTAATTAAGTAAATGCATTCCACAAAGATTTTCGAAATAAACGTCTAATGGCGCCTTTTCGCCCCTTTCGTCTTCTTGGATATTCGTTGCACAAAGAAAGGGGATATTCGGAAAATTCCAGGTACCATCTTCTAAAAACATCATGTATTGAAGAAAAGGGAACGCATTTTCCATGTTCAATGAATATCCACACAAATAAAGGGTAAATTTCTTGGTTATATCTTCGCCACACTCTTGAAATACGTTAATCAATTGGTCTACATTGTCAAAAAAAGAATACTTGGAACTAGATTCATCGACCGATTCGCGCAATTCGATTCCCTCCTCCTTGTCTGAAATAGATGAAAAGGAACGGTCAATGGGTTGTTTGATTTTTATTGCTTCTCCGGTCGTTCTAGGCCCTGGAAACGCGATTTTCTCCATACGATCTCTATTTTTTTGATTTTGAATAAATAAATCGGACATCTCTATACAGAATTGAGAGGTATTTTATATCTTTAGAGAACACATACATCCCATTGTTACTATTTATAAATCGATTTAAAGAGGTCGATTATATATATAATACAAATAGCACTCGTCTTCAGACACTTTCGCTAAACAACTTTACATACACTTAACTCAATGAACTCTCCTAATCCGTCTTACATGGACCAATATGAAGAATATTCGAACCGAGCACTATCCGATTCCGATAGTGATTATGAAAATAACGACAATATAAGTCACATATCTGTTTCGACGACAAATTCACGCAAGAAAAACGGACGTCGCAATCGTGAAAAATTTACGGGAGAAATACCTGGAATGATTTGTATCCGAAGAGCAAATAAACGCTGGAAGGAAAAACGTATTGATGGTTATTATACTGTTAACATACCTGGTTCGCCGATTAGAAATGCGGTCTTAGGTTCATTCGAGGTTGATTATTTGGGAACCACCAAATTCGCTGTGGGAAGTGTGTGGGAAGATTTGTTCTTCAAAGTCACAATTACCACGGTAAAGGGATCTCCCTATACTCTGTTTTATGACAGTCCGGAACAATATGAGCGACACATGAAATCAACACTGTCAGAAGACGTTATTAAGTCCTGGTACGAGAAACACAATAGTGCAAACGACCATTTGAATTATTTGAACCAGTCTTCAAGACCACGCGAGGCAACTGTTATTCATTAAGGGCATAAATGAACGCACATAAATTTACCATAAACATATACATACGTACGTATATGTTTATACACATTGAAGATTTAGTTACCTTTCAACACGGATTTCAATGCATCCTCGTATTTCGCAATTTCCACCATAGATCCCAACAAAACAGGAACTCGTTGATGTAACTTTTGAGGAATGATGTCTAAGATACGTCCTGTATTCATTTTTCCCATGATAGCACGTCCACCCGCTTCCTCCATTATTTTTGCCATGGGAAAGCATTCATATAACAAACGCAGCTTTCCATCCAGGTTTCGCTCATCTGCGGGATAGCAAAACATACCTCCATACAAAAGTGTACGATGGACGTCCGCTACCATCGACCCTATGTAACGCTGAGTGTATTTATTTTCTGGGTTGCGATATGGTTTAATATATTCCTTCATATCATCAAACCACACATGTGAATTCCCCTCATTAATGCAATAAATTCGCTTAGTTTTGGATCGTATATCCATATTTCCCGTGTGGATATATATGCCGGATTTTGAATCTAATGTGAATTTATTGACACCTTTTCCCGTAAAAGAAACGACCAATTCGGTCGCAGGCCCGTACAAAATATATCCGGCACAAACAATATCGGATCCGGGTTTTCGTATACGTTCGTCCAATGTCAATGATGAATCTTGGTCTTCGTAAATCGAAAAAATGGTTCCAACACAACAATTACAGTCGATATTAGAAGAACCGTCCAGTGGATCAAATGCCACCATATATTTATCTTTTCCCGATTCACCTACCTCTACCGCAAAATCGTCTTCTTCAGACAATAATATACTGCAATTACCTGTGTCATCCAACGCCTTTATCATCATGTCATTCGTCAAAACATCCAATTTCTTCTGAACGTCTCCTGAACTATTTTCGGCAGATGATTCCACAGTTCCATGCAAATCGTTTAGTGCGGCACGCTCTACTACCTCACCAATGTCAATCCCGCATTTTGCGATTTCCTCAACAATGGATTGTAGGACAACATCGATTCTTTCACTTACCAAATAGCGACTCAACTCCATAAATCTCTATATATGGACCATTCATAATAGTATATGGAAATATTATCATTTACACAATCTAAATAAATCGAAGCAAGTGAGTACATAAGAATAGATAAACGGCCATTGCCGCAACAACTAAATAAGATGCCGTATTATAACCAATAGAACCATTGATTTCGGGGAAAATGGTAAATACACCATCCGCAATGATAGCTAAGCCAAGACAAACCAAAATAAATGGACGGATTTTATTCAAATCGCGAATTTTTGTCACAAAGAAAAAGGCGATAATAAAAGCAACGAACGCAAACGCATCTTTTATGTATCCTGCTGAGTACATGATATATATTTATGATATATAATTATATGATCGGTCTGAATGCAACTCAAAAGGTTATAATATTATGTCTGGTATGTATAGTTTACTGGAAAACAATGAAGAAAAACGAACAACCTATCAAAGCAATAGCGGTATTTGAAGGAAAAATCAAAGGCATCGTTTATTTCACGGAAATAGATGGCCGAATAGCCGTCGATGTCAATGTGAGTGGTCTAAAGAAAAATGCAAAACACGGATTTCACGTACATGAATGTGGCGATATGAGCGAAAAATGTGAGAGTATGTGCGCGCACTTTAATCCCACCAACAGCATCCATGGATGTCCGGGCTCAAAACATCGCCATGTAGGCGATTTAGGAAATTTAGAAAGCGACGGACACGGTGTCGCTCAATACCGATTTTATGACGACATGATTCAGTTACGCGGACAAAAATACAATATTTTGGGACGCGGACTCATTATTCACGCCGACGAAGATGATTGTGGGCGTGGAGGCAACAAAGAAAGTCTCAAAACCGGTAATGCGGGAAAACGTATTGGATGTGCTGTTATTGGATATGCGAAAACCAAATGATTTCTTATTATATGATTTGTATATATAATGAGTAATACAAATACAGTAACCGGTAAACAAAGTTCTATATCAAAGTTTATTCAGAACATCAATAATACCTTTTTGAATAATTCCTTTTTAGATAGTGCTGTATATAATGGTGTAAATGGTGTTCCTTATGCAGTTGTCGGCATGGTTACCGTGGTAGCAGGTGTATTTACGTATATTACCTATAAAGATTATGTCAATGAAGTTGAAGACATGATGGATACGCAAGACACAGAGGCACGAGAAGATATGATGTTTCTAGAAAATCTCGAAAAAAAGGACGAAGAAGAATATGAGGAGAAAAAAGAAGATGAAGATGAGGAGAAAAAAGAAGATGAAGATGAGGAGAAAAAAGAAGACGAAGATGAGGAGAAAAAGGAAGACGAAGATAAAAAGGAAGACGAAGATAAAAAGGAAGATGAAGAGAAAAAAGAAGAAGATGAAGAGAAAAAAGAAGATGAATCACAAAAAAGTGCAGAGAAAAAGGAGGAAGAACCCGGATCACAATATAAAATGGGAGGGAAAAGTAAGAAGAAAAGACTCCGAAAAAGAAAAAGAACGTATAAGAAACGCACAAAATTGAATCAAAAATCAAAACGTTAGGCATGGTAACAATCACCAAGCACAATGAAAATAGAAAGTTTATTGGAGATCAGCGATGACTTTTCCCAATTGGATTCATGGTTCCAAGAAAATACATGGACCTTTTCAAAGGTATATGTATCATTTGGGTCAAAGTTTAACGCCCATCAAGTCAACTTCCATTATCCAGATCGCATCAAAGCGCATACACATTATACGAACGCCGCTTACCAAATGGTTCCCACATTCATACGATATCCAGAACAAGAAGATGCAGTCAATCTAGCCATTGTCATTGATGATTTTCATCGCCCTGAAAGTCTACAAACAAATGTGACTTATCTTAATAATCAATTGAATGATATTGGTATATCGGTCCATGTTTTACTAATAAACAAGAATGTATCTTCTCAAAACATACATTCATGTCTTCGTTCAATCACCGATTATGTGGAAAGAAATAACGTCGATCCACATAATGTAATGTTTGCCAATTATATCCGATTCCAACATCCAAATATTCATGAAGCAAGATTAGAAGAACGAATCGGACCCGCTATGCGTTCATCACTAAAAAGTTTATGGGAAGGAAAATATGCGGATCGATTATACAAATGGTATGGCGCCCTGTTTTACTATTATAATTATATCTATTTGTATGATGGACTCGCAGAAATACGCATGTCGAAAAAATTGCAGTTACAGTCCTGTGTTTTCGAACAAATTACTCCTAATTCCCATTTGGATCCATCCGAATATGATACAATCGAACATTTCGTTTCAAATAATTCACATTTTCGTCATGTATGGGACGACTTCAAAAAAACGTCCATAAATATAACCCAATTTTATATCATTTAGATATACATCGCTCAAAAAACATATTCACACGATTCACATCCCCACCTGAATAAAAATCATCCGGATATCCATCATCATTGTCAACCATATAACAAAGCAATGCGGGTATACCCTTGACGATTTTTTTATTTCGGAAATATCCATACAGTTCGAAATTTGCATCCACATCTAGTTCACAACAACGAATATGGGAAGGCATTTTTTCGAACCATTCTTTTACAGTGGGTCCAATCGCTTTACATGGTTCGCACCAATCTGCACCTAATTTTAATATAATCATGTGTATTGACCCATTAAATAAGTCACGAACAGATTGAAAATTAGGAAGCGATGTAATAACGGGTTCTTGAGCCATTATTACATATACATAGAAAAAGGGTTAATACCCGATTTTCGTGAAATAGTACGACAATTATACAACCTCTTACTTTTTACTACACATGTAGCGAGCGAGACACGCAACAAGACCATTTTTATCCGAAATAACAGCCTCTAATTTGTCTAAAGGATTCTTTGTTTGAATCAATCGGAGACTTGTATCGATAATGGAGAAAATACAGGACATTAATTCGATATCGTTTTGAGTGACTGGTATAATACCCTCACGGACAGCCACCTCAATGACAATTTTCAATATATCACCACAAATCGCGGTGTCAACATCCTCTAAAGAAAGTGAATTTAATCTTTCGTATAATTCTGTTAAAAGGAGCATAATAACAGGCACGTCTTTGGCATCGATTTTATCATCACTAATGATACGCTTCAAATAGCCTTCGACATTTTCAAAATACATCGTATCTTTCAATAGAGATTCCAATACGGTCTTATGAATGGGTAAAATATCCATTTGGTATTTGGATAAAGTAGGGGAATCCACCATAATAAGCTGAATCATTAATGTGAGTGTTTTAATATCAGACAGTATGGTTTCTTCCGCCATGTCCTTTGCCTCTTCTACCGTGGATACAAGTTCTTCCTTTGCCTCTTCCACTGTGGATACAAGTTCTTCCTTTGCCTCTTCTACCGTGGATACAAGTTCTCCCTTTGCCTCTTCCACTGTGGATACAAGTTCTCCCTTTGCCTCTTCCACTGTGGATACAAGTTCTTCCTTTGCCTCTTCCACCGTGGATACAAGTTCTTCCCTTGCCTCTTCTACCGTGGATACAATGACATCTTCGGAACGAGGAGAGTTAAGTGATTCGTCGGTGAGAAGAGATTGAGTTTCGACCATCGCAATCTCTTCGTTTGTAGGAGTAGTAGGAGGTGCGATGAACTCGTCGTGTTCGCTCATTGTATATATAACATATCTGGATTAAATTTATAGGAAAAACACATTTTTAATCAATTTCACACAAAATTGAAAGGCCTTTTGGGCCTGATTACAATTAATAAATCATTAACTAATAGAAGACTATTATTCAAATATGGAACAAAGTTGTATCATATGTGCCGAAAACTTTACCGGTGCTAGGCGCCCCCCTATTACTTGCGAATATTGCTCTTTCGTTGCGTGTACCGCTTGCTGCCAACACTATATTCTTGACCAAGAATTATCTGTCTGCATGAATACAAATTGCAAAAAAGAATGGACTCGCAAATTCGTGGTCAACACTTTCCCAACGGCTTGGGTCAATAAACAGTGGAAAAACATGAACTTCAAAGTGGGTGTGGATAAAGAAAAGGCTTTATTTCCCTCTACTATGGGAATCGTTGAAGAAATCAAGGCAAAAGACGCTCTTAAGGTTGAAATCGCTAAACTCAAAGCAAAAGAACTTGCCCTCATCCACAGAAGACAGAACCTAGAAATCCAACTCAGAAATGGAGGCGATGTTATCGCTAAAAAAACAGTTTCGAACGGTCGTAAATGTCCCGATGAAGAATGCCGTGGGTATCTTAGTACTCAATGGAAATGCGGACTTTGTGAAAAATGGGCTTGTCATGAATGCCATGTCATCAAAGGCGATACCCGCGATGCAGACCACACTTGCGACCCCGACACTTTGGCAACCGCGCAACTACTTTCAAAGGACACGAAACCTTGTCCCAAATGTTCTACTCCCATTCACAAGATTGAAGGATGCGACCAAATGTGGTGTACTCAATGCCACACTGGATTCAGTTGGCGTAGGGGGACTATTGAAAACCGCGTACACAACCCACACTATTATGAGTGGCAGCGACAAAATGGTGGAGGAAGAGCTCCCCGAAATGTGGGAGATTTTGAATGTGGTCGAGATATCGGAGACCATAATATAGTCCCCTTACTTACGCGAGCTCTCGGTAAATTACCACCTGATCCCATTAAAATCAACATTCCTACAATCATTCGTAACACGATCCACTTACATGAAGTATGTGGACCATGGTTTCGCCCTCCGAATGAGGATGTAAATCAAGACGCTAGGGTCAAGTATATCACAAAACAATACGATGACAAAAAATTCGCATCGGTTATTCATAAAAACAACAAGGCCATCGCTAAAAAACAAGACATTTTCAATGTAATTCAACTACAACATCAAGGTGTAACTGACATCGTTTTCCGTATGATTGAAGCTCTCAAACCAACTAACACAATTGATCCAAGAAACTCTGCTACATGGGAAGGGGCGGACTTTCTCTTACGTTCTACTGGTAAAGAAATTAACTCTTTGTATAAAGAATTTGAAACGCTTACCAGTTATTCCAATGGCTTACTTCGCGAACATCAAAAAACATATCAATGTAAACTATGGCGCTTACAACTCCTTCCTGATCGACGCCGCGATGTATTTAATTAGACGGTTTATTTCCTGTAAATTGTAATTAGATCACAAAAACACACAAAAACACACAAAAACACACAAAAACACACAAAAAATAATGTAAATATTATTTTTTGTTCCCGTTTTGTGGTGTTTACCAGAAAATACACCTTAATCGCTCTCCATCAACCATCTTAAAATAAAGGTAAATACGATGGCATGAACGATGATTCCACACATGGTAGGACAACCACTTCTTGGGTCAGCAATCTTACAAATTCCGCCTAAAAGAGATTGAACGAATCTATATGTGTAAGGATTCACAATACATAAAAACAAGACGGTTGTCATCAATGTATAACGCCATTTGTCGAAATTGGTGGGGTTTTTGCAATGGATGCACTCTTTACACTTCATATATCATAGCATTAGATATTTACGTATGAGTATAGAAACAAAAATCCATATACTATATAAATGTGGTGGTTATTGCTGCTAGCAAGTGTATGTTATGCGTATGATGAAAATATGACTTCTCATGCGGTAAATTTAGCTCAAGCGTCTTACTGTGTATCCTCAACAAACGAATGGAATTGTGAAACATGTGAACCATCTGTCACACTTGACTATGTGGTAGAAGAAAATGGTTCAAAAGCATTACAAGGATACGACAAAGAATCAAAATCGATCTTTATAGCCTTTCGAGGATCATCCAATATACAAAATTGGATTGACAATATTCAAATAAAACAGATATCCCCGTATAATGATACAGATATTCGTGTGGAAAAGGGATTTTACAAAGCGTATAATGAAATAAAACCCGAATTATTTGATAATTTAGCAGATTTGACCGAAAAATACAATACAAAGGACATATTCGTGACCGGTCATTCTTTAGGCGGTTCAATGGCAACACTCCTGGCATATGATATTTTGACGACCTATCCAAAGTATCAGGTGAAACACCTCATTACATTTGGTTCTCCGAGAACAGGAAACCAACTGTTTGTGGATTCATTCAATAGTTATCGTATAACCTCATATAGAATCACACACGCATACGATATGGTCCCACATGTACCCGAAGAATTTCTTAATTATCATCATATTTCTAATGAAATATGGTATAATGAAGCGAACTCTAACTATAAAATTTGCAATGACTATGATAATACAGAGGACGGTACATGTTCGAATTCGTGCGCCCCGATTCATTGTACGAGTACATCGGACCATGCAAACTATGTAAATGTCACAATGGGGTCCGGGGGAATGTGCTAAAAAAAAGGATTTTTTATAATTTTTTAGAGTAGTTTACAGAATAGATTTTTTATTTTTGATTGTTTTTGGGTATCTTTATTTTTTTGACGTTTTCTTTAATTGGCCTTTATGCAACGACCGCTTCCTGTTCGTTGGACTGTTGATGATAATGTTCTTGCTGTTGCATATAGCTTGCAGCCAGCATATTGTAATGGCATCGCAAATTAAATAGTTCGACTTCGAGTTGATTGGCATAATCCGAACTGACGACAGAGAAGTCTTCGACGGGATTCATCTCATTCTCGAATTCATTTACCATGCCGTCAAACGAATCTGTAACACTATGAACTTCATCATATACATTGGAGATATCCAGCTCGCTCATTGTCATAGGTTTAGTATTAGACGATTTGTCATCATATACATTGGAGATATCCAGCTCGCGCATTGTCATGGGTTTAGTATTAGACGATTCGTCATAATATTCAAATGAGTCAAAACCATACTCATCATCGGAGAGTGCTTCGAAACTGGGGGAATGATGGCGTCTAAAATCCACCTTGTTTGTAGAACGACCCTTGTTTTTGACAAGGACCCAAAAGACATGAGGCGATTTCGCATAGTGTAGACGAGTTGATTCTTGTGAATGAATTTCATTCACAAGTGTCTGTGATTCAGCTGTATCGTACAACTCGCTGAAATAGACAAATGCACGATTGAATTTGCCCTTTTTGTCATGGCCTTTGTGTGGAACCAAATCCACGTAACTTACCTTTCCGATCTTCATGCGACGGAATGTTTTTGCAATATCCTTGTCGGTAATGTTTGCATAAATAGAAGGAATAAAGATGGAGGTTTCCACCGCACCACCAATCAAATGCATTACAATATGAATGGTGGACTCTCGTTCAACGCCACTCTCGACTAAGGTACGATTTGAGTCCAATTGTTTGCCATTATGCATTAAACGTTGACTTTTCAAGGGAATTCCATCCTTCTCAAAAATCATTTCCTTGAGGTCATTGACAGTTTCACTGCCCTCGATATCGAAAACGATGGTTCTTCCGGTGATTGTCTTGACGAAAATTTGCATTGTTGGTTGATTGATTGACTAAGTTCTGATGAACGAATGAATGATGCAATCCATTATAACCAAAGAGACCTTTCAATTTTGTGCGGATGAATCGCGGAAAAGGCAATCTAAACCCATTTTATAGTATCATGTCCGGAAATCATAATTTAGATATACACACCTATAGTTTAGAGGAAATTCTTGGATTGTTTGATTTGAACCACCAACTTAGTGTGGAAGATATGAAACGTGCTAAAAAAAAGGTACTCATGCTCCATCCAGATAAATCAAGAATGGATGCGAAATATTTTTTGTTTTATAAAAAAGCATATGAAGTGATATTCCAATTTTACGAACACCAACAAAAGCAAAACATACAGGTTCCTACAGAAGAACCCGTGTATAAACCAAAGGAAGAATCATATAACGAAAGCGCGCAGCGAAAAATAAACGAAAGCATGAAACAAGGCGGTGAAGGCGCATTTCAAAACAAATTCAACCAATTATTTGAAGATAATATGTCGCAAAAACCTGATCCATCGAAAAATGCATGGTTTACACAAACACAAGCTGATATTGATGTGCCGACCGAAGGCGTTTCTTCCAAGAATATGGGTCAGGCATTTCAGCAAATCAAACAACAAACCTCAGGTCTCGTTCGGTACCAAGGAGTTCAAGATATGGTCCAAAGACAAGGCGGTTCTTCATTCTACGACGACGACGATAGTCAAGGAGGATACGTTTCAAGCGATCCTTTTGGCAAATTGAAATTCGATGATTTACGAAAAGTCCACAAAGATGAAACTGTGTTTTCAGTTAGCGAACAAGATTTCCAAAAAGTACAAACATATGGTTCTGTCGACGAGTTCAATCGTGCACGAAGTCAACACAACTATGACCCAATGGAAGAAGAAAAAGCGAATCAAATTCTCAAACAACAAGAAGCACAAAAACAACAACAAATGATGCAACGTGAATATCAGTCAAAATTGCAAACCAAACAATATGAGGAAAAAAACAAAACAGTATTGTCATCTTTTTTACAAATTAAGGGTCCCAATTGATCCAGTTAGACAATCACCCTCTTATTTGACTTTCTTTACACGTGTATTGTAAAATTGAGATTTAGACCCTCTCCTTCAAATAGAACTCCATCATGTTCTCTGTCGAGTCATTGAGTATGATATTTTCGCCCTCCATTTTCGATTTGATCTGTTTGGCGAGTTGTTTTCCTAATTCAACACCCCATTGGTCGAAACTATTGATATGTAGATAAAATCCGATGACGGCAGTGCGATGTTCGTACAAAGCCATGAGGAAACCAATCGCCCATGGCGTTAATTCTTCAAACAATAACAATGACGATGGTCGATTTCCGTCAAAGGTTTTGTGAGGTATTAATTCTTCCGGGCATGATTCTTTAAGCAGCTCATCGCGATTCTTACCAAAGGCAAGTGCGTCCATTTGAGCGAATACATTACACATCAGTTCATCGTGATTTGTGATGGTATTATCGGCTACTTGATGATTGTATCGTTGTTTGCAAAATCCGATAAACTCACATGGAATAATGGAAGTGCCTTGGTGTAACAATTGATAAAATGAATGTTGTGCGTTTGTACCGGGCTCTCCTAGGATAATTTCACCCGTTTTCTCAACACGACATCCATCCTTATCAATACTTTTTCCGTTACTTTCCATTTCTAGTTGTTGAATATGTGCAGGAAATCGATTGAGGGCCTGTGAATACGGTAAAATAGCACGCACATTTCGACCTGATTCTATATTGTCGATGGATAAGGCTCCCAAAATCATGGGAATATTGCCATCGGGTTCCGTGTGAAGAAAATGGAGATCCGCATCTCGACCTCCATCCAAAAATTCTTCCATCACGGGATAACCAAATGCAAGGGAAAGAGGGAGAATTCCGACGGCGGACCATGTGCTAAATCGCCCTCCGACCCAATCCCAAAAACCAAATACATTTTCAATCCCGTATTTCGAGACCTTTTCTATATTTGTACTCACCGCAACCATATGACGCTTAACAATTTCGTCGACGGGTTTCTCAATATTCGCACAAAGCCATTCTTTTACAGTATTCGCATTTATCATGGTTTCCTGTGTAGTGAATGTTTTGGAAATGACAATCACTAATGTCTCTTCTGCGTCTATTCCACGGACACAATCATGGAAATCGCACGGGTCGATATTTGCTAACATGCGAAGATTCATCAATTTATCATTTTGAATGGCTTGATATACAAATTCAACGCCTAAATAACTGCCACCGATACCAATCGACAGAATATTTTTGAATTTTTTTCCAGTGCTCGATACAATATCACCGGAATGTACTTTGGAGGAAAACTCTTGTATTTGTGTCAATACGGGATACACCTCTTCTTTGGCATAAACATCGGTTTGATGGGCTCGCAATGCCATATGCATGACAGGACGTTTTTCGGTAAAATTCACAATTTCACCCGAAAACATATCCTTTATTTTGGGCGAAACCGCATCAGAAACATCTGTTAAACGTTTTTTGAAATGGGAATGTGATAGAAGTTGACGGGAAAAATCGAAATACAATTTATTTTGGTAAGTGGTTGCCATGGTTTTGGCACGGTCCGGTTCCGATGCGAATAATGAACGCATTATTCGTATATATATTTGCATTAGTATATATTTACCATTGGGTCTCCATCGAATTTTCTGTGAAAAACATTTTATGTACAAATATAAAAGGATGTTCTTAGCATGTTTGTCTTGTTTTATGAATAAAAAACAACCGGATATAGAAACAGTAAAACATGAAAGAATAAAAATACTTCCGTTTGTATGGAAAACTCGAATCGCTAATACGACGATAGACCAAAATACGCAAAGATTAGAAAAAATCAGAGAAAAGGGGGAAAAAATACAAAATTCAGCGAAAGAGTATCGAAATTTATCAAAGGAATTGAGTAAAACAATGAACGATGCTAAATAAATTGTCTACTCAAACTCGCTCGATGTTTTCCATTCACTAATCGAATCAATGATTACATTTTCATCAAACGCATTGAATAGGGCGACTTTTCCCTTCCATTTACCAAATAAAATCCAACTATTTTCATATTGTTTATATCTTTCATTTCCATCATCAAATACTCGTATTTGTATTTGATGATTCTCGTTGGGTGTAACCCGTTGCCAGTCGTTAGGAAGTTTACCGTGCATATTGTTATACTACAAATATATTTTCTGAATCCTTACTATTTATACATTACTCGACGAAGAAATGGTTTGGGAACGACGTAACACGGGAGGAGGTGTCAATCGAAATCCTGCAAAAATATTCGGATCCATACTCGTTTGAACTGCCATTGGATCACTGTCTTCTCGGTCTTGGCTCATGGTATCCATTAAATCGACACGCCCAGGTGTTCTATACGGTGTTGTCGCACTTCGAGACAATACGGGTTTATGTAAAATTCCATTACCATATTCACCTTTACCATAATCATTCTCGACATCTGTTACCGTATTACTAGTGCGTTCTTGACCTTGAATATCTTCGCGCAGGGCAGCATATTTTATTTGCGAAGCATCGCCTAATGTATGGATAAGAACCTTGATATCATCACACAACGATTTCATATACTCATTCTCAGTAAGTTTGGATACATTCATAAATTCCTGCATACTTGCAAGGAATTCATTCATACCTGATGCGTCCAAATATCGACCGTCTGTACGTGGGTAACGCAGTTTTTCATCAATTCCATAATGATAATCTTCTGGGAGTCCACTCAAAAAATCAATTCGCGCATTTGCCATATGCATCTGAGCGCCTAAACGATAATACTGTATGGTCTTGAATAAGGGTTTATAATGATTGAATACGAAATCTTCCTCACATTGTGTATGTGTGTATAAAGAAGGTAAATCACTCACTTCGACTTCAAACGTCGAATCGTTGGTTTCTACACAATAAGAACCTCTCAAAAGAACACTACATTCATCATTATCCGCTAAAATATGATAATGTTTTTCGGTATCCGCATAAATAGAACCGATGGAAAGTTCTGTGACAAACTGATTTGTATAATATTCGTAAATACGTCCGCCCTTAACTTCCAATGTCACATTTTCAGCAACTCGATGGAGCTCATTATAGAGAATTTCTCCATATACATTGCCAGTCTGCTCCAATTCATTGATAAACCAATTATTTGTATACCTTGTTCGATGCCCTAAGTGATGCATTAAATAGGGATTATGTTGTTTTCCGAGCGCAATGAAATGGAATGGAATCGAATCAGGGACGATTTCTCCCAATTGTTTAGTGCTAGTTTCACCCGCAGTTGCATCTCCATCAGTCAAAAAGATTCCGACTTGTTTGTAATTCGTGTTTTCTATTGATGCAATCTTTTCGATATCATTTTTCATTGTTTCTAATGCAAGTTCAATATTCGTCAAATGTTGAGGACGCATTTTGAGTAATTTTGTCGCCAATTCATCCACATTTTCCGCAGTAACTTCCACTAAATCAATATACGGATGGATATTGTCATCGAATCCTCTCACCTGAATCGATATATTTTGAGTATGTGATGCAAAATAATGGACCATATTTGTTAATGTATGGACGATAAGCTGCATTTTTGTGCGCCCGTTTTCGGTTACATCCGACATGGAACCCGACACATCTACCATAAAATGAAATACGATGGGGTGTGAAGATATTTCCATAGAATTCGCACAAATCACACAGGAACCATATATTTCATCATCCTTTACAGATATTATATCAACTGACGGATAAGGCTTTTCCAAAAAACAAATCGTACTGGATTGAAACATGTTTTCCATACTTTTCTATAATAAGTATGGAAAGGTTTATATTAATTATCAGACAAATTCATTTGTTACGTCTTGTAATTGGTTTGCGGGCACGGTTTTCCGCTTCATTCTCGAAACAATATTGTTAACAAGGGGATTTTGCTTTGGTAATTGGGTAGACGATGTAGACGCAGTTTGTTTTAAGGAGAATATTTCACGTTTCATATCGTTCATTGTATCGCGAATATCCTCCATGAAATCTTTGAATATGGATGTGTTATCGACCGATCGTGAGTATTGCGGTGGACGATGTTTTACTGGCTCGACCGGAGAACTTTCATTCCATCGTACACTCTTTTGAGGTGTATCCGTAATATCTTTATAAGGGAAGCGATTACTTCGAACAATTTGAGAAGTATTGTTTTGCATGGATTCTGTTTTTGCTAAATCAATCACGTCGAGTTGAATTGGTGATCGTGGAGATGAAAACGAATCTGTTGGCGAGAGTGGGTTATTTGGACCACCGTTCCACGCAGCGGGTTGAGTTTGATCCGGTGCATCAGGGGGTTTGAATCCCGTGTTCTCTAAATCGTATTTTCGCTGTTTCATTTTTTCCTCCATCAGTGCATCAATATTTTCGATTGGACTATCCGATTGTGCGTCTAGGCGAAAATCGATTTCGTTTGCCGGACCGGACTGTAACATGGAACCATATTCCTGTTGTCGAGCAGAAAATTGCTGATTTAATTGTTCTTGTTTTTTCTCTAAAATGGCGTCACGCGTTACGTGTTTGTTTTCCGGTGGCATCGTTGAATAAGACGTAATTGTCGGACGTTCTGTATTTATTGGACTCATATCTCCAAATGAAGATGAAAAACCATCGTAATATATTGGCTCCTCCTTTTTATTGGACGCCTTTAATTCAGTCAACATATACGAAACCGTTTCGCGATTTAACTGTTGCAATTCTTCGACAGACAATAACTTGAATTTATTACTTTCGTAAAATTGTTGTATGATTGATCGAAACCATGTTTCTCTTTTTCCCTCTTCGTGTTTTCCAAATTCCTGAAACATGGGCAATTTATGAATACTTTCCCATATTAACTTTTGATTTTCTTGGTGAATATATAATGACATGTCTAAAACTGAATTAACTAGATACTAGAATACTTAAATCAATACGCAATTATTTAATTATGTTACGTAACTAAATAATTATTTCGACGGTTCTTTCTTTTCAGACGACTCTTTTTTTGTTATATTTTTCCGACCAAGATAAATATCAATAACTCTCTCTCTCTTTGGAAATGATTCGCCGTATTTAAATACAGCAAATTGTTCCTCTACGTTTTGCGCGTAATATTTCATTAATTTGGAAATTCCAGCTATATCTAACATACTTTCTGGCATGGAAGGTTTTGCAAAAATACGTATATTTGTACTTATTTCGGGATTTGTGATATTTTTTGAAAATAACAATCGTGCCTGTTTGTGAACGGGGGCGTTCGTTGAATTATCGCCTATATCGCCATCTCCCACGTAAATATCCACAATTTCCTCCTTTTTAGGATATTCTTTATCACCGCGTTTTATGACAGATAACATCTCTTCTATATTTTCTATATAAGCATCAAATAAATGAGATAATGCACCAAAATCCATGGCATTTGATCTAATAGATGGTTTTGCAAATACACGTGTCATTACTTGAATACCTGGACCCGTTTTCTTTTTAGAAAACAGTAGACGAACCTGTTTTTTATTGTGCGCTTGACCTCCTTTTCTAATTCGTTTGGTGATATTATGTACTTTTTTTTGACCTTTTTCTTTTTTACCTACTGTTTTCTTTCCCATTATATTACTTTGAGATTATTTACATTCATCGAAAAATCCGCTATTCTTTCAAACGTCGGGTTTTTTCCAAGACCTCATTTCGGCGTTTCTTCGCATCGAATAAACATACCGCATTGAACGACTGGACGAGCAAATGCCGTTTCAAGTCCCCCGTTTTTTCCTTGTAAATATCCATATCTCTTTCATAGTGGTCTTCATCCTCATAATCATCCTCTTTGGGTTCTTTTCCACACTCCCTTTCCATGATTTCTTTATAGTTATCTTGGACTGGAATGAAAGCACAATTAATAGCGTGGCTAATATTGGTTCCCGCCTTCTCGAAACCATCCATATGTTTGATGAATTCTGCTTCTCCACATAATTGCTTATTTTCATCCTTCTGTTTCTCTTTAATGTAAAGAACACCATTTTTCGCGTCCGTTGTTTGTACGAATTTCTTTGTCTGGGGATTCTCATCCAAACAATTCTTAAAAATGTCATATACATTGGATGCGAGGTCAATCTGATTATGTGCCACATCCAAATAATTTCCTTTAAAGAAATCGACGCTGCGTTTTACAAA
>Ga0315338_1002164_pt1 | contig 20585 bp, 22 predicted proteins | sample ASW8metaG_FD_204518 | JGI IMG/M metagenome (GOLD analysis project Ga0315338, IMG submission 204518) | Ammonia-oxidizing marine archaeal communities from Monterey Bay, California, United States - ASW #8 | ecosystem: Environmental > Aquatic > Marine > Coastal | place: USA: California | collected... | reverse complement strand
TCACATATATCAGATATATGAGTAAAATCACGGCGTTGTTCACCATCGCCTACAACAGTAAGAGGTTTGCCGGCCTTAATTTGTTCTTCAAAAATAGCAATAACTGGAGTATACTGTCCTATAATCGGATTTCTTGGGCCGTATACGTTAAAAAATCTAACAATTGCAGCATCAAGATCGTAAACGTGTGAGTACATTTTTAGCACCTCCTCTCCTTGCCATTTCGAAAAAGTGTATGGACTAGCATGTGTGTCATAATATATGCTTGATGATCCAGAATATACGACTTTGGCGCCCGAATGTTTAGCAAATTCTGCAACAATCGCTGTACCTAGCGCATTGTTCTCGTAAGTATATAAAGGAGCCGCGAAAGATGGTTGAATCCTGGCACAAGCAGCTAAATGAAATATGACATCGATTGACTCGTCTTTCTTATTTTTTAACACCTCTCTAAAGTCTTCAAATATATATTTTGCTTCAAGGTTGCAATATTCTTGCCTTCCTGCGCGGAGATCGTCGATCACGATAACCTGATAATCTAATTGAACTAATCTATCAACGAGGTTAGATCCTACAAACCCACAACCCCCTGTTACTAATGCTGTTTTTTTCATTTTATTTGTAAACCCTTTGCTTTGTGAACCGCGTATAACATATCTGGATTGATAGTGTGGCGGAAATAGCACTGTAAATAGTCCTTCACGCTTTCTGTTATCTGGCCCGGGTGACTAAACTCCATTTTTTGCCACGAGATGATATCCTCAACACCACAAAAATTCATGAAATGGTGCCCAAACGTAGGGTCATCTGCAATTGTAGCGGATGCGTATCGGCTTCTAATAATGTCGACGAAGTTTCTTTTTAATACAAGATCTTTTATCAGATTTCGGCTGGCCACAAAACCTGAACCGCTGGCATATTTTATAGTTTTTGGCTGTTCTGTCTTATTGTTCATATGATCATTGTTGTAGACTGCTGTCGAGCCGCAGTATATATTATCTTTAGGGCCCAACTCATTGAGGAAACTCTTGAGAATCTTAAGATCTATATATGTTCCGATACAACATCTTACCACATAATCAAAGTCCTCGTTTTCTAAAAGCCACTGAAATCCATCAACTGTCTTATAATAGATGTTTTCTCTCCCTTCCGGAGTATCAGAATATATGCAATCACCAATTGCGAAAGGGCTTCGCTTTTTAACAATGTTTACACCTTCTCCACCCTCACTTCTAGATACTGGCCAATAAGTTTCATTGGAAAATATATATTTTGAGTTATCTGGAAATTCTATTCCTTCTCTGTGTCCATATATATAAAAGACCTTGATGTCTTCGTCGTCAATGCCCGCCCAGGTTTTTCGCATTGCTTCAACCATGGGCACATAACTATTCGCTCGGCCATCTTTTTGGCACCTGGAACAAACGCACACCTCATCATTCGCTAATGCTAATACTGCTATTTTCATTTATATCTCCATACCTTTTATTACTTTCTTAAACAGATCTATCTTCTTATTATTTCCCAAATCAAATTTTATCAGAGTTTGGAAATACGAAAGATTATCAAAAAAACCCATGCATGGGCCCAAATACAATTCATTATTATACCTCTTATCTTCTTTTATGCCCCACTTAATACAGTTTATCAAGTCTTGGGCGCTCGGAAAGTAAAAAACTCCAGAGGAGGCATAACAACTGATCTTTTCTTTTTCTTTTATTTCATTCACAACGTGCTTTTCAATATCCAAATTATAAAAACAAGAAGAAGATGTGTCATTAAAATATAACCCCGCTGCGGGTTTTTCCAGATCTATGCTTTCGAAATCAAAAAACACAAATTGATCAGAGTTTACAACGAACGTTTTATTTTTTAAGACCTTCTCCTCTAGTTTTTCAACACCATTCTTAATAGTCAAAGCTTGGCCGGGTGGTGTTTTGTCTAATAATACCACATTAAACTGATTTTTTAAATCTAAATCATATAAAATTTTATTTATGTTTTCACCAACAGAATATTTTGATTCTTGAGCTTCTGAAGCGATGAAGATCAACCTATCTTCTGGAGATATGATAGTTTTTAATCCTGATAAACAAATGTTTAGGATACTTCGTGACGGAAAGATTTCTATAAGCGGCTTGTAATTTCCAAGTTTTTTTGTGCGAGTGCCATATCCTGCAATAGGGAATACCCAATTCATAGTTCCACCTCTGATTCATATCTGACATTGAATTGTTTGTTTTCTCCGAAGAGGGCCCATAAATAATACATTCCTGAATATGGAGATGACACAACAGGATGATACCCCTTATAAATTTTTATCTCCTTATTGTTAGTAACAATCTCGGATCTAGCATCCTCCAAAACTTTATCATACAATACCTGTATACCAAAACCTTGCGGGTTTTCAAATTTATATAAATAAATCTCCTTTTGTTTTGATTCTTTTTCTGGTATATATTCATCATGTTTATGTGGTGGCCAACTAGACCAATTGCCCGGAGGCTTGATGGTTTCCCCAACAATCAAGCTTTTTAATCCGTCACTACGATCAACAAGAGTCCGCACTTCTCTCGAAAAATTATTTTCTCCAACATCTTTGGAGCGCTCCGTCAAAATAGACAGTGGTACGGTCTCTTCTGCTTCGTTTTTTATAATACATATCTCTGCTTTAGTTGTTGTACTCAATTGATAAACACCGGAATCTGAGACACAAAAACCCTGAGAGCGTCCTAGAAAAACATTATCTCTGGAAAACGAATGGTCCTGAACTTTAAATTGGCCTGACAGTAGGACCACAACCACCTCTCTACCAGCGGTATCTAATTCAAACTCTTGATCGAATTCTATTCTTTCTAAACTTTCAAAACCTGAGAAAATAGCCATGCTGTATATCCTTTATCATTGTTGTTGTGTATTCCTGTGCCGTCAAAACCTATGTTATTAACTAAATTTTTATCTGGGTATAGCGAGGTGCAATTGTTTTTATATTGATAGGCCAACCAACTTAAAGACCATATTGAGTGCTCAACGCTGTTTTTCTCAAGAAATTTTCTCAAGTTGTTGTCTATGTTATCTATTTTTAAGATCTCTTCCCTAGAAACAGTTTGATAATCCCATTTATGTTTCCACGTTGCCCACCCCCAAGGATTAAACCTGGTGTCAGTTACTGTTCCGCAGACGCTAGAGATTTGTGGATTATCTTTGTGATCTTCCAAAGACTTGGCCATGAATTCAAAAAACCCCTTTTCTGGAACGCAGTCGTCTTCGAGAAGAACGACATGATCATTGACAAGAAGAGACTCTTCTATAGATGTTAATACAGATCTTACCAATCCAAAATTTTCTTGACGTCGCACAACTTCACACTCGATATCTAAATTTTCGATTATTTCTAGTATTTTTGCTTGTTTTCTTGCAACAATTTCGTTAGAAGGGTGATCTATCGCTATTCTTATCTTTTTCATACTCTGGGCACAGGCGTCTACAACCTGCTTAAAAGTTTCAGGTCTAGAATAGGCCAGTACAACTACGTTTAAGTCCTCAACTCTCATATAATCTGTCCTCCAATAAAAAGCTTTCTTTTCGCAGAATTGTCAAGGAAACCATTGAGATATTCGATATAATCATCTGTCACATCAAACTCACCGCTTTTAATCCACTCACTCTTCATGGTTCTAGAATAGTTGCCTATTTCTGACAAAGGGATACTATGACTCCCATGCTTTGAATAGGACTGAAAAAAGTGTGTGTTGTTGGCCATAAAGTTTTTTATAATTTGCTGCCCCACTTCATAGCTTATATCAAGATCCTTCTGGACTGTATAGTTAAAATTTTGTCTTTGGTCTATCGTTGGATTAAACCCTCTTGCCTGTATGTTATTTGTGATACACAGATTTATTAGCTGTTGCATTGCACTTGATGAACTGCTTCCATACATTCTTTGGCCTGTTAAATCGTAATTATAATCATAATCTCGGATTTTATAACCTTCGCAGATTCCAACAATAGCTCGACCATGGTCGCAAAGTGTGTTTTCTATTTTACCAATCACCTTTGCAGGATCCTGTTGGTCCTCTGGAATTAACAATATAATAGGGAGCTTTCTGTCCACGTCGTAAATTCGTAAGGCTCCAACAATAAAACCCGTTTCTCTTCCAAAAGTTTGTGCTACTAGAACTTTATCATTGGTCGAGGCGCCAAGATTTTCATTATTAAGCATGTGCATTTTGTGAAACCAATAATTAACACAACTTGGAAAGCCAGGAGTAAACCACATATCTTTAAATTCGGAATCTCCCAAATCATTGTCAACCGTTTTCGGTGCCGCGGCGACTTTAACATTTTTTATAAAACTGCCAATAGACTTAGTTTGTTTTATTGTCCCGTTGCCGCCAATATTTACAAAATAGCCAATGTTATAATCTTCAAAGCATTCGCTCAACTTTTCTAAATCTTTTTCATCGAATATTTTTGTGCGCGTTGTTCCGATAGAAGCAGAACCTGGACTGGATTTTAGTGTTTGCAAGTCTGATTTGTTGATGTCCGTTATATCTAAAACTTTTCCTGACATAAAACCAACAATACCAGGATATCCTGCATAAACTCTATCAATTTTATCTGATTTCTGGGCTTCCTTTAGGATCCCAGCGAGTGTAGCGTTTATTACGGATGTTGTTCCGCCAGACATTGTTATTAATAGATTGCTCATTTTTTTATTAAGTAAGTTTGACCTGACGACTGAAGATATACAGGGGTGTATAAATTCCCATATTCACCTAAGAACTCTTGCAGGGCACAGCGAGCGCCGATCAAGTGAGGAGTTATGCCGGCATCTTGGACGATCATTATACCGCCAGAACTCATGAGTGGGTGACATTTTTTTAAAGCTGCCAGAACCGCATCGTACATATCGACGTCTATATTACAGACAGAAATTTGTTTGATTTCTGCCGGCAGGTCTTGGGCACATATATCATTCATAATAAGCTCATAATTTGCTGAACCTGGAGGTGTAAATGGGCAATCATCTATATGAGCATCAACCCGAAGCATCCAGTGTTCAGGGGAGGAGTGCCACATGTGTGTACCCTTCCAGGAGCAATCCGAACTATCCTCTGCAGACGGATAATCAAACCCCGTATATGTATCTAGAAAGTAACACTTTGTACCCTTATCAAGAATGTTATAATAATCATATGCGACCTTTGCGCTAGATCCTTTATAAACCCCTATTTCTACATAATCTCCTGAAATGTTACGAGTTATATCTATGGCTTGTATAATATTTGCCCACTGAGCCGGCTCCTGCTGGTTTGGTGCTATGTGTAAATTTCTCTTTACAACATAATTGCAGTTGTCATTAACGTGCCAATATCCTGCAACTTTAAAAGTTCTGGGAGTAGAAAACTTGGCGCCTTTTTCGATAATGTAAGATGCGTATTTAGATGATAATTCATCAGATTCAAAAACAAGATAAAACACAGTATTACAATCATCTTCCAAATGAGAGTCTATGATATCAGTTTTCAAGCTAAATTGCTTTTCTGGTGTTGGCCAGATATAACTCCTCGTTTGGGCGCCCACTGGCGCATCGGGGTCAAAGTCAGCGCGAGACTCTTCCAAAACTTCGTGCCACTGATTCATATAATATGTCTCTTTTATTTTCCACGATTGTTTGAATCTGTCTTGTTTTTCCCCCTGTCCAAGTATTCCTTTAAAAATTTCAGTGATATTGGCAGAAGGGCCTACCAAGACTACAATGGGATTGTCACCACCATCTCTATTAATGTGTATCAAGCCTGATTCAAGCTCAACTTTTGTTATTCTATTATATTGCTTATCAACAAAAGTTCTTCTAATTCTCATTTTAAACTCCTTCGCTTTTCCATTTTTCTCTATTATCGGAAATAATCTTGTACAGAGATTGACCAAAGTCATCCTTATATTCCCCATTAACCAAACTAGTAATAAAAGCATCATTATAAACTCTATATTTTGGATATAGGCCCAGCTTAGGAGCCTTCCCGATCACAGTCTGATAATTATAATTAAAGTTGTTGTAATCTACAAATGAAAATGGCCAACGACTCATGTCACCGCGTTTAAAATAACAACTTCCGAGGGGCCCTGTTTTAAAATATCGATGAAGTAAGTAATAAGAATAGGCCCAGGCGTTCAAGTGCCCTTCACTATTGTAGTGCTCTTCCTGGAACATTAGGCCGTTCGGAAAAGGTTCAGTTAACTGAATAAATTCAGACACTTCTTTATTTTTTTCAATAAGAGGAGACATCAACATCATGCCATCGTGACTTATATAGTTGTTAGCAGAGACCCCGTTTATTTCATATTGAAAATTAATCAACTTATTTAAATCTCGTTTATAGCCTGCAAAAGCCTTGTCGGCAGGACTGAACATTTCTTGAATACTATAAAACCCTGTCCATATTTTGTTGTCTAAAAATCCATTTTCAATTTTGTCGAAATATGTTTCCTGAGTGACATTTTTTATTAACGCATCACTAAAGTCTAGATCCCATCGGAGCTTCAATATTATTTCATCATCTGAAAAATCTCGTAAGGCTGTTTCGACATTATATATTTGCCTTTGTCTTCCTCCTATTCCCTTTTGATGTGGAAACGGCTCATCTATTTCAACAATATTAACTCCGTAATCTTCCAGAGACTTTTTCGCATAACCCTTCCAAACGTACCAATAGATATCATTTACGCCGTTGTCTCTGAGTCTAGATATCCTTTCCTTCAAAGTCATGTTAGTTATAGATTCATCGTATCTATAAAGCCCTGTAAAAACAGCGTTTACCATGCTGACCTGCCTCCATTTATAACCATGTTTTCGCCTGTCATATATGAGCTTGCCTCTGAACATAAAAATACTATGGCGCCCTTATATTCGTCTCTTCTTGCCATTCTGCCCATCGGAATTAAATCAGTGAGCCTATCAACAAAATCTATTGGCTGGTTAGTGTAGATTCCGCCTGGGCTAATGCAATTGACTCTAATATTATTCTCTGCATAATAAGTTGCAAGATATTTTGTCATCCCAACAATCCCAAATTTAGCCGCGGAATATGTGATAGGTTTTTTATCTTTATCGTAAATTCTTTGATCTGGTGCCATAACCCCCAAGTCTGAAGAGATGTTTAAAACAATCCCATATCCGTCTTTTTCAAATTTAGAGCAAAACACTTGCGAACACAAGAAGGTGCCGGTGAGCGCTATATCAATCCCTTCCCACCACTGATCTAGAGTCATATTGCCAAAAGTTCCGCCAACACCTCCGTCTGAAGAAACTTTTGGATCCTTAGCCGCATTGTTGATTAAAACATTAATATCCGGAAATTTTTCTGCTGCAGATATTATTGACTCTTTATCAGTAACGTCCACATATACGGCGTGGGCACGATCTGAATCGTATTTTTTATTTATTCTGTTGGCAACTTCACAAGCAGCTTCTACGTCAATATCTGCTATAATAGCAGCGCCGCCATGTTCAACTACGGCCTCTGCATGCATTTCTCCCAACAGGCCTGCACCGCCTGTGATGAAGACAGTTTTGTTATCTAAATCAAAAATATTTTGCATGGAGATCCTCGAAAATTTTCTTATGCCGTTCTATTGTTTGAAGCTCTTGGCCATCCTCGGATCTTGCTGTCTGCAATATGAACGACCCTTTATAACCTACTTCACTCAAGGTTTTAAATATTATATCAAAATTTGTGTCTCCAGTTAAGGGTTCAACTGTTTTTGCAGAATAAGTTCTGTCTTTTATGTGAACATTTACAATTTTGTCAGCAAATTGCTTTATGTATTCGCGATGATCTATACCACACGATGTAATGTTTCCTGTATCATAAGTAACATAAAAATTATCACTCAACTCTACGATCTCTTGTAGTTTTTCTATAGACAGTTCTGCTTCGAAAGCGAATTTTAAGTTCGGGTACTTGTGTCCTATTTCCTTTATCAATGAACAAAAGCTTTTTCTTTTCTGGTCATCACTTAAATTACTATCATCTAGTAAAGGGATTGTCAACAAGCCATCATATTTGCCATCGATATTAGCACAAAAGTCATCTAACATCTCCTTTAGGTAAACCTTGTTGTCAATCTCTATATCGACTAATGTGTCCATACATATAGAAATAATTGGATAATCTTCCTTGTTTATTAACGCTTCCATTAGTGGGTTCTCGTGAAAGCATCCTTTTGTAATTAACCACTCAACGCCGGCAAGAGATATCCCCCTTAGTAGATCAAATTCTTTTTTCCACTGTGGTGGGAATTCTTGATAATGGCCATTAATAGGGGGCGACAGTCTCCCCTGCATTATGCCCAACTTCATTGTACAAATAACCTATTCAGCCTTATTTCTTCAGAGATCATGTGACCATCAAAGGAAGTAACATAAGAGACATAATCAGCAATTTCCTGCGGTGTCATGAAGGTATCGTACACTTGGCCTAATTTCTCCACATCACGTCCCATTTCGGTTTGAATTGACCCTGGTGAGACACAAAACACGCGGACACCGTAAGACTTCAACTCTTTGAATAGCGACCTAGAGAGGCCCAATAGAGCGTGTTTTGAAGCGCAATATGTTGAAGTACTTGGTCCACCGCCGTATGCAGATGAGGACGCAATATTAATTATCCTACCCCACTTTTTAGACTTCATTTCTTTAGAAAATTCTCTAGCCATAAGAAAAGGAGCTACCAAATTAACATTAATGCAGTCTTTGAACTCTTCTAAAGAAACGTCCTGGAGATCATTAACCGGGAATATTCCTGCACAATTAACCAATATGTCAATATTTTCAAACTTGTCTTTTACACTTTCCGTCATAAAAAGCACAGACTCTGAATTCGATAAGTCACAGTGTTCAAAATCGATCCTGTTGTCATGCTGGTTATTGTTTTGTAACTCTTTGACTAGTTCTTGTAGTTTTTCTTTATCTCTACCCACTAAGCATAAGTTGTTGTTTTTAGACAAATAAGATTCAGCAAAAGCACGCCCTAAGCCACCATAAGCACCTGTTATTAAAACACTCTTAGGGTGTTGTGTCATCTTTCTTCCTTAGCTTCGCAGCAATTGGTTTTTCGGAATCATACACTTTCTTTGTTCCGTCTCCTAACATGATCTCAACCTTTCTAACTGCGTCAATTAGATCGTCAGCATCTTGAATTGATGCCGATTGGTCTGATCCATATCCCGCTCGGTCATTAGTTATATGAAACTCGACACAAGTGGCGCCGAGAACTGTTGCAGCAACACAAGCATCAGTTCCATTGTAGTGGTTAGAGAAACCAACCTTTAAGTCTGGATGTTGTACCTGGAGTGTATTTATGTGTAAAAGATTAACCTCTTCTGCAACAGTTGGATAGGTACTGGTACAAGCAAGAACATACTCAACGTTGTCTAGAATATCGATTGCTGCTTGGATCTGTTCCTCTGTGCACATACCGGTAGACAGAATAACTGGTTTACCTGTGGAGTTTAGCTTTTCTAAAAACACCCTATCTGTTGCCAGAGCGGATGCGACCTTGTGATACTGAACATTTAAGTTTTTCTCCACGACGTCTATACTGTTTAAGTCCCAGCAAGAAATGATAAAGTCTAGGCCAGAAGAATTTGAATATTCCTCCAACTCCTTGTATTGATCAACGGACAATTCTAGACCTTCTTTTTGTTCCCTATTGGTTGTGCCCCATGGGGACTCTCGATATTTGTCTAATTCCTCCTTGGTGTACACTGATTCGATAGTTCTTTTTTGGAACTTGACTGCATCGGCGCCTGCGTCTGCGGCTTGATCAATCAACTTTCTTGCCAAATCCATATCACCATTGTGGTTAATTCCAATTTCCGCTATTATATAAACTTTACTCATTTTGTCTCCTTATAAAAATCTATAGTTTTCTTTAAAGCTAATGCTTTTTGTTTTGCCAATTCTAAACTCCTGTAGTTTGTTTTGAATTGCATTATTTTCGATTGTGTTTGTTCTGCGATGGGACACAAACCTTTCTCGTAGGAAATGTCTTTATAGACCTCTGGGTACCTAGAGACAAAATTCCTTTCTTTCATTACCGGCTCTAGATAGGGTACACTCCAAGCCCCGTAAAACCCATCGCCACCGAAGCTAACATACTTTTCTCTAAAATCTTGCCAGCTTACTCCGATTTTTTCTTCTCCTTCATATCTTACGCCCAGTGTAAAGTACGAATTGTCACAATATTCTGGAGTCTTCTGTGGTATTAGGTAATCACAGCCGGAGATTTCATCAATAAAAATGTTTGCAGCTTGTTTTCTAAGCTCTACTTTTTTTTCAAGATTTTCAAGTTGTGCCATAGCGACCGCAGCAGAGATTTCGCTCATTCTGTAGTTCCATCCTATTTCGTCATGTCTTTTATAATTTGGATCCTGATATATACTTTGGTTTAACTTGATTTGGCCAGTGCTTGCCCTTAGATTTTTATAACCATGACCTGCAATCTTTCTTGCCATTTCTGCGTATTTTTCGTTATTAGTTGTTACAATCCCGCCCTCTCCACAAGTAATGTGCTTTGAGTTTTCGAAGCTCCAGCTAGATATATCTCCAAGGGAACCTGCTAGTCTTCCCTTATACCTAGAAAGGAAACATTGAGCATTGTCCTCAATTACTGGTATATTATATTTGTTTGATATAGCTATTATTTCATCCATCTCGCACGGAAGACCGTATAAAGAAACTGCTATGATCGCTTTTGTCTTTTCAGTTATTTTTCTCTCAATATCTATTGGATCAATATTAAAAGTATCTGGATTAATGTCTGCATAAACAGGTACAGCATTAGCATGAATTGTAGCAGTAGTATCCATGATAACTGTTAAGGCTGGTGAAATCACTTCGTCTCCTGCGCGCACACCGACTGCTTCCAGTGCAGAGTGAAGTGTAGCTGTGCCAGAATTCATTGCGACGGCATATTTAGAATCAAATGCTTGTGCAAATTTAGCCTCCAGTTCCTGGCACCATGTACCCGAAGTGGCTGACCATGATTCAGAATTAAGGACCCTCTGAACGTATTCAAGTTCTTTATTGCTATATTTAGAGGGATTTTTCAAGAGTTACAGGCCTTTATCTTTAATTGATTGTATCATATTATTTTGATTTTGTTTCCAACTTTCTTCGCGAAACCAATTTATATTTATAACATGTTGATTTTGTTCTAGAAAATAAAGTATATTTTCGAAATTCATAGGCTTTTCGGAACCATTAAAATATTCTATTACCTTTTCAAAAAACATCAAATCTTCTTCATAGTCCAGAGTCATTCTAATGTTCTTTTTATGATATTTCGGAGGGACGTTGCTTACTTTCTGGATCTTGTACTTGTCACTGTGCACATCAAAATACGGTTTGATAAATTCTGTATTTCTATTGTTTTTGTTTTTACAAACTTCTTGAAGGGCATTGAAGCTAATGCCATAAACATCATTGTAGAGTCCACGTCCGTCAATAAAATCGCTTTTTGTTCGCTCGTGCTGTTCAAAGATGTGATCAATTAAACCATAGTCACAAAAGATATCATCACCATCCGCAGTGACAAAAAAATCTACACCATATTTTCTACAGGCGCCAAGCCAGCGGTCTATCTTATCTTCAGTACTGCCACGAAAATACTTTATTTCACAAGACTCCGCCAATTCACAAAGATCATCGTCCGATGGTTCTAACGTCGTGCACAAAACAATATAATCAGAATAGCGAGATTTTTTAAGATTTTCGATTAAATATTGGACTGTTGGTTTTCCACAAATATTCAACATAGCTTTCTCTGGTAGTCGAGTTGAGTTTTTGCGCACTGAGATGAAGACACTTTTCATACTAAAATAAACTTTTGAATTTTTGTATTGGCATAAGAAAGCAAGTGTTTTATTTTCTTATCGGCTCTAAGAACAAGAGGGTTGTTTTTGCAAAGTTGTGTAAAGTAATCTATCTGTGCAAGGTTTGCGTGAAAGCCATGGCCAAATTCGATACCAAAATTTCCATTTTTAGCTTTAGCTTCCGCCTCATCCCAGTGACCTTCATAATATAACTCGTCTTCTGTGAGGCCACCCATATAAAACGTAAAACCTGTTACATATAGTTCTTTTATCGGATAGCTTAATAGAGTCGTTATTGCTCCCATGCCAGTATTAAATTCAGCTCTGATATCGTTGTGTATCTTTTTATAATCCGGTACACCAATCCAATAAAATGGAATTTTGTTTGAATTTATCTCTTCACAATTAGCCACAACCCCGCTTACATGATCATCTGGCCACTGTAAATAATCCGTATCCGAGTGCGTAGCTTTTATAACCGGACAAACTATCATCTTGAGTTTGTTAAACGCTTCCGTTTCTTTTTCTATTTTTCTTTTCAGGCCAGGTATAGTTATTGTTCCAAAATTATGAAACATTATATCTGTTCTTTTTCCATAGTGACAGCGTAGGTGTTCAGGTGGTATAATATCATTAATTCGACATATTATATCATAGTCATCTATCTTGGTGCCGGCTGTATGATCTTTTAAATATGGAGCGGGACCTACGATGGCAACTCGTTTGCCCTTTACTAAGTTTAAAAGATCTTCATTTATATCTAATTTAATCATTTGTAATCATTTTCTCCGATTTCTTTCTTAATAAGGTTAGTCCGTTGCATCGAGGAATAGTTGCATATTCCCAAACATCTAAATCTAGTTCAGATACCGCCCTATATGGGCCACCCTGGGCCCACTGTGGATCTTTTGGATCCTCGACAGATTTGTAATTAGGTTCAGAATTACCATACATAAGGTCGTGCAATATTATCAGATCTTTCGGTGTAACGTCTTTTACTAATTCAAGTTCTTTTTTTACATGAGGATAAGAATGCCAATCATCAATATATATTATGTCTCCGTGGTCAGGGTAATGAAGGTCCTCTGATCTATAAACAGGAAAATCTTCTTGAAGGAATTTAATTGCATCTTTTTTTACAAAAGTCCAACTAGATCTCCATGCTTTTGGAGGAAATGCGGTCACGGATCCGTCCTTGGAAAAAAAATCTGGTGACGGGTCTTGTATATCGACAGAGATTACTCTACTCTCTGTAAACTGAGAGGCAAGAAGGAAAGGCACGGTGCTTCTTGCGGTTCGTGTGCCGAATTCATAAATTGTGTTTGGTTTCATTGACAAGACCAAGCCAAATAGAGTCATTAGGTGCTCATCTATATCTCTCTCCTTTTTCATCGTTTTCTCGACTAACATCTCAAATACATTTATTTTTTTACTCATTTTTCGTTCTCCTTGTAGTAGTCACATATCTTCTTGATACCCTCAGATAAAGAAGTGCTTGGTTTCCAAAAATCTAAAATATAAGGATCAGCCTCATTTCTTTTGTTTTTTTGAACTATATCTTTTGTCGCGGCGGGAATAACTTGTGCTGGAAAGTTTTTTACAACCTCGTTAGCCACTTCTAAAATAGTATTCCATTTGTGGTTTGTTATGTGTAATTCTCGATCTGGATCTATTCTTTCATACTCATTTGATATCATCTCTAGCGCTTGGCAACAGTCTTCACTATATAGAAACTGGCGATCCTCTGTCCCATCAGTGAGCATGTCGATAATCCCATTGTTTTTCGCCTTTAAAATGAAGTCAGTTATTACATGAGATTTTTCTAAGTCCTCTTCAATGCCATAAACATTCCAGAACTTAACGACGCGGCCTCCTAAGATCTTAGTATACCATTCTCCCACCTTTTTTAAAGAACCATAAGAAGAATAACTCATATTAGACATCTGAGTAGAGGCGAACACAAACGGCTTTTTGCACTTCTCAAGTAATTCAAAAGTGTTTGTCATAATCTTCATATTGTTGTCAACAAAACTATATGTATTTTGATATTTTTGTAAATATCGGGATCCGCCAACGTCAAACGCCAAAAAGAAAACAAAATCACTTTGATGAATTTTCTCTATCAAAAGTTGATTTTTTTGCATCCTTAAATCTTGGTATTTGTCCTCAACAATATCAAAAGTTTTTACTTCGTTTCCTTTATCAACAAGATACTTAACCAAAGCAGAACCAATTTGGCCAGATGAGCCTAGCACTAGATATTTCATCTTATAACTCCATCAACTCGTAATAATGACCAATTAAAAATTTATTGCCCTTACTAAGAGATTCTAAATCATGATGAGGATTATAATCTTCTTTTTTTAGGATCCTGAAATCGAAACTAACTCTTGTTGCGCCTGTTTTGTTTGGGAGGTTACCATGTATACATTGGTTTCCATCAAATTGTACAACTTGGCCTGGTTTAGACTCTATTTGTCTAAAGTCCATCTTTCCTGGTGTACTTTCAGTAATTGTTGCATTACTCTCAAACATTGGTGTTAAAGCAAGTATAAAGTTGATTTCACCAACAGGGTGATTATAGTCTGCATCACGGTGCCAACCTCCAACAGCAACGTTGTTTGGAAGATGTACCCGAAAAGAGGGCCATTTTTGATATACAAAATCTGAGCTTATATTCATAGCGGGGGCAATAAAATCTCTAATGAACTCTTGATATAATTCAACAAATTCTGGCCAACCGGAGCGCATGCGATCATAAAACATCTTATGAAATTTGGTATCGCTGTCTGTTCCTGGCTTGTCAAAAAATTCATAATCTTCACTAAGATCCTCGTGCAAACAATCTAAATCTTCCCTATCGAAAAGATCTTGCGCCAATTTTACAAAATTGTATTTTTCTAAATTATAGTCGTAACATTTTATCATATTTTTCACCTCTTTTTAATCAAATTATGTATCGCTCTGCTGCAACGCTCTGGACGCCAGCCTTAAATCAACTTCTTCTCCGTCTCCCCTAACGCGAGTGAAGCGAATAGGGACCTTTTTAACACTAACATTGTCTCGGACTAAATGCCATTTTAAAAGAGCTTCTGCTGAAATTAGTCCGCCAGATATATTAAACTGCTCTATTGAATCAGGAACATTAAAATAAGAACTCATGTCTCTTCTGTTTCCAACTGCGAATCTATCATTATAGCCGTCAATAACATTCCCGAAAGTATTATGAAAATCTGGGACATAAAGATGATCATAATCCAAATTATTGAGATATATCCCTGTGGATCCAAAATATTTAACATCCAGCCTGGAAAATATAATTCGTTCGTATTTTATATCGTTTTCTTGTTCATGTTGTTCTAAAACCGAGTTGCATCTTTGCCTTGATTTGATCATCTTTATATAGATTTGTCTAGAGCTATTCACATTTGGCCAATTTGGTCTAAATTTCATATTTGAAATATCGAACTCTGGCTCCTTCTCTATGATAATTTTTTTAACCTGTGGCAAATTGCCTAGATATTTCTCAAACTTGTGGGCATGTGGATTTTCAGCTAAGAAAACAAATATATCACACTCCCCGATGGTATCAATTAAGTTCTTCTTTAAATTTTCATACGTGTATTCTAAGCTTCTACAGGTACCTGTGAAAAAGAGTGCAGTTTTTGGGGTGCTCATGATCTTAACCCTATTTCCTTAATCCAATAATCCATATACAATTTAGAATCATCCCAATTTTTTGTTTTGTTCTCGTATTCATCTTCTAAATATTTTTGGTCAACCTTCCTCCAATCGTCGACGATCAAGATTGGCATATCTTCATAGAAAGAAATGTTTCGACAGTTTTTAACAACTGGTATCGTATGCATCAACAGAGACTCCCAAATTCTATGACAGTCCACGCCTCGACCCTGTGGGGATATGCAGAATTTGCTAGATTTTAAATCTTTTAAATACTCTTCGAAGGATTTCTTTGGTGCGCAATAAACATAGTCTTCATCGAAGAATAAATTGTGAGCTTCTGTTCTCGCACTAGAGTTTGTAGTTATATCAAAGTTCAGATAAGCAACGTTCTCTTTAATATTGCTGTAAGAGGAAATTCTTTCAATGATATCTGTATCTCCATGGGCCCAACGTTTGTTCGCAATGCCCAAAGGAATTGAATTCAATTTATAGTGTGCAATATTTGCATTTTGTGCGTACCAATGGGAGACCTTATAATTTTCTAGAAACTGCAAGTGTCCGTGATCAATCCCTAGAGCGCTATTATGAGTAATAATCTTTACCCTATATTCTATTTTTGGGAGAACATCCCTAAAAAATTCTTTTATAAAATCAGTTTTTACAAAAACTGTTTGATCATGGTTTGTTATTTTTGTGGGATCATCGCGCTGAAACTCATCCCAAACCATATGTGCACGATTTCGAAACCCATTGCCCGTTACATATGGATAAGAATCTGCGGTTAATGATACTCCATCTCTAAGATATGACATTATTGATCCTCGAAATTAGTAGTATTGTATATTAAGTCAATAACAGACTTATATGTTTCATATGGTCTAGGCATATGAAAGTCAACATAATATTTCTTCTTTAAAAATGTCTCATTGTACAGGCAACCATTACCACGGTCGATCCTTCTTATTAGATGAGGGTCGTTTCCGAAATTAAAACCTCTTCGGAGTAGGACTATGTTGTCCTCATTTGTTGAAGACCAAGCGCTTAATTTCTCAAAAAAAACTTTTTCATCAGAGAACCAACCATACCCATGAGCCATCCAGTCTCTTAAAGATGAGGAAAAGTCCTCAAAGCTTGAGCCAATTATTTGTTTAAAAGTTGAACCTTTCGCTGCCATATAGCACATTGGATATGCTGGATATGCTGGATTACCCGGTGTGTAGGCGTCTGAAGAGTAAAACACTATATTATCGTCTTCACAATTGTCTATCGACTTTACAAAATAGTCTTTGTCAAGCGGCATCATATCAAGATCCGATATTAAACAGACTTCATCTTCATACTTCGCCGCTCCAAAAAACCTAACTATTTGCGATTGTTGTGCAGTACGGAACCCTCGGGCCGGATTTACATACGTGACATTCCCGTGAGAACTATCAATATCTAAATCTTTTTCAGATATTACAAATAATTCCGGCTTTATGCCCCAACTACTCCACCTTTTAGAAACGAGAGGCCAAAAATCATAATATTCTTTTTTATCATTGGTTGAAAGTATTACTCTATCTATTTTCATTGTGTTTTCTTAAGACCTCCAAGTGCTCCAGAACTGTATTATCGTTTTCATCGAAAACCTGTCCTACAAATTCTAGGCCATCGCGAGGTTCTGGGAAAGGTAAACCTCCAAAAAATGGATCGTGTACCATAATATCATTCTCATTTAATTTAGGGATAACGCTGTGTGCAAAAAATTCATAATCTGTTCCGTACTTGTCTTGGTCATCCCAGTTATCAATCATACTCTTCATGTCTGGAATGGCACCTTTTTTAGCGCCCCACATGCCCCCTAGAACAGGGAAACGATGATGAGGATGATCACGCATGATATGAAAGGTTTTGTCGCTCTCAAGCCATTCTTGGACGGCTAAGGCGGCGCGCTTATTTAACCTAGAGTCACAATCTCTAGAGATCATAACCTCAACATCTTCCTCTCCGGCGGGTTCGAAGCGCCAGAACATTCCCCTCCAATCACCCCACTCAGGCCGATTTACCAACTCGACATGATCGTGTTTTTGTAAATGGTATTCAATAGTTTTGGGAACACTTGCACCGAGATAAAATCTACATTTCCATCCTGGGTATATAGTTTTAGACAATTCAGCGTTTTTTAATGCGCCGTGAGTATATTTAGGATCTTGTCCCCATAACGAAAAAGTGATTAACTTCATAATTCGATATCTTTATACTCATTATATACTTCTGCTTCCTCCTCTCTTTTCCAATCGAAATTATCTGGATTTGTTGAGATTCCGGTGGGATTGAAATAATATAGCCCTAGTGGCGTGTCAATCTTTTTAAATTGGCTTCCCTTTGAGCCGGCTCGGAGCCACATTTCCCAGTCACCTGCGGATCGGTATTTATCATTAAACAGACCATGAGCATCATGAATTGTTTTTCTCCACATAGGAGATGCGTGCGGCATATTAACCATCTTGAGGTTTTCAAAAGTATATTCAGGGAAATCATATCTTCTACCCGAAGATGAATTTTCCTCCCATATTTCATTCGGTTTGTCTGTAACGAGCATATCAGCATATACCAAATCTATATCTGGGTTTGTGTAAAGCTCTTCTGCATGAAGTTGCAAAGAATTTGGAGCTTTTCGATCATCCAAGTTTGCATTTGTTATATATTCTCCGGTGGCCATCTCGACGCCCATATTCCAGACTCCATATATACCAGGATCTTCATCAAGCTTTTTATAAACAATGTTGTTAGGATATTTTTCAACATACTTGTTGATTATTTCTTCCTCACTTCCTGGTGAGGCAGCATTAAGAAGAATTAGCTCACACTTTTCCTCAAAAATTGTCTGTCTTGTAATATCTTCCAAAAACGGCTCAATAAATTCATCACCGTCATAAACGGAAGTGATAAGAGAAATCTTCGGAAGATCTTCCACAGGAATCACAACCTTTTCTTTTACTTCTTCACCAATAAATGCCTCTGTAAACTTCTTGTATTGAACTTCGGCAGTAAAACGTGTGTCGACATACTTCTTGAGTTTTTTAGCTTGAGATTTATGAAAACCGTAATTTTTATAAACTTCTCTAAGTTGCTTCTTATAACTAAACGGCTTTGGGTAACACCATTTTGCTTCCGGAATGATGATCGGCTGCCAAACTGCGTGTGGCTGAACTTCTTTAAGCTCATACTCTACTCTTGCAAAATGAGGTCGTAATCTAGTCTTTTTAGTTTTCTTATCCTTTTTTGGGGCCACCATAAAGTCCATATGACCAGACCACGCTGGGGCCAGTACTGGAAGTTCATTATAAGCTGCCTCAAAGATAGGAAGGCCAAAACCTTCACCATGGGCCAGGCTAACAAGGCATTTTACTTTTGGATGTCTATACAGCCAAGTTAGATTATTTTCTGACAAGTCTCCGTGAACTAAATAAATTTTGCACTTCACCTCGTCCCTATTTTCAACCTGATTTAACAAAAATTCTAAGCGGGCACTGGTTGTCTCATAGTCCATATTGCTACTATTTGCAGTGCTTGTTTTTAGAATGAGTCCGACTTCATCATCTCTAAACTCTTCTAAAAACCACATTATTGTATTCTCCAGGTTTTTTCTAATTCCCCACTGGGCTACCACCAGGAAATTAAAATCTGTCTTCAGATCCAAGTCTTTCATTTCTTCTGGTTCAAATTCTCTAACAGGGTAGCTAACCGGAATCACAGGCTTTTCACAATGATAATTCTCAATCATTTCTCCCGTAGTGTTGTTTCTAGCGTTATACATAGATTCAACTATGCCCTTTTTTGCGAATTCCGAAATAACTATTACCCTGTCCATCTGGTTGCACTTTTCTACCCAATGACCTGATACGGTATCGGTTTCGACGCCGGCTGTATATCCAACGTTTACTTTGGCCAGATTCTCAAACTCATTGGGTATCGTTATCTGAAGAGACATGTCATAAGCTGCGTTATTTTGTTGGGCATCCTTGACGGCTTTTTGTATCAACGAATCTATCCATTCTCTTTCCTCGTTGTCTTCCCAGATCCAACCGGTCTTGCCCCAATTCAAACTAACCAAAGATATGTCAAATTGGTCTTCATATGCTCTGAGAGATCTAAGTGCAAATCTAGTTTGCTCTCCATACCCAGATCGAGACAACGCAGGGCCCTTTACTATAATTTTCTTTTTCATAATACCTCTTTTATTCTATAAGATTTATAATTTTTTCTAGTTTCCCAAGAACCATTTTCTTCATGGATTGTTTCCATTAGTGCAGCCCACTTATTACAAAATGTATCGAAACCATAATTTTTTACAACATGCCCTCTGCCGGCTTTTCCTAGTTCTTTTCTTTCCTCTTCTGACATGTTGTACATTTTTTCTAGTGCAGATATAAAGTCTTCCTTTGAAATGCGGTCTTCATAAATATATGGCACTTCTTGGGATCCAATAACTGATTTGGATACCGGCTCCAGGCCTATGCCAAACCAATTCTCTCCATCAGTTACTTGCTCCTGGAGACCTCCTGTCATTGTTACAATAATAGGAGTTTCGCAAGATAAAGATTCTAAAGTAGCTAAACCAAATCCCTCTGCATCAGAAATATTAACTGTAACATCTGCAATATTATATAACATCGACAGAACCTCCATTGGATATTTATCTCTGGAGATCATAACCTGACCATCAAATAAATTAAGCTCCTTCATGATTGCCTCCACATCCTGACCATATGGATCTTTTGGATCAGTGTGCATCAGCAACATAGCTTTATCGTGGCCCACCTTATCTAAGAATTCTTTAAACCAGAATACTAAAGATCCAGTCTGTTTCCTCCTAGCATTTCTATTGTTCCAAAAGACAATAAATTTGTCTTTATCTCTGTCAGTAATGCTGTTCTTTTTAAACTCAGCTACATCTTTGGCGTCATGACTATCAAAAATTTTGCTATCAACCGCATGCGGCAAATAAACGCTAGTTGTATCTGGTGCCACATTCT
>Ga0315338_1002163_pt1 | contig 20587 bp, 17 predicted proteins | sample ASW8metaG_FD_204518 | JGI IMG/M metagenome (GOLD analysis project Ga0315338, IMG submission 204518) | Ammonia-oxidizing marine archaeal communities from Monterey Bay, California, United States - ASW #8 | ecosystem: Environmental > Aquatic > Marine > Coastal | place: USA: California | collected... | reverse complement strand
TCCTCCTTCAGGTTTGCCAGGGGCTGCTGGCCTAGTAACTGACAATGACACTCGCATCGGCGAGTCTGCATTTGCACCGTTCAGTTATGACGTGGATCTAGGCTATGTCGCTGAATCAGGCATTATCCCCAGTTCCTTTTACATCTTCTGGAACGAAAGCCTCGGCAGTCCGCTACGAAGCCGAAATTTTTGCGGCCTTTGCCCAGAACCCACAACAATTGCGATGACCATGATAGCGGCATGCGGTCTACTGGCGAGACGACGAAGACCAACGTCTTGAAACATTCCTTAGTAATTATTTTGAGAGGAAGTGGCTCATGAAACGCTTTGCAATAGCTCTGACATTTGTGTCTGTATTCTTTCTTTCTAGTAACGCGGTGGCATCATTACCGCCAGCAAGCCCTGGTACTGCTGCCTTCAGTTATAATCCAGGAACGGGAGAAATTTGTGTCTCGGTTAACTCGGTAGTCAACTGGTATGTTGAGCATGTAGGTTACTCATCCATGACCGGCGACGCTCCATCCGGTTTACCGTTGGCCCCTGGCTTAGTAACAGACAACGACACACGAATTGGTGAGTCGGCCTTTGCTCCTTTTTCTTATGACGTGAACTTAGGCAACGTAGCAGCTGCCGGCCTTTTCGATGACGGTGACTTACTTATTTTTTGGAACGCGTCCCTCGGTGGCGAATTACACAGCGAAACATCCTTCTATTTAAGTGAAGAAAATTGCCCCGAACCCTCGACGATTGCACTGGCGGGCATGGGGTTGTTTGGTTTGATGGCCGGGCGACGACGCCGCGCTAGATGACTTCATCCGTTACCGAATTTTTTAACTAAGCATCGACAGCCAACCGAAGCCGCAGCAACCCACACCCCGTTGCTTCGTGGACTTTCTCCTCAATCAACACAAAGCCAACCTTACTGTAAAACGCGCGCCCGAGGGAGTTTTCTGTAAACACCTCGACTTCAAGTTCGCCATGCAGAGTGCGTGCATGATCGATCAAGGCCTGCCCGATGCCTGCTCGCTGTGATTTTGCGTCAACAAATAGGCCCCCGACTTCGTTGCCAACCAGCGCAACAAACCCTTCGACGGCATCAGCCGCTTGCCAAACCCAGGTTTCGGCATTCGGTAAGTAAAGATTCTCAATGTTCAAACGCTCCTGGGCTTGAAACTCCTCGCTCAAAAACGGGTGGGCAACGGCTGAAGCCGACGACCAACATTGCAGCACATCGCCGAGGTCGGTCGGTTGGTATTTGCAAATCATTTTTAAGGTCTCGGTGATAAAAGGTTTCTATTAGAAAGAATCGTCTACACAATTTATGTGATTTGAAAAATCTGTCGATGAAATACCTTAACAGGTACAGATTCGGGGGGAACAATGAAGGTAGACTCAGCAACTGCTAGCATCTTGCAGCAGCCAACCAAGACACGCAACCACGACCAGCAGGTTCAGAGTATTTTTAGCGAAATTCTCGAAGCAGCCGGCCGGTCTGGATATGCCTCGGCCGAAAAGCTGGAAGGCGTCGAACTCACCACCGAGGATGTTCAGGATTCGTGGTCGAGCTGGTTCAATGCCGAACTTAGCGGACGCTATGCCTCCGTAAATCGCCCCGAGCAATTGAAACAAGCCTTTGGTGAAGTGCTAGCACAGGCCCACGCTGAGGGTGGCTATGTCGAGCCAAAACAGTTCTTGAAGGGTTTGTCGAAGGGCCAGCTACAAGCAGTACAGAACGCTCACTGGCTAGCCGACCCAATTGATGTGAATTCGCTCACCGAAGAAGGTGCCCTGAATCTGCTGCTGCCGGGAGCCGCTCAAGTTGATTTGAATAACGACGGCCTAACCCAGTCTGGCGCCGCCTACGGGATGAAGTTCCCAGACAGCAACACGCCCACCAAGGTAGTAGAGGCCTGGGAAGAAGCAACCGCCAATCTAAGCTTTGGCGAAAAAATGATCTACGAGCTACAGATGATGCTACCGATCATGACTGCCAACATGTTCCTCGACGAAAACGGCGCGTACTCGCACCACTACGAACCCGGCGACCCTGAGTTCCGCAACCCTATGGCCGAGGCCGGTTACTCTTACCGTCAAGCAACGCAAGACCAGCTCGATCATTTAGAGTTCGTAAAGAACTGGATTCCCCAAGAGCAGTACGACCGCCAAACAGAATTCTGGCAAAGTCTACAAGGCCTGTTGGACGAGAAGGGCGCCAACTAATTCTTAGCGGTATGTCTTTTACGCGAACTTATGAGAGAATGCGAGTGTCGACTCGCGAGTCGGTGTGCGGACCGGTATACTGGGCTAACCATGCCCACTGTTTCTGAAGAATCTGTTGTCGAAGACCCGCCTGTTGTTGACAACCAGCCGTCAAACTCCACGACCGTCAACCAGGTTTCGCGAATATCGGATGCAGCGGCTGCACACGAAAATCGCAATTTCGTGGTGCTGGCCCTGTATCAGATTGTGATGCGCACCGGCTGGATTTTTAAGACCGAGAGCATCGTGATGCCGGCGGTGCTCGACACGATCACTGGCGGTGGGCCGTTGGGTGGGGTGTTGCGTGGTTGCTTGCCGGCGCTCAATCGGTTTGGACATAGCATTCCACCAATCTTGTTTTCACGTCGTCTGAAGGTCTTGCCACAAAAACGTCTCGTGATGTTGGCAACAACGTTTGCCATGGCGTCGATGTTTTTATTGCTGTCGGTTATGTGGTGGCAGGTGGGTAGCCCAGTTCCTTGGTGGATGCCTGGTTTATTTTTGCTGGCGTACTTCGCGTTCTTTGTCGCGACGGGCATCAACAACTTGGCGTTCGGAACTTTGCAAGGAAAGCTGATCGGGGTAACTCGTCGGGGTCGATTGCTTTTGGTTGCAAACGTCACCGGGGCAGCCACCGCAATCATTGCCGTCGCTCTGCTGATGCCGGCATGGTTGACGCCCGAGGGCGGTCGGTTTGAAATGATCTTCGGTTTCACAGCACTGTGCTTTTTCGTAGCGGCTGTGCTGGTGTTGCTGTTGTCAGAACCCCAAGACAACTTCAGCGAGCCGAGCCGAGGCGCTCGGCATCTGTTTGCCTCGGCATGGGAAATCGTGCGTACCGACCGAAATTTCCGCCGACTAGGTTGGGTGGCAATGGCGTTTGGAATGTCGTTAGCACTGTTTCCTCATTATCAGGCACTGGGACGCAGCGAACGTTTAGGCTTGTCGTTCGACAACATCCTCAACTGGCTAATCATTCAAAACGTAGGCACAGCGATTTTCAGTCTGCTGACAGGCCCGATAGCCGACCGACGCGGAAACCGCCTGGTGATGCAAGGCGTCATGCTGGGCATCGCCGCAATGCCGCTCACGGCGTTGGGGCTTTCGTATTTACCAACTTGGGGACCAACCTTGTACCCAGGCGTATTTTTATTCATCGGTCTCACACCTGTCGGCTTCAAAACCTTTAGCAACTACACGCTAGAAATCAGCGCCAACGAAGATCATCCGCGATATTTGAGTACGCTAGGCTTGTGTTTTGCGTTGCCACTGTTGTTGTCGCCGGTGTTAGGATTGGTGGTTGAGATGATCGGGTTCGAAGCGGTATTCGTCAGTGTCAGCGTGGTACTAGTGATGGGATGGCTACTGACATTCGGCTTACAAGAGCCCCGACATACGACGTTTGAAGACACGCCCGTTACCGTTGTGCCGGAGGATGATTAATTTTTATATAATGTTGCCTCCTTCCAACTATATGTCTTTTATCCGACCGACGTTCAAATATGACTACAAACAACTTTCACTCCGAAGATGCGTCTGATGCAGATGGGTTAGGGAAAATAGATCTTTCGAAATACCAGACTTCGGAGCTATCTGAAAAGTTGGTTGACCTGCTTAGCGTGCCTGGGGCGTTTCGTCGGATAGTAAAGACAGCTGCGTTTACTGCCATACTTACGATTGTTGCTTGCTTTCTGATTCGAGAGTACTCCGATTTAACTCTAGTCCCGCTGCTAGTTGTTTGTGCGTATTCATTAGTGTTAGGGGCACTGTTTGGATTGTTATTAGGAGTATTGCGCGTCATTGCTACTGCGATGACAAACATCGAGTCCGTTTTAAAGATAATTTTAGCGATCACAGGCAAAGTGGCGGGGGACTATGAGCAAATTCAATCGGGAAAAGTTCAATTGCCATCGGGTGGTGAATTAGTAGAAAAAGTTTACGAGGGTGTAGTATTTCCAGTCATCGAACGAGCTATTTCCGGAGCATTTGGATTTTTGGGTGTACCGTTACTCTGGACTTATAACCGAACCATTGGTTTTGCTGTTCGCAGACTAGTAAAGCTAGTGAACCGTATTAATGTTAGCCGTGGAGACGAGCAAAACCTCACGCAGAATGTCGAATCGGGGATGGCAAATATCTCTAAGTATTCAGAGACAATTACTGCCTACACATCAAAGGCAGCGGAACTGGTTGGCAGTAGTGCGAGGAAGGTTCGTTTTTATGGAATGGCGCCAATGTATGCGCTGTTTGTGTTATTTCTAGCGGTGGCCACATTACCGATTCTGCTTGTCTGGTACTTTTCTGGCAAATGATCGCAAAATACCTGAATGGCAACTATGGAAGAGATTTCCCTCTTTGCACTTATGTGGCCTTGTTTCTAGGTCTCAATACTTCTTCGCTCGCACCTCAGGCTAGTGTAAACGTTGGCTTGATAACGGGTTGTTGTTGTGGGAGCATAGTGACTACTGCACGGGAAGGTTCTTCCGTGAAACGAACCACCAAACTCAGCTGCAAATTCAATTGCAGACTTGCCTAAAGAGAAATACTTACTCGGAGTTTTAAGATATGAGTCGTGTTGCTTGGGGCCTGATGGCCTTTACCACCTGCTGGATGATGCAAGTAATCGCTGTTGCTGATTCACCTATAGATCTGTCGGCTGCCAAGATTGTCGTGCGAGGCGAAAGTGCACCACCTGTCGAGCAAACAGCTGCGGTCGTGTTGGCTGAAGAAATCGAAAAACGCACTGGCAAAAGCTGGCCTCAAGTGACCAACTGGCCGTCAAACGGTCCGGTGGTCGTCGTCACTTCTGGTAGCGACGCAAAAATTGCTGGAAAGCCCGTTCCCAAACATTTGTTGCAAGACAAACCCGAGGGGTATGGCATCGAAACCACCCAATCAACGGATGGCAACCCGGTGGTATGGGTCGTCGGCGCTGATGCCAAGGGAGCACTCAACGGCGTGGGTCGCTTGCTTCGAGCGATCGAGTGGCAAAAAGGCTCAGCCAAGTTGGCGGCAGAATTAGACGAAACCTCAGCCCCGGTGCTCGCAATTCGCGGACATCAGCTCGGCTACCGCACCACGGCCAACTCTTACGACGCCTGGGACGCCACCACTTACGATCAGTTTATTCGCGAGCTTGCACTGTTCGGCGGCAACGCGATCGAAAACATACCGTTTCAAGATTCCGGCAGTCCGCATATGCCGATCACGCGCGAAGAAATGAATCGCGAGATGAGCCGCATCTGCCAACGTTACGGCATGGCCTATTGGGTATGGACGCCAGCAACGGTTGATCTCAGCGACAAAAAACTCCGTGCAGAATTATTAAAAAAGCACGAAGATTTTTACAAAGATTGCCCGAACGTCGACGCGGTATTCTTTCCCGGTGGCGACCCGGGGCACAACCCGCCGCAGCTAGTGATGCCGTTTTTGAAGGATGTTTCCGAACTACTGGCCAAATATCACCCCGATGCCGGCATCTGGATGTCGCTGCAAGGTTTTGACGAAGAGGACGTCGAATACTTCTTCAAGTGGATCAACAAAGAGCAGCCTGACTGGTTTACCGGGGCGGTGGGTGGTCCTTCGAGTCCGCCGTTAGGCTATATGCGTCTCCGGTTGCCGGAGAAGTACTTGCTGCGTGATTACCCTGACATCACGCATACCGTACGATCGCAGTTTCCCACCGTGTGGATCGATCCAGCGTTCGCATTTACGTCGGGACGCGAGGGCTCGAACCCTGAACCGATTTACTACAGCACAATCCAACGTCTAGCGGCCCAGCACACCGACGGTTTCATCACCTACTCGGACGGCATGCACGACGACGTCAACAAAATCGTCTCGAATGCCATCGGCTGGAATCCTGATGCACACGTACGAGAGGCGTTGGTCGAGTATTGCCGATTTTTCTTCGGACCCGACGTAGCGGAGCAAGCGGCGGACGGAATTTTCGCACTCGAACGCAATTGGTCCGGCCCCTTGGCCACCAACGGCGGAGTGGAATCGACCCGAGCGCTCTGGCAGATGTTGGCCGATAAATCACCGCAATTGGCCGATAATTGGCGCTGGCAATTGTGTCAGTTGAAAGCCAACTACGATGCCTATGTCCGTACTCGACTGCTGGCAGAAACTCGCTACGAACAGCAAGCCAATGCTGCCTTACTGGAAGCAAAGGAGCTGGGCGTCGATAAGGCAATAGATAACGCCTTGCTAGCGCTCAAGCAAGCTGATACCTACGTCGCCCCAGAACTTCGTAATCAGATTTACGAACTTTGTGAAACCATGTTCAACAGCATTGGCTATCAGACGCACGTCGAAAAGTACGGCGCCAACGCTTCGCAACGCGGAGCGGTGCTGAATTTTGTTGATCACCCGCTCAACAACCGTTGGTGGCTAGAAGATGAATTAGAAAAAGTCCGTGGAATGACTTCCCAAAAAGAGCAACTCGCCCGACTGCATCAACTTGCCACCTGGGAGAACCCCGGACCAGGCAGCTTTTACGACGACATCGGCAACGTCAGCAAGTCGCAGCACGTGCTACGCGGCGAATGGATCAATACCGACCCCATGATGCTCAAGAACCCCAACCCCGATTACATGTGGTGGGACTCGGGTTTAACCCGCCTGCGGCCTTCCTGGGTCAGCAAAATGGATTGGCCCATCGGTTTACAGTACATGGGCGTCGATCCCAAGGCAAATTACAAAGTAAAAACAACCGGCTACGGGCAATGCCTGTTACGCGTCAACGGCGAGCGAGTGCAGCCAACGGCCGACGGTCGCGAGATCGGCGACATCAAAGAGTTCCCGCTCCCCAAAAATCTCTACCAAGACGGCATCATCAAACTCACTTTCGACCTACCCCACGAGCCCGGCGTCGGCTGGCGACAAGCATCGCGGCTGAGTGAAGTCTGGCTGATTAAAGAATAGCAAGTCTCAGCGGTTACCGAGGAGATAGGATGACTGATAGCTGCACCATTTCTGCGCACGGTACAGAAGTCCCTGCGGAGTTGCTTGGCTTGTTGCAGCCGACATCGGCGAATGCTACTGGCGAAGCCATGCGTGAACAGATCGAGCAGCACGGTTATCTCTACATGCCCGCGGCACTCGATCGCGAAGCCGTATTAGCTGCAAGAGCCGAAGTTTTTGGACGCTTGGCAGAGGTTGGAGAAATCGCCGAGCCCGTTTGCGATGGTATTTCCACCGGTACAAGTCGCCGCGGCGAAGTCGTTGAAGACCTAGGCATATTTTGGAAATCGGTGAGCGAAGGCTCTGCTTTACGCAGCGTAACCCACGCTGGCCCGATAGTCGAACTCATGCAACGATTGCTCGGCGGTGATGTCAAACCGTACGATTTCCTCTGGCTCCGCGCCATGCATCGCGGCCGAGCATCCGCTTACCATTTCGATCATGTCTACATGAACCGCGGCACCGCGAACCTGTTTTCCGTCTGGACGCCACTAGGTGACATACAACTCGAAGAAGGCCCCATCGCATTGGTCGAAGGCTCGCACCTATGGGATGATTTAATCGCCGAGTATCGAGACTTCGACGTCGAACAAGACACAAGCAGACCCGGTCATGTAACTCTCGACCCCGTGGGGCTCGCAAAACAGCGCGGCACTCGCTTGCTAACCGCCGAGTTCCGGGCCGGCGATGTGTTGGTTTTCCCCATGTTCAACCTACACGGGTCGCTCGATAATCGGTCAGCCGAAGGTCGGGTTCGCATCTCGTGCGATACCCGTTATCAACTGGCCAGCGACAAATTCGACCAGCGCTGGATCGGCGAAAACCCGATCGGCCACGGCAGCGGCTACGCCTCGCTAAGCGGAGCACAACCGGCTACCAGCGATCCTTTATTTCGGTAGAATACTTTTCAGCAAACATTTCCCATTGAAATTGGATCTTGAATATGACAAGCGAGCCGCGACTTTCTCACCCCGAGCTCTTAGAACTCAAACGCTGGAACACCCCGACTATTTACAACGGCTGGGAGCAAATCACCAAAAGCGACGCGGCTGCCGACGCGTTTAATTTGGAAGAGACCACCGACTTCATGCCCACAATGGGCCCCATGGTCGGTTACGCGGTCACAGTAGTTTGCGAGCCCAGCAACGTCGAACATCGCAAGGCATTGCCTGACGCATGCAGCGACTACCGCCGCTATGTCGCCTCAGTACCTGGTCCGAAGATTGTCGTCGTGCAAGATCTCGACAAGCCGCGCGTCATCGGTTCGTTCTGGGGCGAAGTGAATGCCAACACCCACCGTGCATTAGGCTGCGTCGGCACCATCACCGACGGCGCGATCCGCGATTGGGACGAAATGTGCAACGCCGGCTTCAAGGCACTCGCTCAGCGATTTTGTGTGGGACATGCCCATAGTTGGCCTGTGCGTTGGGGCTGCGAGGTCGAAGTCTTCGGCCGCACTATCCAGCCGGGACAACTGATCCATGCCGACAAGCACGGGTTTATGGTCGTGCCGAAAGAGGACGAACCGCAATTGCTCGAAGCCTCGCAATTCATGGACAGCAACGAATGCCAAACGGTAATCGCCGCCGCTCGCGCAGCTGAGGGCAAACCCACAGAAACCGTCCTCGCCGAAATGGACGCCGCCGGTAAAGCCTTCGGCGAAGCCGCCAAAGCCAAATACGGCACGATTGGCGAGTGGTAATTGCTTAACCGTGTAGCTCGTAGAGAAATTATATTTCTTGACTGAGTTCTTCCACTTTGCTTTCTAGTCGTTCAAGTCGCTCATTCAAGTTCTGCAGCGTATCAAGAATCAACGCATGCACATACACAGCATCCATCCCCACGGGGCTGTCTGCTGAGGCGATCTGCTCGATAATCGGCTGGAGTTCTGCTTTTGGTTTCATGACGGGGCTCCAATTTGGGAGTGTCTTTTAAGTATGTCTGATCTTGTCTATTTATTGTTAGATTCGCCTATGGTTATATTAACATTACCACTATGCGAGGCCCAGCGGGCCTACTCATCCCTAGCCGGTGCCGTAAGGCACCGGTTTTAAGGAATACATACCAGAAAGCCCCAGAGGGGCGACACAGCAGAGCAAAAATATGCCTAGCACTCATCAACAGCTACTTTATCACATTATCTTTAGCACCAAAAACCGCAAACCCTATCTTGCCAATGAAGATCATCGTGCAAAAGTGTTTTCCTACTTGGCTGGAATTGCCAAGAATCTTGATGGGTTTGCTTTGGAAATTAGAGGCTGGCAGGATCATGTACATTTGCTCGTACGCATTCCTGCAAAATTGGCCGTGTCAGATTTCGTTGGTCGTCTAAAATCGAACAGCAGCAAACATGTCAACGAAACAAGTGGGCTGATCAAAAAGTTCGTTAGGCAGGAGGGGTTCGGAGCGTTTACAGTGAGCTTGTCGCAAAAAGCTCAGGTGGCTCTATATATATACAAAAACAGGTCGAGCATCACAAACAGGAGACGTTTGCTGAGGAGTATGTTCGATTACTCGAAAAGCATTCGGTTGAATATGATACTCGGTATGTATTTGATTGAATATCTTCATGATCCGAAGCTTTTGTGTCGGCCCTTCGGGCCTCAACCATATGCATAAACACAAACCGATGCCTTACGGCACCGGCTGGGGATGTGGTAGCCCACCGGGCCTTCAAGATACCCACAAAAAAAGCCGCCGAGTTACCCCGGCCGCTTTCATCTACTTTTCCACTAAAACAAGTCTCCTACCCCTCTTTTTCTTCTGGATAGGGGTTATGCTCCTGCGTATGGCAAGGCACCATCTTCTTGTTTTCGGCATCCCAGCCCATCATTTGGCCGGTTCGCCAAGACTCGTTTGCCATCACCACTGCCGTCGTACCGGCGAGACCTAGCTCGACCGGGCAGTTCAGCTCTTCGCCGTTTCGCAAATGGTTGTGCAAGTTGGTATGGTGCAGATGCGTGTCTTCGGCGCCAGATTTCTTATGCTCGCCAAGGATTTTTCCGTCTTTGTCCTTGGCTACCCAACCTTCGCCGGTGAAGTACATCGTGCCGCGATAGCCGCGGATCAGATGATCGATACCGACGCGGTTGCTCATTGTGCCCAACACATAAACCGTCATCCCGCGTGGATATTCGCAGATCATCTCAAAGTTATCCGGCAGATCGCGATCATCCTTCCATTGCCAAATGCCGCCCATACCAACCACACGGCGTGGGTAGACCAGATTCAACGCCTTCATGATCCGTGTAATACGGTGAATGAATAAATCCGTAGCAACACCGCCGGAGTAAGGCGAGTAGTTCCGCCATTCAAAATAGTGATGCGGATTCCAACCAATCTTCGGCGCCGGGCCAAGCCAGGCTCCCCAATCGAGATCGGAAGGCTTTGGCATATCGTCTTTGAGATCAGGTTTGCGCCACGGGCCTTGTTCGCCATACCGGCGAACGTATTCAATCTGTGCCTGAACCACTTGGCCCAGTATGCCTTCTTCAATCGCCTGACGAGCACTGATGTAGCTATCGTCCGACATAGCTTGCACACCAATTTGCACAGGCAGTTTGGTTTCGGCCTGTTTCTTCATCACCGCTAACGCTTCGGGGATAGTATGCGTCATCGGTTTTTCGCAATAGATCGCTTTGCCAGCGTCGAGTGCGTCGAGCGTCATATGAGCATGTTGATGCTCAGGCGTGGCGATCGTCACATAGTCGATCTCTTTCAGATCAAGCACATCGCGATAGTCGGTCAACGTGTGCTCAGCACCCGTTTTTTCAGCACCAGCCGCAGCGCGGGTTTTCCAGCAGTCGGCCACAGCGATAGCCTGCAGATTGTTTTTTTCTTTGAGATCGTTGTAGGTGCTCATATGCCCGTTAGCCATGCCACCAGCGCCGATGAAACCGACGTTGATACGGTCATTAGCTCCGACGATGTTGGCATAGCTTTCAGCAGTCCAGGCAGTGGCGACTGCTGCGGCGCCGGTAAGTTCGAGGAAATGGCGGCGAGAAACATTGTTAGACGCAGACATAGATCCATGTTCTCCAAAGCAGGTGGGCAGCGCAAAACAGCGCTGAAAGTGGGGATAAAAAAAGCGACAACTCCGGAAGCAAGGTTTTAAGCTGCCGTGGTTATCGCTGTTAATATTATCGAGGGGGGAAGTACGTTACGCTTCGATGCGGGACGCATGTAGCTTCTTGAGCTCTTCCAACTCACTCAAGAGTCGGTGTCGCAGGGGGCTCTCAGGACGTAATTCGTCGAGCAAGTTCTCGGCGTTGTCGAACGTGTCTGTTGAAAAGCTTTCCTTCTTAAACAGTCGGGTCCAACTACGGGAGACTTCGCTTTCAGTAAGCAAGACGCCGCTCCTTATAATTCTTAAAACTAACTCAATGGAATAAAACGAACAGCTTCTATTATTCCTACTCTCGCGTGCCACGGCAAGTACATTGCGGGTTGTTGTACACGACTGACGATCTGATGTTGCGTAACGCCACAGAATCGACAGGAATCGCTCCTCAGTTTTCTCATGGAAAGGAGACGACCTCCACGGGCAATGCTAGTTTGCTGTAGCAAATAGGCTCCTGTGGAACAAAATCGGTCCAATCTCGAGCAAGATTGTTACACAAACATGATTTCCTGAGAATTTCTGGTAAGCCTTAGGGCCTGGGAACCCGGTACCGAGTTTGGCGGGTACTCGGTCTGCCAAAGGATTGCGGCATCTACGTAACATGCTGGCATCAAAAGGTTTTGTACTGTAAAAACGCGGGTTTTTGCGTCTTCTGAGAATTGATCGCGGCCCGATGGGGTGGTAGTGTCGAGAGTCGAGAAGTGTGCGTTATGCTATTCTCTCCCTAAAATTCCCTCCCGCAGGGGGTGCGTCGATGTTTTTGGCAACTTACAATAGTCGGATATATTTTTTGTCCTCGGCACTGAGAATTCTCGTGCTCTTGCATACTTTGATCTGTCCCCAAGGGCCAGAATTGCAGCCAGCACTGGTACGGGCGAGTGATTGTCGAAGGTGACAACGCTTCAACTACGCTGATACTTCCCACCTAAAGACCCATATCGGTCAGCAAGACGTCACCCGCTGAATTTGCAGACGTCATTATATATCCTCTTGAACAACCAGCACTGATTGCTGCTAGGGGAAAAGAAACCTCGCCAAGTTGCTATTGCATTTTTCCGGAATTTAGGAATTCGCTCACGTGCACCTCGACCACCTCCCCGGTTCATTTTTTGGCCCGTCTAACCTGATAGAACTCTTACAGCATCGCGCCTTGCATCAAGGCGATGACGTCGGGTTTCGTTTTCTTACCGATGGCGAAAGTCAATCCATCGAGTGGACCTACGCCGATACCGATCGCAAGGCTCGGGCCATCGCCCGATCTCTCCAGACGATGGGTTTAGAAGGCGAACGAGCGCTCTTGTTGTATCCCTCGGGCTTAGACTTCCTGGCAGCTTTCTTTGGTTGCTTGTATGCCGGAGTCACCGCAGTTCCGGCCTACCCACCGCGTCGCAACCGGAACATGGCCCGCATCGATGCGATTGCCAATGATGCACAGGCCAAGATCGCACTCACTACGTTCGACGTATTAGAACGAGTGCAGACAATGATCGGCGATACGCCCGCCTTGCAGCAAATTCGCTGGCGCGCGACCGACCAATGGGACGACGACCTGGCCGACAGTTGGCAGCGCCCCGATGTGCATGGCGAAACAATGGCGTTCTTCCAATACACTTCGGGTTCGACTGGTACGCCCAAAGGCGTAATGTTGACGCATGCCAACTTGATGCATAACTCGGCCATGATTGCATATGCGTTTGAGCATACTCGTTCTGGAACAGGCTGTTTTTGGCTGCCGTTGTATCACGACATGGGCTTGATAGGCGGTATTTTACAGCCCCTGTATATGGGCAAAGCGAACACGCTGTTTTCGCCAACGCACTTTTTACAAAAGCCCGTGCGGTGGCTGCAAATGCTGTCGCAAACCGGGGCCACCATCAGCGGCGGCCCGAACTTTGCGTATGACCTGTGCGTGGAGAAAGTGACGGCTGAGCAAAAGACGACGCTCGACTTGAGTCGATGGACGCTGGCGTTTAACGGTGCCGAGCCAGTGCGAGCGGATACGATCGATCGGTTTAGCGAAGCATTTGCCGAGTGTGGCTTCCGTCGCGAGGCGTTTTATCCCTGTTATGGCTTGGCCGAAGCAACGTTGATCGTGACGGGTGGGTACAAGCAGACACCGCCGTCGGTTCGTTCTTTCGAGGTAGAAGGGCTAGAAAAACACGAAGTGATAGAGACCGAGCCCGGTGCGAAGGGCTCGCGAGAACTTGTCGGCAGTGGCGGCAACTTGTTGGATCAGCAGATTGTGATTGCTAACCCCGATACGTTTGAGCCGTATGGCGACGATCACGTCGGGGAGATTTGGGTTTCTGGACCCAGTGTGGCGGGCGGCTACTGGAAGCGTGATGAGCTGACCGAGCAGATTTTCCAGGCCCGGCTAAGTGACGGGCGCGGCCCATTTTTACGCACCGGAGATCTAGGATTTCTGCGCGACGGCGAACTTTATGTCACCGGTCGACTCAAAGACCTGATCATCCTGCGCGGGGTAAATCATTACCCGCAAGATATTGAAGAGACCGTAAAATCGGCACACGAGCACGTCGAGCAAGGTGCTGGCGCGGCAATTGTCGTTGGTAATGAAGGTGCCGAGAAATTGGTCATCGTGCAAGAAACTGCCCGTCGACGTGACCTTGATTACGAAGCGATCATCGAAGCGATACGCAAGAAAGTGGCACTCGACCACGAACTCGCAGTCGCTGGAATTGTTTTGATCAAGACACGGAGCATCCCCAAGACCTCCAGCGGTAAAATCCAGCGACATGCTTGTTGTGATGGTTATCTCGCGGGGACGTTGGCAGTCAGAGCCTCGTGGACGGCGGAGACTGGCAAGGTCGAAATCACAAAAGCGCGTCGCCGAAGTGAGAGTCACGAGATAGCAGGTTGGGTGGAAGAAGGCGATGTTCATACCGATAAGATAGAAACCCCTGCCGAAGCGGCCTTGCCTGAACAACGCAACGGGGCCGTGGCAGCCAAGCAGACCGATACTCCCCCAGCAGCACATCAACCAGAGGGACGCACAGCCGAAATTACCGAAATTGTTTTTGCTCAAGTGCGTGAGATTGGTCGCGAACGGGTCGGCGAGCTCACCTGGGATACCAACATCATCGAGCTGGGACTCGATTCGCTCGAACGAATCGAGATTGTTGCTGCCCTCGAAGAAACCTTCGGCGGCCGGTTCCCCGAGCATGTTTTGCCGAGTATGGAAACATGCGGCGAAGTCGTCGAGGCCATCGAAAAATACATCGGCACCGAAGCAAAAAAACGAACCGAGCGGCCCAGCCAACTGGCAATAGCCGAAGAAGATTATATCTTTACCAAGAGTCCCGAATATTTACGGTTTGAAGTCGATCTGAGTAACGCTTCAAAACCGGGCCTGGAAAACCCATTCTTCAAGGCGCACGAAACCGTTACTAACGATCGGGCCATGATCGGCGGCGTCGAATACATCAACTTCTGTAGCTACAACTACCTCAGCATGTCGGGCGACCCGGTGGTGACCAAAGCGTCTTGCGACGCAGTGGTTCAATTTGGCACGAGCGTGTCGGCGAGCCGATTAGTCTCGGGTGAGAAGTCGGTGCATGTCGAGTTAGAACGGGCGATCGCCGACTTTATCGGAACCGAAGACTCCGTCGTCTTTGTCGGCGGCCATTCGACCAACGAAACAACCATTGGCCACCTGTTTGGCCCAGGCGACCTGATTCTGCATGATGGCCTGTCGCACAACAGTATTCTGCAAGGAGCGATTCTTTCTGGCGCCCGCCGTAGACCCTTCCCTCACAACGACTGGCAAGAGTGTCATCGAATCTTGAAAGAAGTCCGCCACGAATACCGTCGCGTGCTGATTGTGCTGGAAGGCGTCTACAGCATGGACGGCGACTATCCCGACTTGCCCAAGTTTGTCGACATCAAGAAGCGCCACAAAGCGTTTATGATGGTCGACGAAGCGCACTCCATCGGCACCATGGGCCTGCATGGCCGCGGCATGGCCGAGCACTTCGATATCAACCCTCGTGACGTTGATATCTGGATGGGCACGCTCAGCAAATCCTTCGGCAGTTGTGGTGGCTATATTGCTAGCTCGGCCGAGTTGGTAAATTATCTGAAGTACACCGCCCCGGGGTTTGTTTACAGTGTTGGTCTCAGTCCCGCAAATGCAGCAGCAGCTCTGGCTTCGATCAACTTATTACAAGAAGAACCAGAGCGCGTAGCGAAGTTGGCACAGAATTCCCGATTGTTCTTACAACTGGCAAAGCAGGCCGGACTTGATACCGGCCTGAGCAACAATACACCTGTGGTGCCAGTGATTACTGGCAATTCGGAACATGCCTTACGGTTGTCGATGGCACTATTCGAACAGCGCATCAACGTTCAGCCAATTCTTTACCCCGCAGTGGAAGAAAGCGCGGCACGACTGCGATTCTTCATCACGAGTTCACACACGGATGCTCAAATTCGTACAACCGTGAACGCGGTCGCTGATTCGCTGGCAAAGATCGACCCTGGATTCAAACGCACCGATAAACCCACATCCGATCAAACAGACGGATCGATGCAGCCTTCGAGATAGGCCCTGCAAACGGTCAGACACAAGCTTTAGGCCTATTTTTATAGGTTTTGACGCAATTCATACGTTAGCCACCGGTGGCTACTTTTACTTTACCGTATCGCCACAACTGGTTAAAATCGAGGTGTAGGGGGAGAGCCTCGGGGTTTGCAATGTAGCAGCGACGAAGAGTTTGTTGCTCATGTGCCGAGGAGTTGGCAAGCGGCAAGGGACAGGCCGTGTTGATATACCGAATGAAATTGGAGTAGAGCGTGGGGATGCGCCGCTGCGCCGATTCGTAAACGAAGAGGCCCCTGATGTCTCAGGCAATCGTCGATCCTGCCGAGTTGCGTCGCTTTGCGCAACAGCTCAGCAATTTCAGTATCGAGCTCGAAGACCGGCTCAACACTCTAGCCAGCCAACTCCATAGCCTGAACAGTTCTTGGCGCGATCAAGAACACAAAAAGTTCGCTGAAGAGTTCGAGCAAAATCTCAAATTAATCGCCCGCTCGATTGAAGCCTCCAACGAGTACGCTCCATTCTTATTACGAAAGGCTCAGCGGATAGAAGAATACTTACAGCAACGATGACAGGTATTAAACCGCACACGTGAAACGACATATTTTTTACTAAAAGACTCCTCCTGAAAACTCAATAATGCCCGGCCCAGCAAATGTTCATTCGATCGCAGCCATCGAGTCCTTCCGCGGAACACTCGCGCAGTTCGAATCACGGGTTCAAAATGCACTGGAAAGCCTATCCGCCGAGATGCGACGGCTAACCGATTGGCTCGAACACGATCGACCACGGCACTGGAAAGAACAAACAAGAAATGCCTCCGACGAAGTCCACCAAGCTAAAATCAATCTGGGGAGATGCTTAACTTTCAAAGTCGGCGACGAACGTCCCTCCTGTCGAGAGGAAAAAGCGGCGCTTAGAAAAGCGAAGTTACATGTAGAATATTGTCATGATAAAGCAGAACGCGTGAAGTATTGGAACCGGCAATTGCAACACGAGTTATGTGAATACGAAGGACGCGTCGGACATCTAAAACGCTTGTTAGAAAATGAGTTACCCGCAGCCAGAGCAAAACTAAAACAAATAGTACGCCAAATTGACGCTTACCGGATCGAACGACCACCAGAAATTTCAGAACCAAGAACCTCACCACTAGTCAACAAAGAAGAAAACGAGAGCTAACACATGCGTTCTTGGGATTTTGATACCAGCAATAGTCAAATGCGAAAGGCCGTCGAAGATCTACAGGTAGCCTGGCAAGAGACCACCAACGACTGGAATGACAGTGTGAGCCAAAAATTTTGCAAAGAGCAGCTTGAGCCGATCGTACCCGCGATGAAATTAGCCAATGAAGCAATCGGCCGCATGCAACACCTCACAACCCAAATTCAGAAGGAGTGTGAAAGCTAAGATAGAGAGAGACTGGCATATGGGAACGGGTTGTTTTTTAGTAGGCATATTTTGAACGAATCACGACTATCAACACGGCGACAACTGGAACTGATGCAGCAATTGCAACAGGCAGCTGACGAGCGCGCTCGACTTGAAGCATCCATTGCCTCAGAGCTAAAGGCTGCATTAGCCGCAGCTGAAAAAGACAACAATCAGACCGTTCAAGAGACGACACAAGAATTCTCGCAGCAACGGCGTGACTTAGAAAACGAATATGCTGAAGTCAAAAACACCACGAATAACCATTTCCAACAAACTTCACGCGAACGTCGCGAAGCCTGTGGGAAAAAAGACAACGAAATTGAGTCCCGCTTTCAAAAAACGGCATTAGCCATCGAGCGCAAAAAAACAGAAAGCGAGTGGCAAGCATTAGCCGTCTACGACGCAGCAAAAGACGGCCCCCAGCAGCGCTACGACGCAACAATCAAGCAACTTAACGCACGCCAACTTCAAACAGACGGCCTGCAGCGAGATGCAAACACTTTGATGGAAATGCGACGTCTGACCTATCAGGCCAAAGCGGTCAACTCCGAACCGAGCGAAGCATCAACGTCAGAGCCAGACTCCAAGTCGACGGGAGAAAGCCTACAAACCTCGCTCAACGAACTGCATCAAGCCGTACTCGATCTGCAAGCACAGAGGCTGCCCTCACTATTCCTAGAGGGCACCCGACCGATCGGCTGGTGGATCTTTTGTTTCGTGTTGGTCGCAATACCCGTCGGTTGGCTAGTCGGCTGGTCGGTGTGGCAATGGCCAATAGCGCTGCTTCTCGCAGGCACGGTTTTTGGCTGTCTGGTTCATTTTATCATCGGCAATCGTGCTCGACGCCAGGCGATTCAGCACTACTCGCAACTAGCGACCGTGTTACAGCGTACCCGCAATCTTGAACAAACAGCTCGAGACGAAGCCCAGGAGCGATGTCGTCAAGAAGCCGAGCAGATCCTCAGCACCAAGAATTGTGACGTCGAAACCGCCCAAGAGATTCGCGATCTGGCAATTGTCGAAGCGGAAACCACACGGGACGAAGGAATCCGCAGCATTCAAGCCGATCTGAAGGCCGAAGTCGAGTCGCTCGAACGAGAACGCGATGCCCTGTTAACCGCCGCTGAAAAGCAGTACCCTCCCCTCCTCGATCAACTAGCCGAACAACGCATCGCAGCAGTGCAAAAACAAGAAGACGATCATAAACAACGTGTTCAGGCAGCACACTCTAAGCACGATACGGCTTGGTCGGCCATGTCAGACAATTGGTTCGCTGGCTTTAAAACCATCGCGGACGAGCTTGCAGAGATGGGCAACGCCAATCATCGGCTATTCCCAGACTGGTCTCAAACTAATTGGAACGATTGGCAACGCCCAACCGTACCGCCCTCAGCAATTACGTTTGGCAACTACCAGCTTCCCTTGGCAGCAGTCAAACACGGCGTCTCCGCCGACCCGCGTCTGGTGCCTGAGCAAACCCAATTAACCTTGCCGGCGGTAATGCCCCTCGACGAATTACCCAGGCTAGTCATTTCAGCCGACGAAGCTGGACGCGCTGCAGCGGTCGAAGTCATGCAGTCGATGATGCTGCGATTCTTAACCGCGATGCCAGCCGGCAAGCTACGCTTTACCATTCTCGACCCCTCAGCACTCGGCGAAAACTTTGCCACTTTCATGCATCTAGCCGACGACGACGAACAACTCGTCGGCGGTCGGATTTGGACCGACATTCGCCAAATCGACGAACGCTTGAGCCTGCTCTCCGACCACATGGAAAAAGTTCTGCAGAAATATCTGCGCAACGAATTCAAAACCCTCCACCAATACAACCAACAGGCCGGTGAGGTTTCTGAGCCGTACCATGTGTTGGTCGTCGCGAATTTCCCGGTCGGGCTAAGCGATTCCTCAATTCGAAAACTGGCAACCATCGCCACCACCGGCCCCCGTTGCGGTGTCTACACAATGCTCAGCATCGACACTCAACAAAAATTCCCGAACGATTTCAACTTACAAGATCTCTATACCGATGCGGTACATCTGCAGTGGCAACAAAACCATCTTGTATGGCAATATCCCTTATTCGAAAAACTACCGCTACAATTAGACCCGTTACCCCCTCGCGAGAGACTCAACGACTTACTCCGAGTATTGGCACAAGAATCCCGCGAAGCCAGCAAGGTCGAAGTCCCCTTCTCGGTAGTCGCACCCAGCGAAGACAAACAGTGGTCCGATAGTGCCGCCCACGAACTCGTCGTCCCCGTGGGACGCGCTGGTGCCAGAGATCTACAATCAGTACGGCTAGGGCGCGGCACCTCGCAGCACATGCTCATCGCTGGCAAGACTGGCTCGGGGAAATCAACCCTACTACACGCACTAATCACCAATGCCGCTCTTCATTACAGCCCCAACGAGGTTGAACTCTACCTGGTCGACTTTAAAAAAGGCGTTGAGTTTAAAACCTACGCCACCGGACAGTTGCCGCACGCGCGGGTAATTGCCATCGAAAGCGAGCGCGAGTTCGGCGTCAGCGTTCTCGAACGACTCGACGAGGAACTCCGCCGCCGCGGCGAACGTTTCCGCGATCTCGGCGTGCAAGATTTGGCCGGCTGCCGAGCCGCCTGCGACGACCGCATGCCTCGAGTGCTGCTGATCATCGACGAGTTCCAAGAACTGTTTGTCACCGACGACAAGCTCTCGCAAGATGCGTCGCTGCTGCTCGATCGCCTGGTCCGTCAAGGTCGAGCATTTGGTATCCATGTGCTGTTAGGCTCGCAAACTTTGGCCGGTGCGTATTCTTTAGCACGGAGCACGCTCGGGCAGATGGCCGTACGAATTGCCCTAGAATGCAGCGACGCCGACGCGCATTTAATTTTAAGCGACGAAAACACCGCCGCTCGCCTGCTCAGTCGCCCTGGCGAAGCGATTTACAACGACCAAAACGGTTTAGTCGAAGGCAACAGCACCTTCCAAGTCGTCTGGCTTCCCGACAACGAACGTCAGCAATACTTAGAAAACCTGCGAGCAAGTTCCGCTGAACAAAATTTCGAAATCGAGCCTGCCATCGTCTTCGAAGGCAACCTGCCAGCTAATCCACTCGACAACCAAGCGTTGGTAGCGGCGATTCAGGATTCCGATGAGCACCCAACAACCGGCCCCACCATCTGGCTCGGCTCCGCAGTACGTATAGAGCCACCAACGAACATCGTCCTTCGTAATCAAGGCGGCAACCATTTGCTGGTCATCGGACACGA